>Ga0123355_10002700_pt1 | contig 25155 bp, 17 predicted proteins | sample TergutEmb28metaG_3_FD_89872 | JGI IMG/M metagenome (GOLD analysis project Ga0123355, IMG submission 89872) | Embiratermes neotenicus P1 segment gut microbial communities from Petit-Saut dam, French Guiana - Emb289 P1 | ecosystem: Host-associated > Arthropoda: Insects > Digestive system > Gut ...
CGTCAGACTTGATGAAGCTGACAAAAAAGCAGCGGAGCAAGTTTTTAATGACTTGGGGCTGACTCTCGCGGCAGGATTTAATGTTTATATATCAGACTTGATGAAGCTGACAAAAAAGCAGCGGAGCAAGTTTTTAATGACTTGGGGCTGATTCTCGCGGCAGGATTTAATGTTTATATAAAGGTCGTTATTCGCCAAAGGCGAATACCCTTTGATATGGCTCTCAGCCCGTTATCGGAAGAAAAACAAACGCCAAATGCAGTTTGGGAGCAGGCCGCTGATATTTACATTTAAGCACCGTCATAAAAAATGACCGCTTCTTGCCTGGTGGGTGCCCAACTTACATCTGCTCCTATCTGCTCAAACGTTGCACGTAAAGGTGCAAGTATTCTGTGGTTTTCCATTCGCGGCATGGGGTGCAAAAAGCTGAAAGGCGGAGTGACTATTCGCTCGCCGTCGAAGTAAATAGTAATATCCGTGCCTTCCTCCAAAACTATCATTTGGAAAGGTACAGGGGCAGTTAAGTCGAGCCACCGAGCTTCGATTTTCCGCCCGTCCGTCCCACTGTTCCCTATAACTGTCCAGCGTCCTAAAGATGCACGGGTAAAATGCCGATAGATATAATATGGAAGAATTAACGAGAGGATGAATGGTGATGGCAACATTCGGCTTGATATTGAGCGTATTGCTGTACTTGGCTATCCCGCACGCCCCTGCGTCGATATACAAATACGGTGTATACGAGCGAAGCGACGAAATTATCGTTTACTTCGACGGCGAGCGATTGGAATTTGATATACCACCCATGATTATTGACGAACGTGTAATGGTTTCTATGCGGGAGCTTTTTGAGGCATTTGGTGCGCCTGTGTCTTGGCGCGAACACAGTCAAACAATACACACGCAATGCAGCATGAACAGTATTACGCTTAGGATTGACGATACTAATGCATCGTTATGGACACATAATTTAAACACACACGGACGTCGTCTTGTCGTATCTTCCGGGCGCAATGTTCGCTTGGATGTACCTCCGCAAGTTATAGACGACAGCGTATTTGTGCCGCTTCGAGACGTTTCCCGAATGTTCGGTGCGGTTGCGGAATGGGATGAGGATACGCGCACTGTATATCTTCGCATTATTTATGATGGATACAGGAATATCCCGCAGCATGTTCTCAGCATTAGGGGATAAGTGCAACAGCATACTTGAACGCATCTGTTCGTGATTATTTAAGCAAACCGGCGTTCGGCGGTTAGTATTGATACAATCACACGAACGCCCTAAAATTTGACTACTGTATTCAAAAAAGTGAATACCCGTATTCAGAAATTTGAATACCCGTATTCACTTTTGAATACCCCTAGCAAAGTTAGATTTTATCACGAAAATAAGCCTTTCGTCTGGCAGTAGCCAATGCGGAAGGCTTATTTATCATTTACAAGGTTTCAATTTCATCTGCCAATGTAGGAAATGCAATTTTTATGGCTTCGATTGGAATGCCCTGTTCTTTCATACTACGGACTCCATCTAATAATTTCTGCTCGACTTCATCGCGCCCTTCTTGGCGCGCCCAAGCCAACATACCCTCTTCACGCAGAGCCTCATCAAACCACATAGCATATTCCCGCCGAGTTTCGGGGTCTGCGGAAACAGTCTCGTAACGGTCTATAAATTGCCGAAACCCTGCGTCTCTATCGGCAAATGCCTGCAACCCTGGTGTCATTGCAACCACCTCCTGGACGGTTTTATTTTCAAGATGTGCTGTATACAACGTATAGCACCAACAATATAAATCACTTGCAAAATCTGGTTCTTTCATTTCTAAAAGCCTTGGAAGCTGAATATTGTAGCCTCCGAATTTTGGAATAGCCACTTCACTTGGGGGTTTCGTATACATAACTTTGAATGGCTGAACCATATCCGTGTTTGTTTTCCGCAGGATATAACCAAGCAAGTTGATGTAAATCACCTTCGGCATCTTAGCCGCCATTTGTGCCGAAGTATCACCCTTGGTTGATTTTTCGATGAGCAAGTGTGCCGCAGAAAAAAGGTCACGCTCCATTATATGCATTTCTGGAGATATCTGAACTTCATATCGGGCAATCTCATTCGCATCGGTTTCAGTATCAACGTCTACTCTGCAACCACGGCGTGTTGGTGAAGAGTGGGTGCGTTGCGGCGTGACACTAACAACTTTGCCGACAAGCAAGGGTTCTTTTTCTTCCTTTAGCGTTGCGTTTATAAGACTTTCACTGGCAAGCCCGGCTACTTCCGCATTGGCGAATATTGCACCAGCCACTGGGTCAGCTAAAGGCGATAAAATTAGATTTGGGTCATTGGGGTCTGTAGTTTTCACGAACATCCACTCTCCTCGCCCTTATTATACTATGGAAAGCAGAACTGCTCAATAAAATTCACGAAGTAACAATGCAAGGCAGAAATACTCACCCTGCGTGTGGACAGCTTGAACCGCAACTGCTACGTTGCGGACAATTTGCCACGCTTGTGCCCTTGACGAAAGCAGGCGCGCTCCTAAATATTGTTTCCAGTTCAAACGAACCACAATCTGGGCATGGTATGCGTTTTTCAGATTTTTCCGCCATTGAAGCACGGATATTATGCTCACCCCTGCATTTTACACAGCGCAAATCATATACAGCGGCTTCGGCACGGAGCGGTGCGGTCAGTTTCAGGGCGAACCCCTTCCTGCGTAATAAATCGCGTCTGAAATCATTTCGCCCTTCGTCGAGAACCGGCCTGAAGCCGCCGGTTCTCGCCTCGCGCTCAATTGTTTCAGACTGCGATTATTACCTGATGGCAAACACGTCCTTTGGCATAGAAGCGACTGCTTTGTTTCTCGGTTGCAACGCAAATATACCCTACTCGTCTTACGGTGATATCCGGAACCGTTCCGGGAAATTTTCCAGGAATTTTTCAGGGCGGCCGGAATGCAAACCCGCATATTCGGGCAAAATAACAGGCATGAAAAGTCTGCTTTCAATAAAAAATCTGCGCGTTTCGTTCGGGAATTTCCACGCCGTGAAAGGCGTCAGTTTTGATGTGCAAAAAAACGAAGTTTTTGCCGTTGTCGGGGAATCCGGCTCGGGCAAAAGCGCGGTTGCGATGTCTGTTACGCGGCTGAAAACTTCCGCGCGCCCGGAAGGCGAAATTTTATTCGGCGGAAGAAATCTGCTCGCGCTTTCGGAACGCGAACTTTACAAAATTCGCGGCAAAGAAATCGCCGTAATTTTGCAAGACCCTCAAACCGCATTAAATCCCCTACTCCGCGTGGGGCGGCAAATCGAAGAACCCCTTCTGCACCACACAAATTTCACGGCGGCGCAGCGAAAATCCCGCACGCTCGAACTCCTCGACGCTGTGGGCATCACAAATCCGCATCGCGTTTACAACGCTTTGCCGCACGAGCTTTCCGGCGGAATGTGTCAGCGCGCGGTAATCGCCGCCGCGCTTATTTGCGAACCCGCGCTGATTATCGCCGACGAACCCACAACCGCCCTCGACGTAACAATTCAGGCGCAAATTTTAGACCTTCTTCGCACGTTGCAAAAAAATTTTCAAACCGCAATCATTTTAATCACGCACGACCTCGGCGTTGTTGCGGAAACAGCGCATCGCGTTGCGGTGATGCAATCGGGGCGAATCGTCGAAACCGCCGACGTGCGCGAAATTTTTAAAAATCCGCGTCACCCCTACACGCGAAAACTTTTGGCGGCGATGTTATGAGCCGCGCGAAATTTTCCGGCGACACTGCGAATCAGCCGGAGGCATTACTTGAAGTCAAAAATCTCTGCGTCGAATATCGCGGCGTTCGTGCGGTTGACGGCGTGAGCTTTGCCGTTTCCCCCGGCGAAATTTTCGGCATTGCGGGCGCAAGCGGCAGCGGAAAAAGCACTATCGGAAAAACAATTTTGGGACTCGTTCCGCCGACTTCAAAAAATTCCGTTTTCTTCAACGGGCGGGAATTGTGCATCCGCAAAAATCGTTCGCCCGAACGCGAAAACGTGCAAATGATTTTTCAAAACGTCCACTCGTCGTTGAATCCCAAAAAGCGCGTTCTTGACATAATCGCCGAACCGTTGCGAAATTTTCAAAAAAATTCTCCCGCCGAAGAATACGCAAAAGTTTGCGAGCTTCTTGCAATCGTGGGGCTTTCGCAACGCGACGCGCAAAAATTTCCGCACGAATTTTCCGGCGGGCAACGTCAGCGCATCGGAATCGCTCGCGCAACCGCGCTTCGTCCGCGCTTAATCGTCGCCGACGAACCCGTTTCCGCCCTCGACCTGTCCGTTCGGGCGCAGGTTCTCAATTACATGAAAGTCATTCGCGATGAGTTCGGCACGGCGTTTCTCTTCATCAGCCACGATTTAGGCGTTATGCGCCATATGTGCGAAAATTTGGCAATCATGCACAACGGTCGTTTTGTTGAAACCGGTTCGCGCGACGAAATTTTCAACACGCCGCGTCACATTTACACGCGCCGCCTGATTGCCGCAACCCCCGACCCGAACCCCGATAACCGCGACATCAACGCCGAACGGCGGCGCATCATCGAAAAGGAGTGGGAGAATGAAAATGATTCTTAAACGAGTGCTGATTTTAATTCCGCAGCTCATAATTATCAGCATAATCACGTTTACGCTCGGCGCGATGATGCCCGGCGACGCGCTTTCCGGCATGATTGAATCCGGCGTTTGCGAAGAAGCCCGGCAAAAACAACGCGAACTTCTCGGGCTTAACAAGCCGCTTCCCGCGCGCTACGTCGATTGGGCGGGCGGAATTATGCGCGGCGATTTCGGGCAGAGTTTCACGCATCGTCGCGCCGTGTCCGAGCTTATTCGCGAACGCGCCGCAAATTCGTTCGCCCTCGCCCTGCTCACGCTCATTTTAACTTACTCAATCGCGCTTCCGCTCGGGGTTCTGGCGGGGCGATTCAGCGGCACACTCATCGACAAGGGCATCTTGTTGTACGTGTTCATCGCGCTCGCCATGCCGACCATGGTTTTAGGAATTTTTATGCTGATGACGTTCGCCTTCGGACTCGGATGGTTTCCGCCGCGCGGCTCTGTTGACGCAATCATTGTAGCCGAAGGCAGTTTGGGCGAAATCCTCTTAAATCGCCTGTATCGCCTGATTTTGCCCGCGTCAACCGCCGCGCTCGTAAGCACCGTGGGAATTATTTTCATGCTTCGCGCAAACATCATCGAGCGCAAGAACGCAGATTTCGCCGTTTTCGCCCGCGCAAAAGGCGTTCCCGAAGGAACGGTTTTCCGTCGCCACATTTTACGAAACTCTTTAATTCCCGTTGCTGCCGGACTCGGTTTTGCAATTTCCGGTCTCTTAACCGGACAACTCTTCATCGAACAAATTTTCCACTACCCCGGCATGGGTTCGCTCTTTTTTTCCGCCGTTCGCGCACAAGATTTCGCCGTCGCCAACGCAATCATAATTATTTTCGCTTCGCTTTCCGCGCTCGGCATGATGCTTTCCGACATTTTCGTTATGCTCGCCGACCCTCGCGTGAGGGTTGTTTAGTGAATCAATGTTAAGACCTTGGGGACTCCGTCCCCAATCCCCCTGCAAGGGACGAAGTCCCTTGACCCTTTATTAAAATCGCGCTGACGCGCGATTTTGGGTTGCGGATGGGAGACACTTCGCCCTATGGCTCAAAGAAACCGCGCGAAGCGCGGTTTCTTATAAGTTTTTGCCCCGCTTTTTCCAAAAAGCGGGTGGGGGTTCGGGGGCGAAGCCACCGAGGTCTTAATTTATAAGGAGGCATCCATGCAGTTTCTAAACGAAATTAAGCACGATAAATTTGCGATAATAAGCGCGATTACGCTTGCGATTATTTTGCCGGGAGTGTTTATCGGTGCGCCGATTGTCGCACGGTTTTATGATGTTATGCGGGTCGAACCGACGGTGTTGCCGATTTCGCCGGCGATGTCGGGAACGATTTTGGGTCTGGACGAAATGGGACGCAATCAGTTGCATTTGTTGATTATTGCGGCGCGAAATTCATTTTTTCTTGCGTTTTGCGTGACGTTTTTTTCGTTCGCGTTGGGGCTGTGCGTCGGGATTTTTTCGGGATTCTACGGGGGCAAGGTTGACCACGTGATTATGCGCGTGACGGATACGTGGTCGATGTTGCCGTTTTTGATGGTTGTGGTTGTGTTGCTGAGTGTTTTTGGTAAAACGGTGTTTAATTTTATACTTTTTTTCTCGCTGTTTACGTGGGTTTTTCGGGCGCGACTGATTCGCGCCGCCGCGCTTTCGTTGCGCGAATCGGAGTTTATTGCCGCAAGCAAAACACTGGGAACGCCGAATATCGTAATAATTTTTCGCGAGCTTCTGCCGAATTTAACGGATGTTGTTGTGGCGAATTTCGTGCTTACTCTTGCGGCGAATATCGGCATCGAAACGGGGCTGTCGCTGCTCGGGTTCGGGCTTGGGTATGATTTTCCGTCGCTCGGCGTGATGCTGCAAAACGCGGTGAACCCGTTCTATTTGCAATATTTTTGGTGGACATGGGTGCCGCCGCTCGCACTTGTTGTTATAATGATGCTGTGCATAAATTTTTTGGGGAATGCGCTGCAACGAACTTCAAGAAGTCAGGCGCATTGAAAAAGGTGAGTTGGTATGAAGAGAATTTTTGTGATAATTTTGCTGGCGGCGGTGTTTGTTTCGTGCGGGGAAGATGACCGGACGTACGAGGTACAGGCGCAACGCGCTCCGATTCTGGAGGAAGTGCCGTATTACGGCGACTTGCATCCGTTGCTTGCGGCGGCGTTGTCGGAATTTCCGACGTATACAACAAATGACGCGTCGATTCTGCCGCGCGGAACGGGGCGCGAGAATGTTTTGCGTGTGGGCGTCGGAGCGTCGGGAGCGTTTCCGGGGCTTTTTTTGCGAACGCACAGCGAAGAAGGCACCGACCGCAGTTTTGATGAGTTGGCGAATCCGCTGATTGTGTCATTCGATGAGCGCAACATGATTACGAACAACGGCATCGTGACGTTTGCTGTTGACCGCGCGGCGAATGCCGTTGAGCTGAACATGCAGCAGGATGTTTATTGGCACGACGGCGTTCCGCTTACGTTGGACGACCTTGTTTTCGCATACGAAGTGATTGCGCATCCGGATTACACGGGCATCCGGTTTGAGCCGACGAATTTTATTCCCAACGTGCGCGGTGTGCCGGAGTTTCATGCCGGCGAAGCGGATGAAATTTCCGGGCTTGTTTTGTCGGACGACGGGCGAAGGTTGCGAATTTATTATAACGAGCCGCTTTCGCCGGCGGTTTTGTATGTAGGCGGAGTGTGGCTGAATCCGATTCCGCGGCATCATATCGAGCCGGTTATTGCCGATTTCGGTCATGCCGGAATCGCGGCGCATCCCCGCGCGCGGCACGAGCTGTTGGGCTTCGGGCCGTTCAGGGTGAACACGGTTGTTGCGGGGGAATCGGTTTATTTTACCGCCAACGATGATTATTGGCAGGGTGCGCCGCTTGTTGACGGCGTTTTGGTTGAGCTTCTGCCGTTTTCGATGCTGCCGTCGGCAATGCGGGCGGGGCGGTTCGACATCGCGGCGTATCAAACGGCGGGCTTGGCGGAATTTAACATGACCGCGCCGTCGAATTATCAGCTTTATGCGTGGCCGACGGCGGCGGTGACGTTTTTGAATTTTCGGTTGGGTGAGATGACACCGGAGGGCGTTGTTTTGCGCGGCGACGGGCATCCGATTTCTAACGCGGCAATTCGTCGTGCAATGGCTCACGCCGTTGACCGGCAAAAGCTGTCGGACGTTGTGGGACAAGGCTTGTGGATACCCGCGCCGTCGATTTTGCATCCGTTTAATTCCGCCGAATTTATCGACTTCGAGGCGGAGGGATTTGTTTTCGACCTTGATTTGGCGAATAAAATTTTGGACGACGCGGGTTTTACCGAGCGCGACGCGCAGGGTTATCGGCTGAACCTCGACGGCTCGCCGATGCGCTTCACTTACGGGCAGCATTCGAACCCGACGCACGCGGTTCTTGTGCCGCTGAACATTCAAAATTGGCGGGACATCGGCCTGCGCGTTGAGATGTACAATAACGATTTTTTGGACTGGAATTATTTTACCGACATCGTTTTCGGCGATGCCGTCGGCGACATAGATATTTTTGCCATGACGTGGACAATGGGCGCGAACCCTGCGCCGCACGGGCTTTGGAGCGAAACGTCGTCGCTTAACATGCCGCGTTACACGAGTCCGGAATTTCGCGCAATTTTGGCGCAAATAAATGCGGCATCCGTGTGGGATGCCGCATTGTACTCGCGTTGGGAACGCGCATTTTTTTATGAAGTTCCCGCGATTCCGCTGACGTGGAACTTAGACCTTGTTGCGGTAAACAATCGCGTTGCGAATTTCTCGCGAGTCCGCACCGACAGCGGGCTGAATCAGCCCGGCAACATGACAGCCGCCTCGCGCGGAAGCCATTTAATCGGGCTTACTGCCTCCGCCCCGTACCGCCATCGTTAGCGTCGTCCGTAACCATGTCGTAAAGTGCGGGCAGGAAAACGATTTCGGCGTTTTCGGATTTTTCGTCAAAACCTCTGAAAACTGCCATCATTCTGCGTTCTTCTTCGGTGGGCGGCGGCGGCCCGAACATAATATTGGTGGGGTCGGGATTTGTGTCGGGCGACACGCGGCGAATAATGTGAATGCCGTGCATCGCGAAAAACGGCTGCCCGACTTCGTTAATTGCAAGAATGTACGCCTCATTTTCAAAAGTGGGGTTGTTAAACGCGCCCATTGTGAAGAAATATCCGTCGGGGTCTCGTTCCATGCCGGGGTCGTTTCCGTAGGCGGCCATCAGGGCTTTAAAATCTTCGCCGGCAACAGCGCGCGCGCGAAGCCCCTGCGCGAACGTCATGGCGGCATCGGCGTCGTCGAAATCGTCGAGGTCGATTAAAATGTGTTGCACACCTATGATTTCGTTAGTAAATTCAGGCTCCATGAGATGTTCAAACTCGGCAAAAAGCTCGGAAGAAGCAACAATTGCTTCAATCGACGCATTTGCAAGGGACAGATTATAAAAATAGCGTTCCAACTGCGCGATATCGTATACATGATGCTCTGCGAGGAAATCGTCAAAATCGTCGCCGTGTTCCGCCGCCATGAAGGCGATATTTTGAGAAACCAAGTCGATTTCGTCTTGCGAGAGGGTGATATTGTTTCGCGCAGCGAAATCGCCCAAAATAACCCAAAATGCCGCGAGGCGCGCCGCATCTTCAAGCATTACGCGGTCAAAATTTTCTTCGTCGATGTCGCGTTCAAAATCCCATTGCAAATTCCACGAGGCTTCTTCAATCATAATTGCAACCTCGCCGGCGGTTACGTCGAGGCCATTGACCGTTGCAACAACCGTGCCTTCCAAAACCATCGCTTCAAGAGATGCCGCGTTGCCTCCGCACGCCGTAAGCGTGAACATCGTGAGTGTGAAAATCGCTAAAACCGCGCAAATCGTAAAAAATTTTTTCATAATATTCCTCCTATGTCAGACCTGCCCTGTGGCTTCAAAATTTTCGGTGAGGGGATGCGGCTTGCCGAGCGTCAGCGCGTTTTGCAAAGCAAAACCGCAAGAAGCGAGGCGTTTTGCCGCACTGCCCCGAAACGAAAATTACAGTTTCAGGACAGGTCTGCTCTCGAATTATTTTTCTTTTCGTGGGCGATTGTGGTGCTTCCCTCGTGACCGGGATAAACTTTAACGTCGTCCGGGAGGGAAAATAATTTATTGCGGATGCTTGAAAGAAGGGTTTCGTGGTCGCCGGTGGGCATATCCGTTCGCCCTATTGTCTCGCGAAAAAGCGTGTCGCCGGTGAAAATCACGGCGTTTTCGCGGTCGTAATAACACACGCCGCCGCCGGTATGCCCGGGCGTGTGAATTACGCTGAACCGTGCGCTGTCGGAAATTTCAAAAATATCGCCGTCTTTGAAAAAATTATCCGCCGCAACGGTGATATCAAGCCCGCGATACTCCGAACGATTCCAATCCGCGCGTTGTAAAAGTTTTGCCTCGTTTGAATGCGCGTAAACGGGCGCACCGAACAATTCGCGCACCTCGTTTGCGCGATAAATATGGTCGAAATGCCCGTGGGTAAGCAAAATTGCCTTAACCTTCAAATTTTTTTCCGCAACAAAATTTTTTACCCCGTCGAAATTATCGCCGGGGTCAATGATAACGGCGGTAACGCCGTCGTGGTATACATAAATGTTTTGCCCGAAAAGTTCGGCCTGAATAATTTTCAGCTCCATGGCAACCTCCTTACAGCAAAACGGGGTTTTCGAGCCGGAACGCAAGCACCCATTTTTGGTTCAGGATGCTTTCTTTTTGCGACTCAATTTGAAAAAGACCCATTCGCGCCTGCTCAACTTCCAGAGCCGTCACCTGCCCGAGCGCGTAACCCGTCAACGCCGCGTTAAGGTCGAGCATGGCGTGATACGTGTCGGAGTGCAGGTTTTCGTATTGCGCGATGAGAGTTTCAAGCTCCCGATAGCCGCGCAAAATCGTTGCTTCCGTTGCGCGAATTGTTTGCTCGTGGCTTACGGCGGCGCGTTCGGCGGATTCCTGCAACATAATTCTGTCGCGAATTTCCAGAACCTGCTCTTCGTCGCGCGTTAATTCCAAACGCCAGATGTCGCGGTCGCTGCGGAAATTCGGGTCGTGAGCGCGAGCGCGGTCGTTGGCGGAAATCGTGATGTCGCGGTGATTTCCCGTGTACACCCATCTCGCGCCGCGTGCGCGGTCTAAATCAAATTGCGACATACGAACGGCGTGCGTTCCGCCGACCATGCTTTGTATGTGCGCTTCGAGGTCTTCGGGCATTTCCGGCAAAACGCGCTCAAAATTTATGACTGTGTCTTGAAACAGCGATTGACCCAAAAGCTCATTTTTCGTTTGCATCAAATTTTGACGCCCGCGACGAAGTTCTTCAAGTTGCGTTCCGTTTTGAGCAAGATTATGCGCCGCCGCGTTAAGAGTGTTTGTGCTTACGAAGCCCAAATCGTGCATAATTTCCATTTGACTGAGGCCGATTTCCATAAGGGAAATGCCCGCTTCAAGCAAACCTTCAAGGCGGTCGAGTTCCGCCATTCCGACGATTATATTACGAAGCGCGAGTTCCATTGACAGTTCGGCTTGCTCGCGATGCATCCGAAGAATATCGGCTTGACGGTCAAATTCGTTCAAATTATGCCGCGCGCTTCGCGTTAATTCCTCGACCATTTGCGGCTCGCGCAAACGATTTAATTCGGTGTTGAGGTCGTTGCGTTGGCTTTGCATCATCGCAATTTGACTGCTCAAATCCGGCGAAGAAAGCCCGACAATCGCCGCCATCGACATTTGCAACGTCGCCATGTCCGCCTCCGAACCCGGTTGCGTTAAATTGCCCAACGCCGTTTCCATTCCGAGAAGGGTCTGCGCTGCTGCGCCTTCGATTGCCGCCTGTCCCGCTCTTGCCGCGACTATGCCGGATTCAAGCTCCCACAGCATTTCACGCATAAAGCGCATCTCGAAGTTTTCGCCGCGAGTTTGCAGTCGTCTGAGTTCGTCGTCCAGAAAACGACGCTGCAATTGCATGTCGCGAATTGTCCTGTCGAGGTCTTGCAGAAGCAACATTTCATCCAAAATCAATGACACTGCTTCGTCGTAAGTGAACACGACGACCTCTTGTTCATCGGCAAACACAGGCACTCCGGGCAACAAAAGAGCCGCTACAAGCATCGCCGACAAAAATTTTTTCACTTTCTTCATTCCTGTTCCTCCTCCGTTTCGGTAATACCGATTTGTTTTGCGCGTTTTTCAGCTCTGATGCGTTTGCGTTCGGCACGTTTTTCGGGATTGCCGTCGATTAACAAATAAAACGTCGGCAGAAGAATCAGGGCGAGTGCAGTCGAGGCGGTAAGCCCGCCGATAACCGTAATGCCCAAGCCCTGCATAAGTCCCAAATTGTCGCCGATGCCCAAAGCAAGAGGCAGCATCGCCAAAACCGACGTAAGCGTAATCATCAAAATCGGGCGAAGGCGCGTACGCCCGGCGTGAATCAACGCTTCGTGCAATTCCATTTCCTTGCGATATTTGTTCGCGGTATCAACAAAAAGAATACCGTTGTTTACAACCAAGCCGATTAAAACCAAGAAGCCCAACATGGACACCATGCTGATTGTTGTTCCCGTGAGGAACATCAGCAAAAATGAGCCGATTACCGCAAGGGGAACGCAAGTCATAACCATGAGGGAATGACGTATGGACTCAAACTGGATTGCCATTACCATGAATACCAACAAAATTGCCGTAATGATTGCCATGCCGAGGGTTGTGAGTTCCTCCGTCATCATTTCGTCCATCATGCCGCGCCCGATATATACTCCCGCCGGAAGCGTTAATTCATCCGCGTCGCGATTAAGTTCGGCAGCGGCGGTAAATCTTGCGGCGTCAGTCGGGACGCCGGTTATTGTTGCGGTGTAAAATCCGTTTTGACGCACAATTGTTTGCGGGATGTCAGAAAATTCAATCGCGGCGATGTCCGACAGCGGAACGCTCGCGCCGGTTGCCGACATCAGCGTCATGTTCGCAATATCGCTCACCGATTCGTAACGCCCGCGAGGATATGTCACGCGAATGGAATATCTCTGCCCGCCGATTGTAATGTCGGTAACTTCGGAGCCGTTGAGTGCCACAAAAATGCTTCCCGTTACCATTTGCGGCGTGATATTTCTTGCCGCCGCCAACAGCGGGTCAACCACGATTTCCGCTTGCGGATTCGCGCGGGCAACCGTCGAATTTACACGAATTATTCCGGGGTGCGCTTCCATAAGTGCTTCAACCATTGCCGAACCGTCGCGAATACCGTCCAACGTTTCGCCTTCAAGCATGATTTCAATATTTCCGCCGCCGGGTACGCCTGTCATCGAAACGGGAGAAATATCAATGTCGCTGTTCAAAATATGCATCGTTTCGAGTCGCCACTGCTCAATCACTTCGCTTGTTGACATCGAGCGGTTTGCGTACAGATATGCCGTCAGGGACGCATTTCCGCCGCCCCCTCCGCCCATCATCATCATTCCGCCGCCGCCGGTTGAAAGCGTAAAGTTTTCAACATCCGGGTGCGCACCGATTATTTCTTCGAGTTCAACCAAAATTTCGTCAACCATGTCGAGGTGCAATCCCGGTCGCGTGCTTACCGAAACCGAAATAATTCCGTCGTCGGTCATGGGCATCAGCTCGAAGTTAAGGAACGACGCCAAGAAAAACGACAGCACCATGATTCCCACTGTTGCCAATATAACAATGATTTTTCTGCGTAAAACTACCGAAAGCACACGAGCATATCCGCTTTCAAGCCGATTGAAAATTCGCGCAACGGGAGCATTATCCCGCTCAATGGGCTTGAACCTGGCGAAAAACAGCGGCACAAGCGTAATCGCCGACATCAGTGACGCGAGCAACGCAAATACAATTGCAAATCCGATGGGAGCAAACATTTGCCCCGCCATTCCGTCAACGGTTGCGAGCGGAACAAATACCGCAACGGTTGTAAGCGTTACCGCAAAAATCGAAAGCATAACCGTTTTTGTGCCGATAACAGCCGAAACGCGGAAAAGTTTTCGCTCTTTAAGTTCACGCGAGCAACTGTCGATAACGACGATTGCGTTATCAACCATCATGCCCACGCCGATTATCAAGCCGCTTAATGATACCACATTTAAGCTGAATCCCATAAAATCCATGAAAATAAATGTAACCAACAACGAAATCGGCATGGAGCTTCCCACAATCAGGCTTGCTCGCAAGTCGCCCAAGAACAAATAAAGCACAATCATGGAAAGAATAATTGCCAAAATTAACGTCATGGCAACGGAGCGAATCGAATCTGCGATAAATTCGCTGTCGTCGTGGATAATCATAATATCCAAATCGGGATGTTCCGCCGAAATCGAATTAAGCACCCTGTTTACATCAGCGGAAGTTCTGTTCGCGCTTACGGCGGCGGGTCGCTGTATGCTTATGCTGATATTTTCGTTGCCGTTGTGACGGCTGATTGAAGTAGCATCCTGCGTGGAGATGTGAACGTTTGCAACATCCGCGAGGCGAATTACGTCGCCTGTCCACAGGGTAAGCGGAATGCGATTCAAATCCTCGATGGTTTCGTGGCGAACCTGCACGCGAACCGCAAGGTCAACATCGCCGAACTCTGCCGAACCGAGCGGCGCGGTGTGATTCACTCCGCCGACCGCCGAAATTACATTTGAAATATGCAAACGATGCTCGCGAAGCCGCTCCTCGATTACTTCAACCCGCACATAATCCTGCTGTCCGCCGGTTACGCTTACCTCGGCAACGCTCGAAAGCCGTTCAAGCTGCGGAACAATTTCATCTTCAATGAAGTGCAGCAAATTATCGCGCGAGTCGGAACTCACCGACAAAAACATTACCGGCTGCGCCTGAATATCAAACTCCCAAACCATCGGCGCAAGAGCATCTTCGGGCAAACCGTGCGCCGCCGTATCCATCGCGCGGCTGACGTCGGTGTATGCTCTTTCCATATCAAACCCGAACTCAAACTGCAACATCACAAAACTCATATTTTCCATAGACTGCGAAATAATATTCCGCACTCCGCTTTGCGCACTTAATGAATCCGCGATTTCGCTTGTAACAAGCCGCTCAACGTCTTCCGGACCTGCGCCGGGAAAAACCGTTATTACGGCAAGCATGGGCATATCCATGTCGGGGTTAAGTTCCTGCGGCATTGACATCAACGCAATCAAACCAAAAACAATTATCGCGGCGATGATTATTATTGCGGAAACCGGTCGCCTTACGATAAGTTCAGTTAATTTATGCACCCTTACGCCCCCCTGACTTCAACGCCGTCGGAAAGCCTCGCGCTCCAAGTGCTGATAATTTCGGCAGTGCTGTCCACGCCGGACACAAGCCGGATATTTTCCGCATCAAAAATTCCGACTTCCACGCGAACTCGTCGCGCATGTCCGTCTTCCTTTATATACACATGCGGAACGCCGCGGTCGAAATGAATCACACTGAGCGGCACAATTAAAACATCCTCGGCGCGTTGCGCCTGCGCAAAAATTCGCACGGATGTACCGGGAAGCAAATTTTCCGGCGGATTCGGCACGGTTGCGCGAACCGCCACCATTCCGCCGGGGTCAACCGATGCGGAAATCTCCGTTAAAATGCCCGTGTGAGAAATATTTCCGTCGTACACGGTAATTTCGTCGCCGACGCGCAAATTTTCGGACGCATTGCGCGGAACGCGAAACGATACCGTAAGACTGTATCTGTCGGAAATTATAAACGCCGGCGCACCCGGATTCGCAAACCCGAACGGCTCAACGTTACGCATTTCAATTACTCCGCTTATCGGCGCACGAACAACCGCATCGTCGAGCCTGTCGCGGGTAAGGTCGATGTTGACGCGAATCGTATTTCGCGCGGCCTGCGCCTGCGCAAGACCGTCCAACGCGCGCTGACGATTTTCGCCGGGGGCGTCTTCAACGAGAATCCGCTGCCCTTCAACCGCTTGCGCGTGAGCTTGCCGCGCTTGCGAAAGCCCGATTGTCGCCATTGCGTATCCGCTTTGCGCACGTTCAAGCCCCGCCGCCGCGTTTTGCCAACCCGCTTCGGCCTGCTCGTAGGAAATTCGCGCGACAACGCCGGTTTCAAACAAAACCGCAGTATCGCGATACGCTTGCGCCGCCAAATCATATCCCATTTGCGCTTGCTCAATGCCGATTAACGCCTGCTCGATATTTTGCTCGGCTTGGCGAATCGCCGCTTCGGCCTGATAAATTCCGCCCGAAACCTGCAAAATTTGGCTTTGCATTTGCGCACCGTCAACAAGAGCAACCCCCGTTTGCGCGGCACGAACCATCGCATCCTGCACAGCAAGTTGCGCTTCCAACGCGGCGATATTGTTTTCAATGTCGGCGGTATCTATTGTAAAAAGCACGTCGTCCGCAGAAACGGTATCGCCCATGCTGAAATAAACCGAAAGCACTTCGCCGGGAACACGCGGAATAACCGCGACTTGCAGGTTCGGCTCAACCGAGCCGACGTATTCGCCCATAACAACGATATCGCCCGTTTCTGCGGTAATCGTGTCAACCAAAACCGGTTCGCGAATCGCAATCGCTTGTTCAACTTCGCCCTGCCCGCACGACACAAACACAAGACCCATCGTTGCAATTACTGCTGAAATAAGAAACTTTTTCATTTAAAAAGATTCCCCCTCCGAGAATTCAGACCGCCCCCTAACGGGACGCATCATGTTTTTTTATAACGAACGGCGTTGAGAAGCCCGCTCAGGCTTCGTCGGAAAACGCGCTGAAGCCCGCGTTTTCCGCCTTGCCTTCTCGGTTCTCAATGCCGTTCGCTCCTGCAATTTGACTTTTCACATCAAATACATTTCATCATACACCGGTTTGCTGCGATTGTAAAATCAACCACGGCTCGCATTATGAGAGTGTTGAAAAATTACGCTCTCATTATATATTTTCAATTGCGGAAGAGTCTCCGCAAATTTGCGGCAAAATTGCGGCAAAACCGCGATACAGCGAACGCCCTCATAAAGGCAAGGCGAAAAATCGCGAGCTTCTCAAGTGCGTTCGCTATCGCAGTTTTTGCTTCGATACGGAAAACTGCTGCGCAAAGAGAGTATTGAAAAATTACGCTTTCGCATATGCCGCATCTCGGAAAATGACCTGAAGGGTGCGGGCAAAGGACGCCCGCCTGTGCCGTCATTTTCCTGTGATGCCGGCACAGCAATGGCGGGCGTTCTTTGCCCGTACCCTCAAGCTATTTTTCAACACTCTCCGCAAGCGATTATGCCGGAGCGCGTTTTGCGCGTACAGTTACATTTGTCACGGTGTCGAAATCCCCCATATCGAATCCTATCGGAGCCGGTTGGCTACCGATAGGATTTGCAAATTTTCCGTTTTCGAGTCAACTTGCCGAAAATAAAATTTTCGCTCACTGAGATTCCAACATACGCCGTTAGACTCTCAAATGCTTTTGTGCTATGATAAAAAGGAGAGAAATGAGGTGTTTAACACGTGTTAAAATCCAAACACGATTATATTCTGCCGCTTTTGGTATTTGCCGTAGCCCTCTTTATCGTACTGTCGATTATATCGGGGTACGACTCGTTTTCTCATTTTCGCCGGCAGTTTGAAATATCAACGCGCCAACACAACAGCGCGCTTGTTAATCATATGGACGAATGGATTAACGGCACTGCAACAATTGTCGAAAATAATTCCATTTTGTTGCGCAACCCCAACTTTACACCCGAAATGGTTTTTGATTATTTCGTGAAAATTATTGACATAAACAACTCTTTCTCGTGCATTGTTGCAGGCAGGGCGGACGGCAGTGCCGTTTCGGCTTCTATGGGCATAGACGGCTGTATGCCCGAGGGTTACTGCCTGCATGAAATGCCCTGGTACATAAAGGCCTCAGATGCTCCCGGCGACGTTGTTTATGTTTCGCCGTATTTTAACGTCGTTGTGGAAGAAATCGTGTTTTCCGTTGCGCGAACAATCGACAACTATTCCGACGACCTCGGCGCAACCGCGATTCACATTCCGTTCTTTCCGTTTATTGAGCAAATTCGCGAAGTTGCCGACTTTTTATACGGCGGGTTCTCGTTTATTCTTGACGAAAACGGCTATGTTTTATTGCATCGCGACCCCGTTTTCGAGCCGGACGAAAACCATGCGTTTCTTAACATGAACACCTTCGAAGGCGGCAAACATGCCGAAATGGTTGCAACTGTTAAGCGCGGCGAAACGTATCGCGGCGGCGGTCATATTTATCTCGGCGCATCATTGGGAACAACGGGTTGGTACACGGTAACGCGCGTCCCTGTTGACCAGGTTCGTCAGGAAGGTTTTCGAACGCTTCGCAGTATTTCGGCCACTGTTTTAGTGGCAATCATAAGCCTTTTTGCAATCAAGGCAATCCGCAACAAAATTATCGCAACCGTAGCTAACGAGCGCGAAGCTAAAGAAGAAACCCGTCAGGCGGAAGAACGCGCAATGATTATGTTCGATTCCGCCCCCATCGCAATAACTGTATACGACAGCGATTTCAATTCCGTCGACGGCAACCGAGAAGCATTAAAAATGTACGGGCTTTCGGAAGATAATAAATCATATTTACCGCTCGAAGATATATTCAACACAATGCCGCCCGCCCAACCCGACGGAAGAGATTCTCGCGAAGTTTTGAAAGAGCTGCTTATTTTGGCGCGCGATGAAGGTTTCTCCCAATCCGAAATTTTGTGCAGAAAAACCGACGGCACAATTTTTCCCGCAAATGTCACATGGGTGCGCATAAAACACAAAAATGACATTGTAATAGTCGAATACGCCATGGATATGACCGAAACCCGCGCCGCAATGGAAAGCGAACAGGAATCCATCGCGCTTACATCAAAGCTGCTCGATAACTCGCCGCAGTTCGTGGAATTTTGGGACATCGACGGCAATTTGTTCGACGTAAACGAAAAATTATTAAATGCCGTGGGGGTTAAAAGCAAAACTGAATTTGCCGAACGCTTTTACGAGCTTTCCGCCGAAATTCAGCCCGGCGGCATGACAGGGCGCGAACTTAACGAGATTATGATTAAAAACGCCGTGCGTTACGGCGCGATGCGAAGCGAGTGGTCATATCTGTTGCCGAACGGCGATATTTTACCCGCCGACACAACATGGGTGCATATTATGCACAAGGGAACGCCCATGGTCGTTGTGTACAGCCACGATTTGCGCCCGATTAAGGCGGCAATGGAGCGCGAGCGCGAAGCTATCGAAAACCAACGGGTTATGTACGACGCAACCCCGATTCCTACAAGCGTTTGGACGGAAGACATGCTTCCGATTAACTGCAACAGCGCGACGGTAGAGTTTCTCGGTGCATCCGACCGAGGAGATTTTCTCAACAATTTTTTGGATTTTTACCCCGAACTGCAACCTTGCGGAACATCTACCGCCGACATGATGATGCAATTTCGCCGCCGACTTCCGGAAGAAAAATTCCTGCGCACTCCTTGGACATTAAAACACAAAAGCGGCGAGCTGATTTCCGGGGAAATGATTATCGTGCAGGTAGAGTACGACGGCAAACCGATGGCCGTTACGTATGTATACGACCTGCGCCCCATTAACGAAGCAAAAGCACGCGAAAACGAACTGCTTCTGCAATTGCAGGCCCGCGAAATGAACGAGCGCGTTAAAATCGCGGAAGAAGCAAGCAAAACCAAAAGCCGCTTTCTGGCAAGCATGAGTCACGAAATTCGTACGCCGATAACGGCCGTTTTAGGCATATCGGAAATCGAGCTGCAAAGCCCGAATCTTTCGCCGCAAATGCAAAGTTCGTTATCGAAAATTCACAGCTCCGCAACAATGCTTTTGGCAATCGTAAACGACGTTCTCGACCTTTCAAAAATCGAAGCGGGCAAAACCGAACTGCAATACGAAGAATACGACGTCGCAAACATGATTAGCGAAATTACCGCGTTGCATCCGAATTATTTAACCGGAAAAAATATCGCGTTTCATTTACACGCCTCCGACAATTTGCCGACGCATCTTATCGGCGATTCGCTCCGCATCGAGCAAGTCATAAGCAATCTGCTGTCGAACGCTTTCAAATACACCGAGCAGGGTCGCGTCGAACTTTCCTGGGCTTGCCGCCCGGAAAACGACGGCATCGTAACGCTTGTAATTTCTATCACCGATACCGGCCGCGGCATGACAGCCGAACAACTCGAGCTTCTGCGAAATAACGAGTACGTGCGCTTCCATGAACACGAAAACAGGCACATAAACGGCACCGGCCTCGGAATGCCGATTGTGTTCAGCCTGTTGGAATTGATGAACGCAAAAATTTCCATCGAAAGCGAACCCGGCACCGGCACGAAAGTCGTCATAAATATTCCGCAGGAATCGCAAAAAGCCGAAATTATCGGCCCGGAAATTGTTGAACGCTTGCAGCGGTTCGACAAAACCATGCTTAAAAAATTCACGCTTGTTCCCGAGTCGATGCCGTACGGAAACGTGCTTGTTGTTGACGATGTTGACGCAAACATTTATGTAGCAAAAGGCTTGCTCGCGCTTTACGACCTTAACGTCGATACCTGCTCGGGCGGTCATCAGGCAATCGAAAAAATAAAACAAGGCAATAAATACGACATAATTTTCATGGACTACATGATGCCCGGCATAAACGGCATCGAAACCCTGAATATTTTGCGCGAAACGGGCTACACTCGCCCTGTTGTTGCATTAACGGCAAACGCGCTTATCGGGCAGGAAGAGGAATTTTTGAAATGCGGCTTCAATGCCTTCATCTCGAAGCCGATTCAAACAAAACGCCTCAATGCCGTGCTGAACACATTCATTCGCGATAAATATCCTGTTGAAGTGGTTGCGGCCGCCCGCGCTGCCAAAAAAAATACCGCCGTCGATATTGAAAATTTCCACAACAATGCCGACATGGTGAATAAATTGCGCATAGAATTTGTTCGCAGCCATAAAAACGATTTCGCCGAGTTCAGCCGCTTTTTAAACGCCGGCGACACCGACGCCGCGCATCTTGTAGTGCATTCGCTCAAGGGCGTTGCAATGCTGATTCACGAACCCGCTTTGTCGCAAGCCGCAGCGGCGGCAGAGCAGTCGTTGCGAAACGGCGAAAAACCCTCCGACGAACAATTGCTTGCAATCGAAACCGAGCTGACCCGCGTGATTAACGCAATCGGAAAAATCGACGCGCCCTCAGCCATTTCCGAATTCGACCCGGAAAAAGCTCGCGACATTTTCGAAAAACTTCTCCCGCTGGTTGAGAACCACGACGCCGCAATCCTTGACTTGCTCGACGAACTTAAAAAAGTTCCGGAAACCGCCGTTCTGGTGAGGCAAATTGAAGAATTCAGCTTCTCGGATGCGGCGGTGACATTGGCGACGTTGAAGGATGTTTATGAAATAAATTGATTTCCCCAAGATATTGGGGGCGTTGCCCCCAAACCCCCACCCGCTTTTTGAAAAAAGCGGGGCAAAAACAATCAAAAACCGCGCGAATGCGCGGTTTTTTTATTTAGTGCGTGTCATGCGGAGTACCAAGCGGTTTATTCCACCGAATCAATCATCCGACTTATGTCAAGTTCGCCGTGTAATGCCACATGTTGTTCAAATGCAACTTGTACTTGTGCGGAGTGAATGCCTTCGTTTCCGGCAGAGTAGTAATATGCTGTAAGTTCCGGGTTTTCAGAGAAAATTGGTCATTCGAAATGCTTACTCTTCGGTCAATGACGCCACCCTTCATCAAAGCGAGACACCGCCCCGCTTTCTTGATTGACTACTATAGCAAAACGAGGTCCCCACCTGAAAGTATAATTGTCATCATGGTCTACCTCAAACAGTACACTGTTGCTTTCTGCGAAATAGTAGGCAACAAAGTGCGCCCATTCAGGTGCTAAATGACATATGCTAAACCACTGATATAATTCAGGTACTTCCAACATATCCTCAACGGTTTCTTCCTGCACGATAAAATCTCGCGTACGCAGATAAAAAAGCCCTCTTTCGTCCAAAAACTCTTCAAATGTCCCGGATACTTGGTCGGCTCCGTAAAATACAAATCTTCGCCCGTTGGATAATGTGCCTTCCCTTGAAGTGTTCATGTCTCGGATTATTTCTTGTTCTCCCGTTGCACACAATGAGCAACCTGTAAGAAAAACGCAAATAATGACGAGACAGAAAATCCCCGGTCGATTTGTGTTCATTTAATTTAATCGCCCCCTGTCACATTTCCCATAGCCCAAAGTGAAACAACTCCGCTTTCATTGTTTACCACTAAAGCGGACGGAAAACCCATTAAATAAACACCGTGAAATTCTAACCAAAATACTATGTTATTACATTCTGCAAAGTAAAAAGCATGGATAGTCGCATGTTCGGGCATGAAATAACCTACACCCCGTCGCTGCATATCCGGTCTTTCCAACATCTCCTCAATGGTTTCTTCCTGAACGATAAAATCATAAGTTCGGCGGTATGAAAACCCCGCTCCTTCCAAAAACGCCTCAAACGTTCCGGATGTTTGGTCTGCACCATGAAATACAAACTCTCGTCCACCGGACAGTGTGCCTTCTCTTGAGGTGTTCATATCTCGGATTATTTCCCGCTCTTCCGTTGCAAGCAATGCGCAACCTGTAAGAAAGGCGCAAATGATTATTAAGCAGAAAATCCTCGGTCGATTTGTGTTCATTTGATTTAATCGCCCCCCGGCACATTTCCTCCTGCAAGCCAAAGGGAGGCGACTCCACTTTCATAGTTTACCACTATGAGATGAGGGAAGCCCCATCCAATGCGCCCTAAGCAGTTCCAACTCAAATACTATGTTATTGCATTCTGCAAAGTAAAGCACATTGATGATTACGTCTTCAGGCCATGCAGAGTCTATCAAATGCCTCTGTATATCCGGATTTTCCAACATCTCTTCAATAGTTTCTTCTTGCACGATAAAATCATACGTGCGGCGATAGGCAAACCCCATCCGCTCTAACTTGTCGACAAGCAGCCCCGATGTTTGGTCTGCACCGCGAAACGTAAATTCATGCCCGCCGGATAATACCCCTTCTCTTGAAGTATACATATCACGGACTATTTCTTGTTCTTCCGTTGCAAACAAGGCGCAACCCGCAAAGAGAACACAAATACCGACAACACAAAAAGCTACAAATGATTTTACCTTCATCTCACCAACTCCCCCTGCCTGTGTCAAACACAAAATCCCATTGGCGGCTAAAGGGCAACCAATAGGATTTTGCACTTGAAATCACTCCGACCGGTTGGTCACGAATTACTAACGCTCCGCTTAGTGACTCCATCCTTCATTATAACGAGATACTGTTCCGCTCTCCCGATTGACTACTACAACAGAAAGAGGCCCCAACGGAATAAAATAGTTCCGGTCAACTACCGCATCAAACACCACGACACCACATTCTGCGAAATAGTAAACAAAAATTTCCGCTTGGTGCGGTGCTATGTGAACCAAGGTGAACCTATCATATATTTCAGGTCTTGCCAACATTTCTTCGACGGTTTCCTCCTGTACGATAAAATTAAACGTGCGAAAATAAGAGAGTCCTCTTTCTTCTAAAAGCTCCTCAAATGTCCCGGATACTTGGTCTGCCCCGTAAAATACAAATCTTCGCCCGTTGGATAATGTGCCTTCTCTTGAGGTGTTCATGTCTTGGATTATTTCTTGCTCTTCTGTTGCGCACAACAAGCAACCCGTAAAAAAGGCGCAAATAATAACAAGGCAGAAGGTCATAAACAATTTCGCATTCATTTAATTTAACCAACTCCCTCTGCCTATATCGTGAATGACAGTAACATTACGATGGTCACCAAAGTATACAGGGACTGTGCCGGGAGTGAGTGCCTGCCAATCGGGGCGTAATCGTAAAAGTGTCCCATTAGGCGCAACAAGATAGATAGGAATCGGCCTGCCAAAAAGTATCGTTTGGGCTCTAGTAACCTGCCCGTCTCCCGGGGAAGAGCTAAATTTATTGCTTACCGGAATCAGAGGGTCAGGAAGTCCGGTAACAGGGTCAATTAAAACAGGATGAGTGTGTATTATGCCCACTCGTTGCTCGTTCTCGCCTGAATCATCGGCAGGGGGAAAAACCATTCCGTCTTCTCCCGGCATAACAAGACCAAACCTGTAAACTGTTCCTGTGCTTGTTGTTCGCGAGTAAATGCTCGCCGCGAACTCAACAAGATTTTCTATATTGTACTCTTCGTGCTGCGCCGGACCGTAAATTATCGCAAATGCCAATTTTGCATCCCTTCCGGTTGCAAATGTATATGAAACAATTTCCAAGTCAGGCATTACATGCGTACCATGCACATCCGAATCAAAAAACACAATCCGGTTTGAAAGCCCGGTAAGCCGCATAAAATCACGGAAATTAACGTATACCACGCCTGTGCGGTCGCAAATAAAGTTCGAAAAAACGGTGGGTCTTCCGCCGCTGCCGAACCCGATACGCCTGTTTGCCGATATATTCGCCCACGAGTTGCCGAAAATACTTGAAGAAAAACGAATGCTGAAATGCACCTGACCGACAGTGCCGTGAATGTCATTTACGCCGGGGCGGTGCAGCGTTGTTGTAACGCCGGCATTATTTATTATACGAATAATTTCATCCAACTCCACATACCCCCTGCGCGAATACGTGGTATTGTGCAATTCTATTATCCGCCCGTCTATTACAAAATAAGTTCCGCCGACTTCGGCAAGGGCATGTGCGGTAAGAACAACGCGACCGCTCATTTCGGTTATCAACATAATGCTGACAATATCTGCCCCGATACCCGCAAAAGGCGCAATCAAGCTGTCACCAAAAGGCGTTATTCCGCCGACGATTCTCGCAAAGTGATTATTAAGTGCTTCGTCCGGACACATTCCCTGCGGGACAAACAAATACACTTCATCGAAAAGGGAAACCGTAGCCGTGCCGTCCGGATTCAATTGCAGAACGCAGTCCAATGTTAAGCCGTATGCCGTGAGGTTCGCGCCGTAAAAAATCGCTTCAACAAGCCTCTGCAAGTAAAGCTCACCCGTATCAACGCCATAATTACGAGCAAATTGCGCATCGTCATTTGTTGCCGTGATACCGTCGCTTGCCGCATTGCGGCTAAAAAAGTTAGCCATAGGACGGCTAAGGAAGTCCAAGTCGTCCATGATGCCTGACAGGTCAAAGAACGGCGCGGGGTTCACCCTCCTACTGTTGCCCGCCCCTACCGGTGCGGCGTTTTCAGATTCGTGCAGTATCAGCTCCAGTACGTACCTATCCATATGCGGAAGCATATACCCGATAACTTCGCCTCGGCTTACTTGCTGTCCGACAACGACACTGCTTGCCATGTTGAAATAAATCGCCCGCATGTAAGTTCCGTTGTGGCGGAAACTTATATATACCCTATCACTCGACGAATACACAACAACGCCGTCCGCCAAAGCTCGCACTTCCGACGGCGAATCACACTGAATATTCAGC
>Ga0123355_10002701_pt1 | contig 25141 bp, 13 predicted proteins | sample TergutEmb28metaG_3_FD_89872 | JGI IMG/M metagenome (GOLD analysis project Ga0123355, IMG submission 89872) | Embiratermes neotenicus P1 segment gut microbial communities from Petit-Saut dam, French Guiana - Emb289 P1 | ecosystem: Host-associated > Arthropoda: Insects > Digestive system > Gut ...
AGCGCTCCGGACTGGGCCAAGCCGAAGTTCAAGAACAACAAGATTCTGCGCAATACCTTCAATGTGTTCGGCAAGTGGCACGAGCACATGTGGGGCAAGGACTACCTGAACGCGCTCGGCGAGGCGCGGGAAACGATCGACTCGATCGAAGTGGACCGTACGCGGGTGAAGCCGCTGGTCAAAATCACGGGGGAGTTCTGGGCGCAACTCACGGAGGGCGACGGCAACTTCCACATGTTCGATTTTCTCGAGCGGGAAGGGGCGCAGGTGCTAGTTGAGCCCATTGCGACATGGGTCGCCTACCTGATGTACCAGGCCAAGGCTCATGCCAAGGCGAAGTGGCCGGCCAATCGGCCGTATCGCGATCCCAAGTGGTATGAGGCCAAGAAAAATTTTTCGAACTACATTGGGCTACGCAAGAAACTCTGGGGCATCGGCGCGGGCGAGCACATGTGGGGTTTCTTCTACCATCGCACCGCCAAGCATATGGGAGGAATCACGCACCACCTGGCGCCGCAGACCGAACTCGCCGAACTGGCGCATCCTTTTTACAACCAGTATGCGCGCGGAGGCGAGGGGCATCTTGAAGTTGGCAAGAACGTGTACTACACCGTGCACAAAAAGTGTCACATGGTCTTGGCCCTGAAGCCCTTCGGTTGCATGCCGTCTTCTCAGTCCGACGGTGTGCAATCCGCCGTCGTGAATAAATTTAAGGACATGATCTTCCTGCCCGTCGAGACCTCGGGTGAAGGCGAGGTCAATGCTCACAGCCGTGTACAGATGGCGCTGGGGGAAGCCAAGGTAAAGGCGAAGGCCGAGTTCGAGGAGTGCCTCAAGTCCACCGGCAAGAGCCTGAACGAAATCCGCGAGTACATCGCGGAGCATCCCGAACTCAAGCGGCCGTTCTACCACGTACCCCACCGAGAAGGAGTCGCGGGAACTGCCGCTCAATTCATTCTGCACGTCAGTGACCGGATCAATCGGGACACGCATCTCTGGAAGCGGGCGCGAGTCCGCGGGTCGGCGATTCCGGCCATGTCCGGGGACTGATGACTGAGGAAGATACTTAGGCGCGGAGCAGAGAGTATGTGGGCTTCTCCGCGCCTGCTGTGCCAATGCTTTTTGAGCCCAGGAAGGAATTCATGCACGACCATAAGGGTCCGCAACTGATCCAGATCGCTCCCGCTGAGCCAGTGGTTTCGCTTCTGCACGCCCGGCACGCGCAGAAGCCACACGACCATAGCACCCAATTCTTTGTGGGCCTGGACGTGGGCTCGACCACGGTAAAGGCCGTGGTAGTCGACGCCGCCAGCGACCGAGTGCTGTGGCAGGACTATCAACGCCACGAGACCAAACAACCGGAAAAGACCCTGGAATTCCTGAAGCGGATCGAGGCGGAAGTTGGAGTCGATCGGCATAACACGCGCATGTTCATGACCGGTTCGGGGGGCACGGGAATTGCCGATCAGATCGGGGCAAAGTTCGTGCAGGAAGTCACGGCGGTATCGTTGGCCGTCGAGAAACTGCATCCCGAAGTGTATTCGGTGATTGAACTTGGAGGACAAGACGCGAAAATCATCGTCTTCAAGGATGACGAAGAGAGCGGGCGCAAGAAGAAAATTCCGTCGATGAATGACAAGTGCGCCGGTGGGACGGGTGCGGTCATCGACAAGATTAATGCGAAGTTGAAAATCCCGGCCGACCTGCTTGCCGAACAGAGGTATCACGGCATCAAGCTCCACAAGGTTGCGGGCAAGTGCGGGGTGTTCGCCGAAACCGATATCAACGGCCTGCAGAAGGTGGGCACGCCGTCGGACGAATTGATGGCGTCACTGTTTGAAGCGATCGTTCTGCAGAACCTGAGCGTTCTTACCCGCGGGAACACGCTGCGTCCCCATGTGCTGCTGCTGGGCGGACCGAACAGCTTCATTCGCGGCATGCGGGAAGCCTGGCAGGCCAACATTCCGCGCATGTGGCAGGAGCGCAAGATCGAGATTCCCGCGGGCTCCAAGCCTGAGGATCTGATCAAGGTGCCGCAGAATGCACAATATTTCGCCGCTCTGGGAGCCGTCGAATTCGGCCGCGGCGAGGATGAGTGCGTTGGCTGCTACTCGGGCTACGACAGACTGGTTCACTACATTGACTTTGGGCGCCAGGAGGAAAAAGCCAAGTCCGGGGGCAAAGGACTGGTTGACGATCCCGCTGAGCTCGATGTCTTCAAAGAGGCTTACCGGCCCAAGAAATTCACCCCCGCCGTGTTTCAAAGCGGCACGACGGTCGCCGGATTCATCGGCATCGATGGCGGATCGACTTCCACCAAGGCCGTGCTGCTGAGCGAGAATGGCGACATTCTGTGCAAGTCGTATCAACTGTCGAACGGCAATCCGATTCAGGACACGATTGAGATGTTCGAAAACCTGCGCGGGCAGGTGGAGAAACAGAACGCGAAACTGGAAGTGCTGGGGGTCGCGACCACCGGCTATGCCAAAGATATTCTGAAAGATGTGTTGAATGCCGATGTTGCCCTCGTCGAAACCGTGGCGCACACCGAATCAGCGCTGAAGTTCTACGAAGATCCGCATGTGATTGTTGATGTGGGCGGGCAAGACATCAAGATCATCATCCTGCATCAGGGGCGCGTCAAAGACTTCAAGCTGAACACCCAATGTTCGGCCGGGAATGGATACTTCCTGCAATCGACGGCAGAAGGGTTCGGACTGGGCGTAAATCAGTACGCGGACTTGGCCTTTTCGGCACATTCGATGCCGGTGTTTGGCTACGGCTGTGCCGTTTTCATGCAGTCTGACATCGTAAACTTCCAGCGTCAGGGCTGGCGCGCGGAAGAAATTCTCGCCGGCCTGGCGGCGGTGCTGCCCAAGAACGTGTTTTTATATGTAGCCAGCATTCCCAACCTGGCGGCTCTGGGCTCTCGCTTTGTGCTGCAGGGAGGAACGCAGAACAATCTCGCCGTGGTGAAGGCGGAAGTGGATTTCATCCGCAACAGCTTCCGCGCCAGCGGCAAAACGCCTGAAATCATCGTGCACGAGCACTGCGGAGAATCGGGCGCGATTGGTGCGGCGCAGGAATCGTTGCGTTTGTGGCGCAACGGGCAGCAGACCACGTTCGTCGGGCTTGACGCGGTGCGGAAAATCGAATACCGCACGACGCGCAATGAGGACACTCGCTGCCACTTCTGCAAGAACGATTGCCTGCGGACGTTCATCGACATCCGTACACAGCCCAAGAACGACCTCAGTTTCGTGCCTATTCAAAAAGTCACGAAGGTTCCGCTGATGCACGGCGAACAGCGGCTGATCATCGCGACCTGCGAGAAAGGCACCGTCGAAGATCTCAACGATATGAAGGAGATTAAGGCCGGGCTGGATTCTATCCGTGCCCAGCATCCCAACTTCGTCGACATGGCTTCGAAGGAAGTATTCCGACCGGTGAATGCGAAGAACGTAGCCGATGCGCTGCCGACGCGTGGATGGGCCGGCTGGAGGAAAGGCGACAAAGAGCGCCGCGAACTCATGGAGAACCGCTCCAAGATTCGGATCGGCATTCCGCGGGTGCTCAACATTTACACCTACGCGCCCTTGTTCAACGGCTATTTCGAAAGCCTCGGTGTACAGCCGGAAAACATCATTTATTCGGACTACACCAGCTCAGAGCTTTATCGCGCCGGAGCGAGCCGCGGCGCGATCGATCCTTGCTTCCCGGCCAAGATTGGCATTTCGCACGTCTACAACCTCATTCAGGAGAAGCATCGCAAGAAGCCGCTGAACGCCATCTTCTTCCCCATGTACGACGTGCTGCATTCACCCTTGACGAAAATCGTGGGGGCGAATGCATGCCCCACTGTGACGGCCACACCTGAAACCGTGAAGGCTGCGTTTACAAAAGAGAATGACGTCTTCGCCGAGCACAACGTCAACTACATTGATCCGATCCTGAATTTCACCGATCGGAAACTCTTCGCGCATCAGATGCTCGAGGCGTGGCAGCCTGTTCTAGGCGTCTCCTGGGAAGAGAATGACCGCGCCATCGAAGCCGGATTTGCTGCCTTGAGCGAATACGAATCCAGCATCCGGCGCCGTGCCCGCCAGGTGCTCGATCAACTGGAGCGCGAGGATCGTATCGGTATTGTGATGCTGGGACGCCCTTATCATCACGATCCGGGGCTGAACCATGAGATTCTGGATGAATTCCAGAAGCTTGGCTATCCGATCTTCTCGCAGAACACGCTGCCTCTGGATGAGGACCTGCTGGAACGCCTGTTTGGAGAGGAAGTACGCGCGGGGATCGTCAGCGGGCCACTCGACATCACTGACGCTTGGAAGAATTCCTACTCGTGCAGTACCAACCACAAGGTCTGGGCAGCCAAGTTCACCGCCCGGCATCCGAATCTGGTGGCGCTCGAAATCTCCAGCTTCAAGTGCGGCCATGATGCGCCCATCTACGGCGTGATCGAAGGCATCATCGAACAGTCCGGGACTCCGTATTTCTGCTTCAAGGATCTCGACGAAAACAAGCCGACTGGATCCATTCGCATCCGCGTGGAGACCATCGATTATTTCCTGCGGCGATACCGCGAGGAAGTCATCCGCAGACGGAAAGCCGAACAGGATATCGAGGCACAACTGGCGGCTCTGGAGGCCCAGTTGCGTCGTGATGCCAGCGAAGCAGAAACCGAGGCGTCCCCAATCGAGCGACTTGAGCCCGAGGCTCAGGGAATGGCCGCCGATTAGAAGCAAGGGGAAGTCCTGCAATTCCAACGGAAGTGGGTTCTCCGCTTTACCACCTGGCCGGTGGAGGGGTTTTGGTTTGCCCCCCTCTAGGTAGCGCGACTCGACAAGAGATAGAGGAGGCCAATAACGGAGGCCAAGATGAAAATATACGGCCACCAGCCAAGAGCGCGCTTGAATACTGCCATCGACGCCGCATGTTTATGGTGCGAATCCTGGCGCATGTCAAACGGTTGCTATCCCCAACCATTTACTGTGTAGCGAAGCTCTATCACGAGCAATCCAGCAATTCCTATAAACCAAACGGGTAAACGGGTGACGCCAAGGCTCGTCGAGTCAACGCTCTCAAAGAGGCGCGGTGAACGTCCGCCCCAGCCAACAGAAATGTCAGGGGGCAGGAAAATCATTGTCAGGACGATTTGGAGCTTCAAGCAGCATCGACTAGTTCATCGGTCTGGGACCGAAGCGAGCGATGTGAAAGAACGCTAGGCAAGAGCCTCGGCAGCGCGATTTCCTTCGAGGCTTGCCACCTCGCGCGCACCCATGCTGCGGAGCAATTCGAGCGCCCCCTGCGCCTTTTTGCCCTCCGAGCAGGACACGTAAATCAGCACTCCGGCATCGCCCAAAGCCCGATCGAGTCTCTGCGCCTCGTTCGCCGAGAAACCCAGACCGGCAAGCAGTTTCGATCCTCCACAAAGAGAGGGGAGGTTTTGCTCGGTCATTACCGCACGGAGAAACGCTTGTGAACGAACAAAGAACCCCACGGCGGGAATCACAACCGCACCGAACTGAGAGAACCAGGCGATCATGCGGGCGGTCAAGGCACTCTGCTTCGGCTCGGCAGTCCCGATTTTTGCATGCACGGCCGCAGCCATCGGGTGAGCAGGAGCCAGCACCATGCAGATGTCTTGCTTTTCAAATCCGGCCTCGCTGAGTGCACACATGATCTCGGGCAAGAGGGCAGTTTGCGGGTACATTCCGTAGGCAGCAGGTCGAGTGGCTGGCATAGGCTGAGGAATCGCTCCAGGATCAGGGTGACGAATCAAAAGATAAGGAATTGCGAGCCCAGACACCATTCAAAACACATGCACGATCCCATTCCTCACCGCATACCGTGTCAGATCAGCCACGGAATGTAAACCGAGTTTGCGCATGAGGTTTGTACGGTGAGTCTCGGCGGTTTTGATGCTCAGCTTGAGAGTCACCGCCACTTCCTTGCTGGTCTTGCCCTCGGCAAGCAATTGGATTACCTCACGCTCTCGAGCGGTCAGAACATTCTCGTTGTCAGCAAAGTCCGACCCATCGTCGCGGTTGAGAAATCCGCTCAACACCATCTGGCTGACTTTGGTGGTGAAGAATGTTCGCCGCTGTTCGAGGGCCTCGACGGCGGCTATTAGGTCGCGACCCGCGTCTGATTTCAGCAGGAACCCACGGGCACCGGCGCGCAGAACTTCTCGTACCAACTGGTCCGAGTCGTGCATTGTAAGCACCAGAATCGAGGCGCTGGGCGAGGTCGCCAGAATCTGACGGGCAGCCTCCAACCCGTTTAGATTCGGCATACCAATGTCGAGCAGGATGAGGTCAGGGTTCAGGGTGGCAGCCAGTTCAACGGCTTCGCGGCCGTCTTTGGCTTCGCCGCATACTTGCCAACCGGCGTGATTTTCCAGAAGCGCCCGAATACCGCTCCTGGCCACGTCGTGATCGTCGGCAATCAGGATTTGAAGCATTCTTCACTCCGTTGAGTGTCTGGGAATCATGCGGACGGTGACGTCCGACTATCTGACAGCACAAATACTGCCAAAGGTGTATTCCCTTTGCTGTCAATAGTTTGTGTCAATGTCGGAGGAGTGATTCGTGTAGGTTTTTCCCAGCACCTAGCCCGGCTGGGAACCCCACCCAGTTCGAAGAGTGAGGTTCAGGGCTCTCCGGCTGGCGACACTTCCAAGCTAAACCCCCGGGCTAAAGCCGCTCCGGGATGGGCGAATTCTCTCAAGCTGCGGTCGGCCCTGTCGGTGTTTTCGGGCCAGCCGGTATGTCGATCTGAATCAAATTATTTTTGATGGCATAAACGACCAGGTCGCGAATCGAGTGAAAGCTCAACTTGCGCATGATGTTGCTGCGGTGGGTTTCCACGGTCTTGGTGCTCAGATTCAGCAGGCAAGCGACCTCCTTGGAGCTGTTCCCTTCCGCGAGCAACTGAGTAATCTCTCGCTCACGTGCCGTCAAAGTCGGCAGTTTGGGGGCTTGGTCCCGCGCGATGGTCTGCCCCTTCTCCAGAAAACCCGCCAACACCAGATCGTTCACGCGCGGAGTAAAGAACATGCGCCGGTTCTGGAGAGCTTCGACGGCCGAAACCAAGTCGCGGGCGGCATCCGATTTCAAGACAAATCCGCGCGCTCCGGCGTCGAGGGCTTCGCGAATCACCTGGTCGGAATCGGTGATGGTCAGCACGATGATCTTGAACTGGGGATCATGATGCAAAAGTTGTCGGGTCGCATCCAGACCGTTGAGGCTGGGCATACCGATATCGACGATAACGATGTCCGGCTTCAACGTGAGCGCTTTGTCGATGGCTTCACGGCCGTCGGAGGCTTCGCCGCAGACCTCCCAACCTTCGTGTTTTTCCAGCAACGCTCGTAGACCGCGCCGTACAATTTCGTGATCGTCGGCAAGCAAAATTCTAAGTTTCATTACTCACCTCACAGATCATTATGGTCTAGACTCTCCGGATCAAGCTATGTTTTTCCCATGCAGGGCAGTAAAGATTCGGTGCTCACTGACTGCTTCCACCGCCGCTAACAGGTCGCGCGCGGCGTTGGATTTGACCACATATCCCCTGCCTCCGGCGTCCAAAGCTTCCCGCATCATTTGAGGAGAATCATGCTGTGTAACAAACAAAATCTCGAGGTGTGGCAGGAGCCTGCGCACCACACGGCAGGCCTCGAGTCCGTTCATGGTCGGCATGGTCACGTCGAGAACCATGACGTCGGGATTCAGTCTTGCCGCTTTTTCGACCGCCTCAGCCCCGTCCGCTGCCTCTCCGACAATTTCCCAGTCGCTGTGTCCCTCAAGAATGGTCTTCAATCCTTGCCTGACTATGGGGTGGTCGTCGACAAGTAAGATGCGAATTGTCATATCCTCTTTACTTAGTGGCGTGAACGCGAAACGACCTGACAATTCGCTGCGTTCTGGCTTGAGCCTCGCGAGATCCCCGATCCATGTCGGCTGAGACGCTACAGAATTGTAGGCCCCAGATTATCGATGGCTCAGAGATCGCCCAATACAGGAAATCCTGTAATTCATTGCCTGTCGCTTCTCTTGCTCGATGCTTCATTCGCCGCGAGCGGCGAGAAGTAGGTTTGCTCGTGCAATGGGTACTTGTACCGCCTTAACAACCGATGTCTTGCTTGGCGCAGGCCCCGCGGATTCCCGCCGGCCGCGCGGCCTCCACCAACTGTCTCGCGAGATGAAGCGTAAATCAAAATGGAAAGCTCGGGGCATTGTTCGGGAATCTGCCGCGCGATGTCAACACCATTGCGATCCGGCATCCGGTAATCGAGCAAAACCAGGCGGAGCCTCCACTCGTAAACAGTCTGTTCTCCTCGAACATCAATGGGGCGAAGCTGTTCCGCTGCCTGATGTTCCGGATCCCCCCGCGAGCACGCTAAGCCGACAGTTTGTCCGAGCGGAGTAACCGAATACCTTGGCCGGGGGAACGACGTTTCAGAGCCCTGCCGGGCAAGGATGCGAGAGCACAGTGGGACAAATATTCAGGAGCGCGCCGCCGCAAGATTCTCCGTTTGGGAAAAAGCAGATCGCGCAACTTGAGCTTTGCCTTGTGGAGTTGTGATTTGGAATTGCCGATGGAACAATCGAGCAGTTGGGCGATTTCGTGATGCTGATATCCCTCCACTTCGTGCAAGGCGAAAATCGTCCGGCACCCTTCCGGCAGTTCCTCGATGGCTCGCTGCAAGGCGAGGCGGTCCACCACGCCGGAAAGATCGGGATCGTGCTTGCCGAACTCGCGATGGAGCGAGGACGAGTCCGCACTGAGTGGTTCGTCTAGGGAGATCGTCGCGGCGCTCTTGCGCCGGCGAAGCCGCATCAAAACGGTGTTGACCGCGACTCGATAGAGCCAGGTTGAAAACGCCGCATCGCCGCGGAACGAGCCGATGGTGCGGAAGACCTGAAGAAAGGCTTCCTGGGTCAAGTCTTCGGCATCCGCTACGTCTTTCGTCATAAGCAGACACACGGAATAAACGCGGCTCTTGTGCTGCTGAAATAATTCAGCAAATGCCTGTTCGTCACCCGACTGAGCGCGCCTCACGAGGCTGAATTGAGAATTGTCCTCCTTCGCCTTCGTCCTTGGAACTAGGTTTGCCTCAGCAGCTGAAATTGCAAAAGTCGCCATGGCGGTCTTCCTCCACTTGCTCTTGAAAATGTGTTGGACCAAAAATTCGCGAACCTAAGTCACAGCGTAAGGAAACTATCCTCGATCTTGTATCGGGTCACATCTGTAAAGGGTTCTAGGGGGGGACTGTAAGCCGGCGCTCGTGCCCGCACCGGGCGAGGTGGCGGAAATCGCTTTCGCTCAGAACTATATGTCAGAAAATAACTTACATCCCAAAATTGAGTGCACTCGGGAGGCTCGGGCCTCGCCACTGGCGGGCCATAGAATCCGAATCATCAGCGAAAAACAGCAGACGGGAGTGAACCGTTGGGCCGGCAACACTGTTTTTCCCAAACACAAAGGGGGTGTTCCAAACCAAGAGGGGAGTAGGCCCGCCAAGCCGAAGCGGGCCTCTCTCGTCACCGCGACACTATGCGAACCATTCCGCGGGTTGGGGGAGTGAGGGCCCGGGAATGCCCTGATTCCTGCTGGATTCCCTGCTCTGCCTTGAATATTTCCGCACCGCGCTGAGGAACGGTTCGCTGACATTCGTGGGCTCGACTTTTCCGCTCAAGATATCGGCAAAGGGAACAAAACTCCCGTAGAGCACCCGGGTTTCGTCCTTGTCCTGGGTGATGGCTGCTCCGCTCAAGTCCACCCCGGCGAAAAGCCCGCGGGTGCGGGAATAAGTCAGCACTTCGGCGCGCATCTTGACATCGGTGTCAGCCGCGGCATCACGCCCTACCGGGCCCGCGGCAGCCGAGGCATCACCTCCCAGCTGGAACTTGCTGGAGAGCAGATGCTGCATGCCTTGATCGTTGGTCACCACCATGACGAGATCGATCGCCTGTCCCCCCAGCTGCAGGCCCCAGCTTCCGCCGGTGATGGTAATCGGCGCGGGCGCGCTCCATCCAGAAGCGGTTCGGCAGGTCGCAACACCCTTCCCGTGATTACCGCCGAACCCCACCGCGACCTTTACCATCGAAGGGATCACGGCAATGCACTTGGCATCGCTCATCACTTTGTCGGGAATCGCTTTGTCAGGAGTCGCCATAATTTCGGTCAAAACTTTGCCCGCGGCACCAATGCGCTTGGCTATGTCAGATTGATCCTTGTCCTCGGCAGCCACGCCTGGCCCCGCCAGGACCGCGCAGATGCCGAGCACAACCAGGCCTCGTGGGATCGCTCGATAAATCAGTTTCATGTTGTGTGTCCTCTCCGTGCTCCAGTGAGCACCAGCCGGTTTCGCTGGAATCACGCTAGTCCGCCATCGCGATTGCTTCCTATCCGTGGGAATCCTTACTGAATTGGGGAAAACATCCAGCCGCAACCTCCCAAAACCCCGTATAGCACACTTAGTTAATGCCGTTGCAGCAAATACAGATTCCACAGTATGGCCACTCCCGATTCCGGGAGATATTCTCCAGACCTACTCGACACAACGCCCCCAAACGGGTGCCGGTCCAACTGGGAGCGACCGGCACCCGCCCTTCATAACAAGCCAATGCCTGAGGAATGCAGGAATTGAGCCGGGCGAATACAGCCCAATGTGGATTCACTCTCCAAAGAGCAAGGTCAAAATGTCAAAATGAAGAGAGTGGATTGGAGGCTCACCATGCTGAACTGGGCACTGATTTTTCTGGTTGTACCGTTGATTGCGGCGGTATTGGGATTCTCCGGCATTGCGGTTGCATCCGCGGGAATTGCCAAAACCCTTTTCGCCGTATTTCTGGTGCTTTCCCTGTTCTCGATCATTTCGCATTTGGCCCGAGGCCATCGCGTTTGACCAAAATGGGTGGAAGAAAACTCCGATAGAGAAGGCCCTCTTCTTGTCTTTACGTAGCCGATCTCACCCACGGAGGTTTCATCGCTCGCCGCACAGGTATAGGTCGGGATGACTGTCTCCACGACCGATCAATCCGAGCAGGGGCAGATAGCGGCCTCAGGCCGAAACCGTGACCAATTGTTTCCTTCGGCGGGAAGGGATAATCACCTCCACGATGGTGCCAGGGTTTCCATTGGCCAGCCGCAAGCGCCCGCCCAGTTCGGTGACCCGCTGCCTCATTCCGCCGATACCCACGCCAATGCTTTCGGGGCGCAGTTGGACAACCTGGTCGCCAATTCCCTTTCCGTCGTCGCTGACCACAACAATGATCTGACTTTCCGACTGCTTCAAGCTCACCCGGCCATTGCGCGCGCCGGAGTGCCGGAACATGTTGGTAAGCGCTTCCTGAATCACGCGAAAGATCGCGGTTTCCAGGTCCGGGTTGAGCCGACCCAGATCCTGAGGGTCGACTTCCAACTGGACAGCGATACCACTACGTTCCGAGAGCCCTTCGAGGAACCAACGTAGCGCCGAAACTAGCCCAACCTCGTCGAGCAGAGGAGGATGGAGGAGATGGGAGATGGTTCGAACTTCCTTGATGGCACGGTCCATCAACTCACTCGCCTCGACCGCAGCCTGCCGCGGGGCAGGGGAGGAGTCCTTCACCAGAATTCCATCCAGAATCATTTTGGCGGCGGCCAGCTCCTGTCCCAGACCATCGTGGATCTCGCGAGCGATTCTGCGCCGCTCTTCGTCCTGCATGCTGAGCAACCGCGCTGACAGGCGCCGGAGCTCCACCGTACGGAGATCCACCTTACGCTCCAACTCGACGGCGCTGTCGCGAATCGACTGCTCGAGCATTTTGCGGTCGTGAATGTCCGCGCAGGTTCCATACCATTTGAGGATCTGGCCTTCAGAGTCTCGCAGCGGCACCGCCCGCGCCCGAAACCAGCGGTACTGGCCATCCGCGCCGCGCAGTCGGTATTCGGACTCGTACAGTTCTCCGGATTCCACACAGCGCAACCACTGCTCCATGCTCGGCGTCCGATCATCCGCGTGCACGTATTCCAGCCATCCGATCCCTACCGCCGACCCGGGCTCTGCCCCGGTGTACTCGAAGAAGCGACTGCTGATGTAGTCGCGCTCGCCATCCGACCGGCGGCTGAAGATGATATCCGGAGCGGTCTGCACAATTGCGTCCAGTTCCTGGTTTCTCTCGGCCAAGTCTTTGTTGAGCCGTTCGAGCGTTACCGCCTTTCGCTCCAGCTCCTGGGTGCGCTCCACCACGCGCTGCTCAAGTTCAACGTTCAGCCTCTCCAGTTGCCGGTTTTTCCGATGAAGTTCGGCGAAGACCTTTACTTTGGCCCGCAGAACTTCGGGCACGATCGGTACGGAAAGATAATCCGCTGCTCCGTGCCGGTATCCCTTCAAGCGGTCGAAGTCGGTCAAGTGCACTGCGGAAACAAAAATGATGGCGGTTTTTTGGAAGCGGGGGTGTTGCTGAATGATTTCGGCAAGCTCGAAACCGTCGATCTCGGGCATGCTGACATCCATCAAAACGACGGCTACATCGTTCTTGAGGAGCTTCTCCAGCGCTTCCTTGGCGGACGTCGCTTGAATCAGGTTCTCGCCTAATTCTGACAAGACGGCTTCGTAGGTGAGCAACTTGCTCGCCTGATCATCGACCATGAGAATGTTGACGCTTTCGTCGACCCCAGTCATCTTCTGCGCATCCTCGCCACCACGCCCCTAATCTCTTCCATCGCAGGAGACAGAATACCCCTCTGACTCAGCGATGCAACCACACGCGCAGGGTTGACAGCAACTGTTCGGTGTTCACTGGTTTGGCCAGGTACTCCGAAGCCCCTGCTTCCAGACACTTTTCGCGATCGCCCTTCATGGCCTTTGCGGTCAACGCGATGATCGGTAACCTGTGGAAAGAAGCATTCTGCCGGATCACATGCATGGTCGCATAACCGTCCATCTCGGGCATCATGATGTCCATTAACACGATGGCCACGTCGGGAGTTGATTCCAGTATTTCGATTGCCTCACTGCCTGTCCCCGCTGTCAACACCGCCATTCCACGACGCTCCAGCACACTGCTGAGCGCGAAGATATTCCGCATATCGTCATCCACCACGAGCACCTTTTTCCCCACCAGCGCCTCATCGGAGCGGTGCAGGCGATCGAGCATCGTTTGTTTTTCTTGCGGAAGATCTGCCACTACCCGATGCAGGAAGAGCGCGGTTTCATCGAGCAAGCGTTCCGGCGACTCCACCCCTTTTACGATCACGCTGCGAGCCAGAGTATGCAGGCGGGCGTCTTCCTCCGGGGTCAGTTCTTTGCCGGTGAAAACCACAACCGGCAGATCTTTCACGGCCGGATTGCCCCGCATGCATTCGAGAATGTCGAAACCGCTCATATCAGGAAGGCGCAGGTCGAGCACAACGCAATCGAATGCTTCCCGGTTTACCAGCTCCAGAGCGGCGGCGCCAGTGGCGACGACCTCGACGTCGATGTCTTGGTGTCCCAGCAACTCCCGAATGCTCAACTGTTCGGCCGGATTGTCTTCCACAATCAGCAACCGCTTCCGCCGAGGCGCCGCATATTGTTTTATTCTTGATAGGGCGGAGTCGAGTTCCTGGGTGCTCGTCGGCTTGGTTACAAAAGCAAACGCACCGCGTGCGAGTCCGTGATGCCGGTCTTCATCGAGCGTCAGCATTTGTACCGGAATATGCCGCGTTCGGGGATCCTGTTTCAAATGGTTGAGCACGGTCCACCCCAACATGTCGGGGAGGAAGACATCCAACGATACGGCCGTGGGATGAAACTCGCGAGCCAAAGTCAGCGCGTCTGCGCCGCGCAGGGCCATGAGAACCTTGAAACCCTTGTCCCGCGATAAGTCGCAGAGCACGCGGGCGTAGTGGGGATCGTCTTCCACAATGAGCAGCACCGCATCGCCGGGCTGCAGATTGTCGCGGTCGTCGGGGATTTGCTCCACCGGCCGCTCGGTCACCGCTATGCTGGAGAGTTGCAGTGGCGATGCCGTTGCCGCCGACCTCGTATCTGACACAACCAGCTTCGAGGTCGATGGCCCCACGTAGGTGAGTGGCAGGTACAGGGTGAAGATGCTCCCCTGGCCAGGGGTGCTGCGAAGCTGAATTTCACCGCCCAACAAGCTGGCCAGTTCGCGGCTGATCGCAAGTCCCAGTCCGGTGCCTCCGTATTTCCGGCTCGTGCTGGCGTCTGCTTGTTGGAATGCCTCGAATATGATTCGCTGTTTGTCGGGTGCGATTCCAATCCCCGAGTCGTGGACTGCGAACGCCACTACCGACGCCGCCGCACTCAAAATCGCATGATTTTCGCTCCACCCTTGTCTGGCGGCCGAGACGGTTAACTTCACCGAACCATGCTCGGTGAACTTGAACGCATTGGAAAGCAGATTCTTCAGAACCTGCTGCAGGCGCTTGGAATCGGTTACCAGACTGCGCGGCAGTTGCGGGTCGGACTGCAGTTCGAATCCCAACTTTCGGTTTTCCGCCTCGTGACGGAACGGCCGCGCCACCATTTCCAGCAGGGTGGCGAAAAATACCTCCTCGGCCTCAACCGATACCGTGCCGGACTCGATTTTTGACAGATCGAGAATATCGCTGATCAGGTTCAGCAAGTCCGTTCCTGCACCGTGAATGGTGCGTGCGAATTCGACTTGCTTGGGGGTCAGGTTGTGGTCGGGATTCTCGCTGAGTTGCTGCCCGAGTACCAGAATGCTGTTGAGTGGTGTCCGCAACTCGTGCGACATGTTGGCCAGGAATTCTGATTTGTACTTGGAAGTAAGCGCCAGCTCCTTGGCCTTCTCTTCCAAAGCCCGCCGGGCCTGCTCAATCTCCTCATTCTTGCGTTCGACTTCGGCGTTTTGCTCAGCCAGTTGCTGGGCTTTCAACGCCAGTTGCTCGTTGGTTTGCTGCAACTCTTTCTGCTGGGTCTGGAGTTCGGCGGCCAACTGCTGCGACTGTTTGAGCAAACCCTCGGTTTGCATGGTCGCTTCAATGCTGTTCAGCACGATTCCGATGCTGGCCGTGAGTTGCTCAAGAAACGCCAGGTGCGAGGCCGTGAATGCACTCAACGAAGCCAGTTCGATGACCGCCTTCACCCGGCCTTCAAACAGAACGGGCAGGACAATCACATTCTTGGGTACAGAGGTGAACAGACCGGAGCGGATCGGAACCGTGGTGGCGGGCAGGTCAGCGATCAACATGCGCCGCTTTTCCGCGGCCACCTGTCCGATTAATCCTTCGCCAATCCGGAGACGGCGCAAATGTCCATTCTCGCCGTCGTCCGCGAAGGCTGACAACAGCACCATGCCCGCCAACTCTTCGGTTTCCATCTGGTAGATGACGCCCTGCTGTGCGTTGACGAGTGGCACCAACTCGGAAAGCAACATGCGCCCCACGGTTGCCAGATCACGCTGCCCCTGCAACATTCCAGTAAAACGGGCGAGGTTGGTTTTGAGCCAATCTTGCTCCGTGTTGCGGTCGGTGGTGAGCCGCAGGTTGTCGATCATCGTGTTGATGTTGTCTTTCAACTCCGCGACTTCGCCGCTGGCCTCAACCTGAATCGATCGGGTCAGATCACCCTTGGTCACCGCCGTGGCGACTTCGGCGATAGCACGCACCTGATTGGTGAGGTTATCGGCCAGCAGGTTGACGTTGCCCGTGAGATCTTTCCAGGTGCCGGAGGCGCCCGGGACGTTGGCCTGGCCACCCAGCCGGCCCTCCACCCCGACCTCGCGGGCAACCGTCGTTACCTGGTCGGCAAACGTGGCCAGCGTACCTGTCATGTTATTGATGGTCTCGGCCAGGGCAGCGACCTCTCCCTTGGCATTGACGGTCAGCTTTTGAGTCAGATCCCCGTTGGCGACAGCCGTAACAACCTTTGCGATTCCCCGTACCTGCTCGGTGAGATTGACTGCCATCACGTTGACGTTATCGGTCAGATCTTTCCAGATTCCGGCAACGCCGGGAACCTGCGCCTGGCCGCCCAATTTGCCATCGGTGCCGACCTCGCGACCGACGCGGGTCACCTCGGCGGCGAAGGAATTCAGCTGATCGACCATCGTGTTGATCGTGTTTTTCAGCTCAAGAATCTCGCCTTTGACGTCAACTGTGATCTTGCGTGAGAGGTCGCCACGGGCGACGGCGGTGGTGACCTCGGCGATGTTACGCACTTGCGCGGTCAAGTTCCCGGCCATGGAGTTGACCGAGTCGGTCAGATCCTTCCATGTTCCGGCGACTCCGGGCACGCTGGCCTGGCCGCCCAATCGGCCCTCGGTGCCAACTTCGCGCGCCACGCGCGTGACTTCGCCGGCGAACGCGTTCAGCTGGTCCACCGTCCGGTTGATGGTTTCTTTGAGCAGCAGGATCTCGCCGCTCACATTGACCGTGATCTTCTTGGACAGATCTCCACTGGCAATCGCGGTCGAGACTTCGGCGATGTTACGAACCTGGCCCGTCAGGTTGCTGGCCATCGAGTTCACCGAGTCGGTGAGGTCCTTCCACGTTCCCGCGATGCCCAGAACCTGTGCCTGACCGCCGAGTTTTCCGTCGGTGCCGACTTCGCGGGCCACGCGTGTGACTTCGGAAGCAAACGCCCGCAACTGGTCGACCATCGTATTCAGCGTATCTTTGAGTTCGAGGATCTCTCCCTTCACGTCGACCGTGATCTTGCGCGACAAATCGCCGCGCGCCACCGCGGTGGCGACTTCGGCGATGTTGCGGACCTGGCCGGTCAGGTTGCTGGCCATGAAGTTGACGTTATCGGTGAGATCTTTCCAAGTTCCACCGACGCCGGGCACCAACGCCTGGCCGCCGAGTTTGCCTTCCGTGCCGACTTCGCGAGCCACGCGCGTGACTTCACCCGCAAAGGCGTTGAGTTGGTCCACCATCGTGTTGATGGTGTTCTTGAGTTCGAGAATCTCGCCTTTGACGTCCACCGTGATCTTGCGCGACAAATCGCCACGCGCCACGGCGGTGGTAACTTCGGCGATGTTTCGCACCTGGCCGGTCAGGTTACCGGCCATGGAATTCACCGAGTCGGTCAAATCCTTCCACGTGCCGGCCACTCCCGGGACGTTGGCCTGTCCCCCCAGTCGGCCTTCGCTGCCGACTTCACGCGCCACGCGCGTGACCTCGCCGGCAAAGCGGTTCAGCTGATCGACCATGGTATTCAGGGTCTCTTTCAGCTGCAGAATCTCTCCGCGGACGTCGACCGTGATTTTGCGCGAAAGGTCACCACTGGCAATGGCCGTAGCCACTTCGGCGATGTTTCGCACTTGTCCGGTCAGATTGCTGGCCATGAAGTTGACGTTGTCGGTGAGATCTTTCCACGTCCCGCCAACCCCGGGAACCTGTGCCTGCCCGCCGAGCTTGCCTTCTGTGCCAACTTCGCGGGCCACACGGGTGACTTCGCCCGCGAATGCGTTTAATTGATCCACCATTGTGTTGATGGTGTCTTTCAGCTCGAGAATTTCTCCCTTCACGTCGACCGCAATCTTGCGCGACAGGTCGCCGCGCGCCACCGCGGTCGTCACCTCGGCAATGTTGCGGACCTGGGCGGTCAGGTTGCCCGCCATGGCGTTAACAGAGTCTGTCAGGTCCTTCCACGTTCCGGCGACGCCGGGGACGACCGCTTGTCCGCCCAATTTTCCGTCGGTGCCGACTTCGCGGGCCACGCGCGTCACCTCCGACGCGAAGGAACGCAACTGATCCACCATCGTGTTGATGGCTTCTTTGAGCTGCAGAATCTCTCCGCGCACATCGACCGTGATTTTGCGCGACAGGTCGCCGCTGGCCACGGCGGTGGCGACTTCGGCGATGTTTCGCACCTGGCCTGTGAGGTTGCTGGCCATCAGGTTCACGTTGTCGGTCAAATCTTTCCAGGTACCGGCAACGTCGGGCACTTGCGCCTGACCGCCCAATTTGCCTTCGGTGCCGACTTCGCGGGCTACGCGCGTTACCTCGGCGGTAAACACGCCGAGCTGCTGAATCATCGTGTTGACAAGGTTGGCGGAGCGCAGAAACTCGCCCTCGAGCGGCCGGCCATCCACGTCAAGTCGCACGGTTTGAGTAAGATCTCCTTGGGCGACCGCAGCGATGGCGCGAGTGACTTCAGCCGTCGGCCGGAGCAAGTCTTCCACCAGGGTGTTGACCGAAACCTCCATCTCTCCCCATGCCCCTCTTGACTCATGGAAGCGGGTGCGCTCACGGGTTTTGCCCTGCTTGCCGACCACCTGACCGACGCGCTTCAATTCCTGCGCCATGTGCTGATTGGCCGCGACAATTTCATTGAACGTATCCGCAACTTTTCCCGGCAACCCGACCCAGGTTCCTGGCAGCCGCACGGTGAAATCCCCGTCGCGCACTGATTGCAGGCTGGCCAAGATGACATTCAGATCGAGGCCTTCGTGTGACGATCTCTTCTTACCGTTGCTGGTTGTGGCGGGCGGAACGTTCTGATGGGCGGCAGGTGGAATCATGTTCAGGCCAGCTCTTTTCATCGTTCCCCCCCGATGAAAGCCATTACGGCATAAAGATAGAAAAAGACGTTGATCGATTCCTTAGAATCTAGCAGCAGGGTAGCTCCGGACAGGAAATCATACGGACGCACCACGCCCCTCGCGCGACGCGATCCGATCACTCGCCCTTGTCTCAATAACACCGGGCCACCAAAACTATCCCTTAAGGTGTTTACTGTAGAACGCAAGGCATTCCATTCGCAAGCACCCTGGCAGCCAGACCCCTTGAGGTCAGCACCGAGTTCATGATAGTGCCTACATCGATGGGCTGCTTGGATGCTTGTTCTTTCTCGTCCCCGATTGACCGTTTAATGTACGCCTACACCTAAAAGTATGGTGAGAGAAAATTATGTCGGTCGACGAATTTTTTTCGGTGCCGAAAAATAATCGAGAGTGCAAACCATTGTAGGAGTTCTGTCACTTTTGACAGTGGCTGGTCATAGAGCAGGAATACTAACTAATGCAACTACGGCACAGCTTAGGAGTCGTCTCAGAAGTCCGATTTTTCCACAGAGCCTGTGCTGCGAAAAACGAAAAACTAAGTAACGATGCAGTCGAGTCTGTTCGCGTTTCCAGGGGTTTCAAGGCCTGGTCGCGCCTTCTGAACGATTCCGAATTATCGGGGCTGGAAGGTGTGACAGTAGAAGTTCCCGGGATCGGGCTCTAGCGTAAGGCAAAGTAACAGCGAGCCAGTCGAAACCCAAAGCTGAGACGCGGGCATGCAAGGACAGGGGTTTTGGGGTTTAATTCGACGGTGCGGACGAAAGCTTCGAGAAAACCGCTTGGAATGCGAGCGGATCTGGAGTATTTTTACCGGCATTGACATCTAGGACTGGCTCGGGTCTCGCCTAGGCCAAATCCGGGGATTGAATGGCGCGCTGTAGCCCTGCCCTCAGCGCCAAGTCTCAGGCGAATTTGAAACATTGCCAGCCCGCGAAGGGGATCCAGCCGTGAAGCTTTCTGTCTCCTGCTCCGTGATTCTGCTGTTGTCATTCCTTAGCGGCGTTGTGTCTCGAATCGAAGGTCAGCCGCTCGGTGTCTCCCCCTTGCAGTCGACCGACCAGGGCGGCGTGTCCCGGGACAAGGCGACTCTCGCGTCCTCGGAGTTCGTCATTCCGGGTCCACACCGCTCCTTTCTGCGCATGGCGGGTGTGAGCCAAAAGGTGACACCGGAAGAAGTTCTACCGCTGCTGAGCCGCAACGTGTTCACCGAGGGCTATGAGGGAGGCAATCGCCCGACTGAATTCCTGATTCTGTTGCGGCGATACGTCGTGCAGGCCCGGGAGTTGGCATCGTTGGCGGCCGAGAACGGCATGGTTCTTCGCGCTACCAACTGTAGCGATGCCGCGCCCCTGTTGCGCATCCTCGGCTATCGCGCGCGCCCCAACTGCGGCGATCCGAGCACTTCGTTGCAGACGGAGGATCCCGAAAGGGCGTTTCTGGCCATTGACTCCGGTTTTCCGCTTCCCGCTTTAGAGCGGACGCTGCAAGGCGGAAAACCCTTCGAGTATCCCTATTCCTCCCAATCTGTCCCGGTACTGTTCGCCGAAAGCGATTGGACGCAATTGAGCGCGAAGAACCTGACGGAGAACAGCAGAGACTTGCTGGAGACAATTCTCTATGACCCGTCAGTTGCCAGACTCTACTGGGCCCTTTCCCGAATCGACTCCGAAACCAGCGAATCGCTCGCTCACTCGGTGGGTTTGGGAAAGCTTCTTCCCTATGCCGCGGTTCTGGATTTTTACGGGAGGGAACTGTGCATCAACAACGGCAAGGTAGTCCTGCCCGGTGGAGCGCCGGCAACCGGTGCATGGAAGGATCTGGTGGGTGCCGACCCCGCATCTCCCGGAAGTTTTGTGCTTAAACTACTTTCCAGGGATCGGGGCTGGCTGGCAGCTTACTTTGACGTCCTTTCCCGGGCCGACGCCAGGCACCAGAATTATTTTACCGACCCCCATCGCCTGCGGCTGTTTTACAGCGGCCTCCGCGCCCCCGATCCAAAAGCCCCCGCCACCCGTGGAACCTTCCGACCAGCACCCTGGTTGCTGCTGCTTGGCGCTCGGCTTCAGTTAGACGATTCGGGTGCGCCGCTGGTTCCGGGAGGTCTTCCGGAGTGGCAGGACATTCTTTTTCACGGCAGCGACTCCGGTCTGGTGCGCAAGTGGGCCAGGCAGAATGAAGAGGTCAAGAGTCCGGATCAACTGTTGAAGATCATGTTCGCGCTGTCACGGGCGCCCACGGAGTCGACCGCGCTCCAGATCTACATGGCAATCAGCGAGCTTGATAGCAGACGCCCCCCCGAACATCGATTGTCACCCGCGACGGTGCGCTTGCTGGCACACCGATTCGACGAATTCAGCGCGCAGTACAGGATGTTTTCGGAGTTCCCCGAGCTCAGCGATCAGTCGATCACTCTATTCCTGCAGACGGCCATTGGCCTGAACAACGTTCCCGCGGCGGATCGGGGAAATGCCTTTGGCACCTTCCAGGCGAATGTGGGCCTCTGGCAGATTCTTGCGCGGCAAGGCCAAATTGGAAACTCACAACTCAATGAATCCTGGCAGGAAGTAATCAAGCCCTTTGGGACGATTCGCTCGGCCGCTCAGCTCTACGACGCCGGTCGAGCTTCCCTGGCACAGGTATTCCGATTCTCGACGGGCAAGGCCATTGTGTCGCAGGACAAGATCATCGAGTTGCTGGCCGGACCGGCGCAAGGAGGCCCCGCCGCGAAGCAGATGCACCAGGAGAGCGCCGCCCGGATACGCTCTGTGCTTGACGATCAGCGGCTGATCTCGCTCGACACGCTCATCCTCGTCGGGGACGCCTTGAACGCCAAGGCACACGGCAAAGAGCCAGAAGAATACGTGGTTCTGCTGGCTTCGCAGACGCGGGAATTCCAGATGCCGCGGCCGATTTTCACCATGGGAGAAAGGGACGAATGGGCTTCTGGAATTTATAACAACCACCACACAGACCTGCAGATGAAGACCGACTTACCTAGAATTCTCAAGTCCACCACCACATCCCCCCGACAAATCGAGGAAGCTCGCGGCCATCTCGCCTCCTTCTTTCGAGACACGGTCGTTGGCCTCAACTATGCCTACTACGAACCTCCGGGTGCGCAGGCTCTGCATAACAATCCGCTGCTGGTCCGCTCGCACGATTTTGCCGGTGACACGGTGGGTGGAATCAAGTACTTGTGGCAAGAGCCGCAGGTGTTTGGACAGGGCTCACCGGCAGGCGGTGGGGCGCATTTCGTCGGTTCCCTGGCCGATCTTCCCTACGCCTTAGCCGACCTGGAACAGGACTTCCTGTCCCCCGACAATGTGCAGGCCTTGATTTGGAACGAAGTGACACCGGGACTGTTAGCCGGCTCGGCCATACCACGCTGGTGGAATGTTAGTCCGGCGGAGTTGCATGCCATCGCTCTTTATCAGCGCGCCGGTGAAGAACTCCTCACCGCCTCGGCCAAAGATGGCGAACTCAAGGACGAGGTGCTGGCAATTCTGACGGACCGCCTGCTGCCCCAGCAATCCAAGAAAATCGAGCAAGCCTTGGACCAAGGCCGCATATCGGAGGTCATTCCTCGAATCATGCCGGCGGACACTTTCCACCTGGCGTTGGAGTTCCATGACAAGTATCCGGAGAAACTCGGGGAGTTCGGAAGCGCGGCTCAGGAGTTGCAGCAACTGTCGCGGCAGCACGCGGACCAGATCGACTGGGCCCGCTTGTCGCGCGATTTCGGCAGCCCGCATCCCGTGTTAGCGGAAAACTATGGACTCGAACTGCTCAATGTGCGGCCTATGCCACCTTTCGCCGGAGCGGCAAGCCGGCTGGTGGCCGAATCCTGGGATTCCCCCAACCTTTACTGGGCGCGCTTGGCGGACGAACGTGGGTGCTCTCCTGTGCTCCTCAATCATCTTGTGCCGGAACTTACCCGCAGGATGGTGGAAAAGATCTTCGCCACTGACTTTGAGGATTGGCCTGCGCTGCTGCGTGCAATGCACGAAACGGGTGAGGAGTTTCGTGACGGCAAGGTGGCCTTACCGGAGACGATCAGCGCCGGTCGGCCTTGAACTTAAAGTTCGCTCGAACTGGCGAACTATCGAACAGCGGATCCCAATCGCCGGGGTCAGATGAGGAAGCGATTGACATGCCAAGAAGAATCTCGTTGCCGATTGTGATTTCTGTCGGTCTTATAATCGCTGCCGAAACTGGCATGGTTGCTCAAAGCAACCCTGACATTCGCGTAGTCGTCAATATGGTCCAGCTCAACGTCGCTGTGACCGACAAGAAGGGAAATTACGTCACCGGTCTCAAGCCCACTGATTTTGCCATCTCGGAGGACGGAATTTTGGAGCAACCCGCTACCTTCGGGGAAGGCAACGAACCCGTGCACAATCTGGGCGAATTCGCGGCCGCCCAAGGTCCGTCCGGGGCGCCAAAGAATTTCGCCGAGCTCATCAGCGGGGCAAATGTCTATGTCCTGTTCGATACGAGTGACTATATGTACCGGGGGTTCGTTTTCGCGCAGGACGCGATCACGCAATTCATTCGCTCGCTGGAAACTGCCGACAAGATTGCTTTCTACTCCTACAGCCGCGACCTTTCGCGGGCCGCGCCGCTGACTGCGGACCGCGAGCAAGTCCTCGACGCTGTACGCTCCACGGTGGCCGGCGACCAGGCGGCTTTGTATAACTGCTTGCTGTTGACGCTGAAGGACGCGGCTCAAAATACGGGCAGGAAAGTGGTCGTGGTCTTTTCCAATGGGCCGGACAACTCCAGCGTTGTACCGCCCGAGGATGTTGCCGAATTTGCGCAATCCGCCGGGGTTTCCATCTACATGATCAGCACGCAGCAAGCCAAGCTGGAACCAGTCTCCACTGCGGTTTTCGATCGCATGACGGCCGCAACCGGGGGCAAAGCTTACTTTGCCAAGAATTGGAAAGATGAACACCTGGCTTTTGCGTCGATCCGCGACGATCTGGCTCATCTCTACTCGCTCAGTTACTACCCGAAACCCAACCCCAACAGCGGTTGGCGCACGATTACGGTAAAACTTGTGGGAGATCGGCTGAAGAATTACAAGGTACGCACCAGGAGCGGCTATCGACCCCGGCCGTCTCGCTTCTCGGGCCAGTTTAAGAGCGCTTCGACCGAGTCGCCGGCAAATCCGAATTCCGCGTTCCTGCCTGGCCATAATTGAGATCTCCCGAAAGAACGCAGATCGAGCTTTTTCTTAAGGTCAACGATTAAGTAACCTTACTGCGGCCGTGGCCTGTTTACGCGGACGCCTGTCGTCGCTCTCCATTCGGACTGTTCCGAACTCCGAAGGCTGCCTGCTGCCGCACGATACACCTGGGGCCGCCGGACCGAGTCCACTTCGGTTCAACCCTGGCCTCCCGACCCATATTTGGCTTCCCGGCTACCGGCTCGATTGCAAATTCACCCATGTGGCGGTTCGGCCCAAGGGAACAAGCCATGCATCACGTTCCCAATTCAGGGTTTCGACCGGACGGTAAGTACCCGCTTTAACCTTGGCGGGCTGCTCGACGCGCAGGCGTGCCGCCGGTGTAAAAGCTGTGCCGCGAGCAAGCTCGACACGCACGGCCCCAGTCCTGGAATTCATTTCGACAGACTCAAAAGTGCCGGCGTCCAAGGTGAGCCATAAGCCGAGCGGTGCCAGGTAAACCCGCGAGCGGGAGGAATCGAGGGGAACCAGAGTGACCTTGTTTCCTTCTCTCGTGACGTTGCCTCCGAACGCGAGCCAGCCGAACTGGGGATGATCGACCAGGTACGCCGCGGTGTTCCAGGCGTGGCCAAAGAAATTCGGACCATAGTCGCCGGAGAGCGGATCGGGCTTCAGCATGTCGGGGAAGGCATGAAACGCGGCCGATGCGAAGCCGTCCTGGTCGATGTCAGTGAGCGGGCCCAACGTCCCGGCATAGCCCACGCGCAACAGGTAGAAGTCGTTGGGATGTTCGCGATACTCGGTCAGCAGAGGAATCGCATTGAGGGACGATCCGTAGTGATGGAGTTGGCGTTCGAGACGGCGATCTTTGGCGGCAAAGATGAAGTCCCAATAGCGGCGGGCGCTGCCGTTGTAGCCCCAGTGTGGGATCGCCGGATCGTAACCGAGGATGGCGCTGAGGGTGATTTCGGCCTTGTCATCATGGCCGAAATATTTTGTCCAGGCATAGACCTCTTCCTGGCCGGTAGAGTCCCAGGGCATTTCGCTGCCGAAGGGATAGGCTTGGGAACTCCAGCGTTGGGCGCGGGCTCGCATCTTGTCCTCAAGATCTGCGGCTTGTTCCTTCCAGCCCTCGCGTTTCAGATCGGTGAGAAGCTCGACGAAGATGTCACCTTCCATCTGCCCGAACTCGGCGTAGCCTGCGGCGAACTTGGTCATAGCCACAGAAGTTTCGTATGACTGAGACAGATACCAACCCCACGGATGTCCGCTTACCAAACCCTGATGATTACGGGCTAAGCGATAGAGCACCCAGTAAGCGGCCGCCACATGGGGATAATCGAATGAGCGGTCGACCTGCTCAGAGGCTTTCTTGTTCCAGCTGGTCCACGATTTCCAGTCGAAGTCGCTGCCATAG
>Ga0123355_10002703_pt1 | contig 25128 bp, 34 predicted proteins | sample TergutEmb28metaG_3_FD_89872 | JGI IMG/M metagenome (GOLD analysis project Ga0123355, IMG submission 89872) | Embiratermes neotenicus P1 segment gut microbial communities from Petit-Saut dam, French Guiana - Emb289 P1 | ecosystem: Host-associated > Arthropoda: Insects > Digestive system > Gut ...
AGTTGTAAGCGATAAAATGGACAAAACCATAGTAGTAGCTGTAGAAAATCGTATAAAGCATCCCGTAATAGGAAAAATTGTAAAGCGCACCTATAAACTAAAGGCTCATGATGAACTCAATGATTGCGCCATTGGAGATAGAGTGAGAGTAATGGAGACGCGTCCTTTGTCCAAGGATAAGCGTTGGCGTTTAGTTTCTATCATAGAAAAAGCGAAATAAAGACTTTTTACTATCTCCTCAGAAGGAGGAACGAGAATGATTCAAACAGAAAGCAGACTCCGCTCCGCCGATAATTCTGGCGCGAAAGAGTTATTGTGCATCCGTGTTCTTGGCGGTAGCAAAAGGCGCTACGGCAATGTCGGAGACATTATCGTATGTGCTGTAAAAGATGCAACTCCCGGCGGCGTTGTAAAAAAGGGAGAGGTTGTACGCGCTGTTATAGTACGTACAGTCAAAGGATTATCTCGCCCTGATGGATCTTCAATAAGATTTGATGAAAATGCTGCCGTAATCATAAAAGAAGACTTGACTCCAAGGGGTACACGTATCTTTGGCCCAGTGGCAAGAGAGTTAAGAGAGAAGCAATTCTCTCGCATAATTTCATTGGCACCGGAAGTGCTGTAAAGTGAGGTATCCCATGAAATCAAAAAACGTAAAAACCAAAATCCGTAGAGAAGATACGGTACAAGTGGTTGCAGGCAAAGAAATCGGCCGCACCGGCAAGGTGCTAAAGATTGATCGCGAAAAAAATCGCGTAATCGTAGAAGGTTTGAACATGCAAACAAAGCATCAAAAACCCAATCGTGCAAACCAAACCGGTGGTATCACCCGTACAGAAGCACCTTTGCATTTGTCAAATGTTATGTATCTCCATAAAGGCAAACCCACTCGTATAGGTTTCAAAGTAGATGTGCAAACAACAGAGGTTGACGGTAAACCAAATCGCGTGATAACAAAGAAGCGGTACGCAAAGTCAACTGGAGAAATAATAGATTAATAAAATGCTATGGTGCGGATGGAATCGCATCAATAAAAATAGCAACCGGATTGATTTTCGGGACGCAATAGGAGGAAGCCATGAGTCGGTTAAGAAGTGTATATGATACCGAAATCATTGATGCAATGATGAAGAAATTTGGATACAAAAACAAATTAGCGGTACCCAAAATCGAAAAGGTTGTAGTTAATATCGGTTTAGGTGAGGCAAAAGAAAACGCCAAAGTAATCGAACATGCAACAAACGATATGGCGGTAATCACAGGACAAAAGCCAGTGGTTACAAAGGCTAAAAAGTCAATTTCTGCCTTTAAGCTAAGAGCGGGAATGCCTGTAGGTACAAAGGTGACGTTAAGAGCTTCAAAAATGTACAGCTTTGTAGATAGGCTTATAAATGTAGCAATACCTCGTGTTAGAGACTTTCGTGGTGTAAACCCTGACTCTTTTGATGGCAGAGGCAACTACACTCTTGGTATAAAAGAGCAATTAATATTTCCAGAAATATCATATGATCAAATTGACAAGCTAAGAGGTATGGAAGTTGTTTTCGTCACAACAGCCCAAACCGATGAAGAAGCTCGTGAACTTCTATCCTTGTTTGGGATGCCATTTATAAGAGCAGCCCAATAAGATTAAACTTTTACATTTAGTAAAAGTCGTAAATTTGTTTCACTTATGAAACAAGCTTACAAGCTAGGAGGTTAATATGGCAAAGAAAGCGTTGATATTAAAATCACAAAAACCACCAAAATTTTCGACTAGAGCATACAGACGTTGTAATATATGCGGTCGACCTCATGCGAATCTGCGCAAATATGGCATTTGCCGGATTTGTTTTAGGGAACTAGCGTACAAAGGGCAAATACCCGGTGTTCGCAAAGCAAGCTGGTAATCAAGTAATTAGCTTTGAGAAGGAGGAGCGCTTATGTTGTCCGATCCTATAGCGGATATGCTCACCAGGATACGTAATGCAAACATGGCTAGACACAATACCGTTGATGTTCCATCATCAAAGGAAAAAGTCGCTATTGCACAAATATTGCAAAAAGAAGGCTATGTAAAAGGCTATGAAATAATAAAAGATGGCATAAAACAAACAATGCGAATAACACTCAAGTATGGAAGAAGCAAAAATGACAAGGTCATAGCTGGATTAAAGCGTATATCCAAGCCGGGTTTGCGTGTATATGCCAACTGCGAAGACTTGCCCAAAGTTTTAAATGGGTTAGGCCTTGCTATTGTCTCCACAAACAAAGGCCTAGTAACGGATAAAGAAGCCCGCAAACTAGGCGTTGGCGGCGAAGTAGTTGCCTTTGTGTGGTAAAACCTTCTACACATATACGGCATGACAGATAAAAAAGGAGGTGCAGAACATGTCCAGGATTGGAAAACTTCCAGTAGTAATCCCGTCGGGTTTAAAGGTAGACCTTAAAGAGGGCAATCTTCTTACAGTAGAAGGCCCAAAAGGTAAACTCACCCGTAAATTGTCCCCAGACATGAACATCGCACAAGAAGATGGGCAACTAACTATTACACGCCCCAATGATTTAAAACGATTTAAAGCTCTACATGGATTAACACGCACTTTGATAAATAACATGGTTGTTGGTGTTACACAAGGATTTGAAAAAAGACTTGAAATTAATGGCACTGGTTATCGCGCCGCAAAAGCAGGTAACAAATTGACATTAACTCTCGGGTATTCCCACCCAATTGAGATGGAAGATCCAGAAGGTGTAACAACAACTGTAGACGGAAATACCAAGATAATCGTTTCCGGGATAGATAAAGAAAAAGTTGGTCAACATGCAGCAAATATACGCTCAAAGCGTGAACCTGAACCATACAAAGGTAAAGGTGTTAAGTACGAAACAGAAAGAATAAGACGTAAAGCCGGTAAAGCCGGTAAGAAATAAAAACGGTAGGTGAGAGGCAATGATTAAAAAACCATCACGCGCCGCAGCGCGTCAGAAACGTCATTACAAATTAAGGCGTTATCTAATCGGTACGGCCCAGCGCCCCCGCCTGTCCGTATTCAGATCCAACAAGCATATATATGCACAGATTATTGATGATGATGAGGGGCATACCTTGGTTTCCGCTTCGACAATGACAATGGCTTTTAAAGATTCAGATTTAGACTCGTCTTCAAACTTGGAGGCTGCTAAAGCTGTAGGTACGGAAATTGCAAAAAAAGCCAAGGAAAAAGGTATCGATACAATAGTGTTTGATCGTGGAGGATACCTGTATCACGGGAAAGTCAAGGCTTTGGCAGATGCTGCCAGAGAAGGCGGACTTCAGTTCTAATCGGTTAACAAAAGGAGATTCCTATGAATAAAGTAGATGCAAACGCTTTAGAGCTTCAGGATCGCGTAGTTGATATAAATCGCGTAACAAAAGTCGTAAAAGGTGGACGCACATTCCGTTTTGCTGCCTTGGTAATCGTAGGCGACGGCAATGGGAGCGTAGGCGCAGGTCTCGGAAAAGCCAACGAAATCCCTGAAGCGATACGCAAAGGGAAAGAAGACGCCAAGAAGAATATGATTCTGCTAGAGCGTAACGAAAACGATAGTCTCTACCATGAAATCATAGGCAATTTTGGTGCTGCAAAGGTACTGATGCGTCCTGCTCCCGAAGGTACTGGAGTAATAGCAGGTGGTGCAATGCGCGCTGTATTAGAATTAGCGGGTATACGAAATATTGTTACAAAGTCAATCGGCTCAAACAATAAGCACAATGTCGTAAAAGCAACTCTGAAAGGTCTAAAGTCAGCAAAAACGCCTTCTGAGGTTGCAAGGCTTCGCGGCAAGACCGTACAAGAAATTTTGGAAGCATAAACAAACGATTAATACGCAATACCGAATAAATAAAAGTGAAAATTTCACCAACATTTTTTTACCGTTTTAAAACGGCATGAGAATAGGGGTAAATATGGCTCAATTACAAATTACTTTGGTACGTTCTACAATTGGCGTTAAACCAAAGCATAAGCTTACAGTAGAGGCTTTGGGATTACGAAAACTCAATTCTACTGTTGTACAAAAAGATAATCCTGCAATACGAGGGATGGTACACCAAGTTCGGCATTTGCTGAAAGTGGAAGAAGTTAATCAATAAAGGAGGCTGCCACATGAAGCTAGGGGAATTAAAGCCCGCCAAAGGTGCTACATCAAAAGATTGGCGGCGCGGAAGAGGACACGGATCTGGCAACGGAAAGACGTCAGGACGGGGTCATAAAGGCCAAAAATCCCGGTCAGGCAGTGGCGGCAAGGTCGGGTTTGAAGGTGGACAAATGCCACTATATAGGCGTCTACCAAAAAGAGGATTCAAATGTCGCAACTCAAAAGATATCGTTGCAATAAATGTAGCTCTACTAAACGTTTTCGAAGATGGAGCAATAGTGGATATTTTGGCTCTTAAGAAAAAAGGATTAGTGTCTAATCCGCGCGATGGCGTAAAAATCCTCGGAAACGGCGAACTAAAGAAAAAGCTTACCGTACAAGTCAACCAGTACAGCAACACCGCCGCTGAGAAAATCATAGCATTGGGCGGTAAAGCAGAGGTGGTATAGTTGTTTAAAATATTTGTAAATGCGTGGCGAGTACAAGATATTCGCAAAAAGTTGCTATTTATTTTCCTATTGCTTCTAATTTACAGGTTTGGAACTGCGATTCCACTACCTGGTATTGACTTAGAAACATTAAACTTCTTCCGCTACGGCGACGGGATGTTAATGGATACAACCCAGACACTGTTCCAAATGATTATGGGTGGCGGCGTTGGCTCGATATTCGCAATGGGTATAGCTCCATACATTACAGCATCTATTATTATGCAGCTTTTGACTTATGCCATTCCGCAGCTCTCTCAAATGCAAAAAGAAGGCGAAGATGGTCGTAAAAAAATCAGCCAAATCACACGCTATATGGCTGTAGGTTTAGCTGGACTTCAAGCAGCTGCAACTGTGTTTTCATACACAAACCACATGGGTTCTGAAATAAGTTTGTTTAGATATGGCAATTTGATGGTTTATATCGTTGCTACATTGGCAATGGTAACGGGTACTATTTTCATCATGTGGCTAGCAGAATTATTGACAGAAAAAGGTATCGGTAACGGTGCTTCTTTCCTAATTTTTGCAAACATATTATCTCAACTTCCTCAAGGAATTATGATGTTATGGGATTTTGTGCGAAATTACGAAGGCGTTGTCTTTATGGCTGTTATTATACTTGTGGCAATATTGATAGTGTTTGCGCTTATAATCGGTTTTGTAATAATGGTACATGAAGGTGAAAGGCGTATACCTGTTCAGTATTCCAAGTCGGCTGCGGGCGGACGATCTATGTTTGGAAACCAGAGTTCATATATACCTTTAAAGGTTAATATCGCTGGTGTACTATCCATCATATTTGCAGTAACGTTATTGCAATTTCCTACTATGATAATGGGCTTTATCCCAATGTCAGAAGAACCTGGTCGATTTGCAAGAATATTTGGCCCAACAGGCGTTTTAAGAATTGGTGGTCCTGCTGGTGCGCACTGGATAGGTTTATCATTATATGTAGTTCTTATTTTTGCCTTTACACATTTTTATACGTCATTCGCAGTTAATCCAGTGGAAATGGCAGAAAACATGAAGAAGAATGGTGGATTTATACCAGGTATCCGTCCAGGAAAACCAACAAGCGAGTTTATACAAACAACTGTTAATAGGCTTAGCTGGATAGGTTCTGTTTTTTATGCACTGATTGCCCTATCTCCAATTTTGCTAGATCAATTAACGGGAATACCTGTTGGTTTTGGCGGAACGACACTTCTGATTGTTATAGGAGTAGCATTAGAGTTTGTAAAACAACTAGAGTCACAACTTCTCATGCGTCATTATAAAGGCTTCTTAAGTTAATGCATGGGAATAATTATAAAAAATGATTCGCAGATCGCGCTCATGCGCACTGCATGTCAGATATGTGCGCGTACCCATGAAGTTCTCGAAAAACACGTTAAGCCAGGAATTACTACAGAAGAGCTAAACTATATTGCTGAGGAGTATATCAAAGGACAGGGAGCAAAACCTAGTTTTCTTGGATACCGCGGCTTTCCAAAGGCGATTTGTACTTCTGTAAATGAGCAAGTTATACACGGCATTCCTGGATTAAGACGCTTAAAAAGCGGCGATATTATTAGTATCGATGTAGGCGTGTGTTATAAACGATTCCATGGTGACGCAGCCAGGACGTACCCTGTAGGTGAAATTTCGTCGCAGCACAAGCAACTTATTGCTGCATCCAAACAAAGTTTTTTTGAAGGCTTACGATTTGCAAAGAGTGGATGCCATCTTCATGAAATTTCTGCTGCAATAGGTGATTACGTCGAAAAACAAGGTTTTAGTGTCGTGCAAGAGTGGTGTGGACATGGTATAGGTAGGCAACTGCACGAAGACCCATCGGTTCCACACTACAGGCAAGAAAAAAGAGGGCCAAGGCTCCAAAAGGGCATGACTCTTGCGGTAGAACCTATGATTAATCTCGGATCAAACGAATTGGATGTACTGGATGACACATGGACAGTTGTAACATGTGATGGAGAGTATTCTGCTCATTACGAAAATACACTCCTCGTAACTGATTCAGAACCTGAGGTTTTGACACTATGATTCTAGGCCAGATCGTTTATTCAAAAAGAGGGCGAGATAAAGGTCTTGCCATGATAGTAATCACAGTAGAAAACGAATATGTATATTTAGTTGATGGATGTCTGCGATTACTAAAAAAACCAAAGAAGAAAAAAGTAAAACATGTGCAAGTCACTCATACCATTGTGGAGTTGACACACTCATGTGGGCGAGCTATTCAAGACGCAGATATTCGTAAATATTTATCGGGATTTTAGTAAAAGGAGGTTGCCGCATTGTCAAAGGATGACGTAATAGAAGTAGAAGGTAAAGTTGTTGAAAAACTTCCAAACGCTACCTTTCAAGTGCAATTAGAAAATGGACATACGATACTTGCACATATATCCGGTAAACTCAGGATGAACTTTATCAGAATAATACCTGGAGACAAAGTTCTAATAGAGATGTCCCCTTATGATTTGACCAAAGGCCGGATAGTCTGGCGTGATAAATAAAGATCAGTCGTAATCGATGAATATTTTTTGCTTATGCAAAAACTGCGAATTTATTTTAGAGAAACGTTACTAAAATAGATTTACTAGAAGAGGTGTTTATCATGAAAGTAAGACCATCAGTAAAACCCATTTGCGAAAAATGCAAAATAATCCGCCGTAAGGGCGCAATAAGAGTTATTTGTGAAAACCCTAGGCATAAACAACGGCAGGGTTAAGGAGGATTTAATATGGCACGTATTGCAGGTGTAGACTTGCCAAGAGAAAAACGCGTAGAAATAGGACTTACCTATATTTTTGGGATTGGTCGATCCAGTTCTGTACGCATTTTGAAAGAGGCAGGCATTAATCCAGATACTCGCGTAAGGGATCTTACCGACGATGAGGTCGTTCGTATACGAAGCACAATAGAAACTACCCAAATGGTGGAAGGTGACTTGCGCCGCGAGGTAGCACTTAATATAAAGCGCTTGGTAGAAATCGGTTGTTATCGTGGTATTAGACATCGTAGAAATCTTCCAGTACGAGGTCAACGTACCAGAACCAATGCTCGTACCCGTAAGGGTAAAGCCAGGACTGTAGCAAACAAGAAGAAGTAATTAGGAGGGTAAGGTTAATATGCCAAAAAGAGCAGTTAAACGGGCAGCAACCCGTAGAAGACGTGATAGAAAATTTGTAGATCGCGGTCAGGTTCATATTCAATCATCCTTTAATAATACAATAGTCACTATTACCGATGCATCGGGTAATGCTCTAAGCTGGGCATCTGCTGGACAATTGGGTTTTAGGGGTAGCCGCAAATCTACTCCATATGCTGCACAAATGGCAGCAGACACAGCAGCAGGTGCAGCAAAAGAGTTTGGCCTAAAGATTGTTGAGGTTTTTGTTAACGGTCCGGGAAGTGGTAGAGAAGCTGCTATTCGTGCTTTACAAGCGGCTGGTCTTGAGGTAACAATGATTAAAGATGTAACTCCGGTACCTCACAACGGATGTAGGCCACCAAAACGTAGACGCGTCTAATTTGAAATATTTAGGAGGACGAATATGGCAAGATATATAGGGCCTGTTTGCAGACTCTGCCGCAGAGAGGGCGAGAAACTGTTTCTTAAAGGTGAAAAATGTGCAAAAAACTCATGCCCTGTGAGCAAGCGCCCAACTGCGCCTGGTCAACATGGTACATCAAGAAAAAAATTGTCTGAATACGGACAAATGTTAAGAGAAAAACAAAAAACGAAACGGATTTATGGAGTGCTCGAAGGTCAGTTTCGTAAATATTTTAAGATAGCAGATAATACACCGGGAATCACTGGTGAAAATTTGTTAAGACAACTAGAAATTAGACTAGATAACGTAGTGTTTAGAATGGGGCTTGGTCGCTCTAGAACAGAAGCGCGTCAAGTTGTACGTCACAATCTTGTAACGGTTAATGGTAAAAAGGTAAATATACCATCGTATCAAGTAAAAGTCGGCGATGTTGTTCAAATTAGAGATAAATCGCGTAGTTTGGATCGTTTTAAAGAGATCCTTTCTGTTACAGACAGACGTGCTGTACCTGAGTGGCTAACAAGTGAATATGATCAACTACGTGGTGTGATAAATGCACTACCAACTCGTGAACAAATTGCAACAGATGTCAAAGAAACTCTTATCGTCGAATTCTATTCTAACAGGCTATAAGTATTGTTTGATTTGCTTAATTTTTTCAGTTGCTTTGGCAAATTACGACAGATGAATATGGGATACTTGTTTCAAGACTGGCTAGGGCTTGCCCTATTTGATTGGAGGTTTGCGTAAGCGTGCTGGATATAGAAAAATCTCGTATCGAAGTTTTGGAAGCTAAGGGCGTCAATTTTGGACGTTTTGTAATCGATCAACTAGGTCGTGGTTTTGGTACTACCTTGGGAAACTCACTTAGACGTGTATTGATGTCTAGTTTGCCTGGTGCTGCTGTTACTAATATTCGTGTTGACGGAGTCCTTCACGAATTTAGCCACTTGCCTGGTGTCAAAGAAGATGTAACCGAAATAGTTTTGAATCTCAAAAACTTGGCCTTAAAGCATGAAGGCGAAAGTGCAGAACCAAAAACAGCTATCATAGAAGCTAGTGGGACTTGTGTGGTTACTGCAGGAGATATTAAGTTTGATTCAGACATCGAGGCAATGAATCCAGAGCTTGTAATAGCAACTCTAGACGGCGACGATGCTAAACTTTATATAGAGATGACCATAAAAAAAGGTTATGGATATGTAGGTGCTGACAAAAATAAAAATGTTGATCATGCCATTGGTTTGATACCTATAGATTCGATTTATACGCCAGTCCGTAAGGTTAACTTTTTTGTTGATCAAACGCGTATTGGTGATGTCACCGACTATGATAAACTCACGATCGAAGTAACAACAAACGGCACTATATCAGCAAGTGAAGCTCTTTGTATGGGAGCGCAGATTTTGGCGGATCATTTTAATATGTTCGTAGATTTATCTGATCGGATCGATAGCTCAGAGGTTGCTGTTAATCGTGAAGAAAGTCAACGAGAAAAAATGATGGAAATGAGCATCGAAGAACTCGACCTTTCTGTACGGTCATACAACTGTCTGAAACGTGCCGGTATCAACTCAGTTGAAGATTTGGCAAACAAGACAGAAGAAGATATGATGAAAGTGCGTAATCTAGGGCGTAAGTCATTGGACGAAGTGCTTAACAAGATGGCTGATCTAGGGCTTGCCCTTACAGTGCAAGAGGAATAGATGCTGTAGTTTTTAGCATCGTTAACAAAGGAGAGAAAAACATGCCTGGCTACAGGAAACTCGGACGGACTTCAAGTCAGCGGAAAGCAATGTTGCGCAGTCTTGCGACTCAACTTATATATCATGGCAAAATTACAACAACCGAAACCCGCGCGAAGGAAGTACGTCGTATAGCGGAAAAGCTAATTACATTAGCAGTCAAAGAAAAAGATAATTTTACAACCGTAACAGTGACCGCTAAAGTTCCTCAAAAGGATAAAGACGGTAAGCGCATAAAAAATGAAGTTAACGGTCGTAAAGTTACCGCTTACAACGAAGTCCAAAAAGAAATCAAGAAGGACGAACCATCAAGATTGGCTGCCCGCCGCAAAATTCTTAGTGTGCTTTATCCTGTTACAAAGACACCTGAAGATAAGAGGAGAATGCGAAGCGAGTCAGCTCCTGTTGATATGGCTGCTTTGATGTTTGACAAATGGGCACCAAGATATTCGGAAAGAAACGGCGGCTATACAAGAATAATTAAAATGGGACCAAGACGCGGCGATGCTGCTGAAATGGTTTTACTAGAACTTGTCTAAAAACTAAATAATAAAAACCGTAGGCACTATGCTTGCGGTTTTTTTTACTGCGTTATATGATGCAGACATATATATATTATATATTACTACATATAAAACTACACATTTTTTAGTCACTACTTTCGAATCCTGCTTTATGAAGCGAAGATTCTACGATGACGAGGACGTGCCGATTTGTATTACCTTATAGCAAAGTGATACTGAATCAGGGCGCATTCAAAAGACGGCAACGCAGGTCGACTTTGATAGGCGAAGACAATGTCCTTTTCAATGAATGATTTTGAAAATAAATCTTGGGGTGATATCGTGTATGTTTGGTAAGATGGGTAGATATGCTTTACTTGCATTGGTTTTACTTGTTTGTTTTGGTTGGTTTGGTTTTAGGGTTTATTCTTCGCAGGTACATACGCAAAATGTTGAGCAGTATATTCCTTTTAGTATTGGGCAGCAGCCTCATGAGCTTTGGGGGTTAAGAGATATCGATGGGAACATAGTAATTCCTGCAAAATATGATTTCGTAGGGCCGTCTATTAATGGGTTGGTATCTGTCATGGTGCGTGATAGTAGTTATGACATATGGGATAGGGATCTTTGGGGACTTTATGATATAGCAGGACATAAAGTTGTGCCAGTAGAGTTTGCTGCCGATGAAATTTCTTTGATTAGAGATCTTGTTAACATGCCCGAAAGGTTGATGCCCGCGGAAGTTGAGCAGCTTCATTGGACAGAAGTTAGGGAACTGCTTCCTTTACGTGTGCCAATTAGGATTACCGATATCGGCACAGGTATCTATTATTATGTACTAAGTATGTCCAATGGAAATCATGCTGACGTTGAAACAGTTACTGCTCACGATACTACACTTTTGAATGAAACATTTGGTTGGGTAAATACTTGGGCAGGGAGACCTGTCTGGGTTACAATTGGGGAACATACATTTTCTGCATCGATACATAATATGCCACATGCTCAAAGCACGGTCTCCGGAAATAATATGAACGGACATTTGTGCTTACATTTTTATGGGAGTACATCACATAATACAAATCGACCAACTTATCACAATGTTATAATCGGGGCTCAAAATGCGTTTGATCTACTTAACAGGGTAATAAACGATTTTATCGATTCAGGAATTGTCTCTACTCAAGTCCTCACGGCTTCTGTAGTTGCCAACTCTTCCAATGTAATTGTTTTTGTTGATGGTGTGATGGTAGACCTTACAGTATACAATATCGGTGGACATAATTATTTTAGACTTCGTGATTTGGCATATGCGCTTAGTGGTAGCTCTGTGCAATTTAATCTGTTTTGGAATGCAGTACACCAAGCAATATTTATATTGCCTGATATGCCTTACGAACCTATTGGGAATGAAATGCGTGTCGACTACTACGAGTCAACTCGTGCAGTTCCTACAAATGCGGCTATATTTATAAACTCATCAGAAGTAAATGTTAGCGCATACACGATTGATGGGAGCAATTTTTTTAGGCTAGTTGATGTTGCCGATTTGCTAAGGTTTAGTGTAGATTGGAACGAAACTGCACGAGCCATAATAATAAGAACATATTAGATATTACCGATTTTCGTGTATCCTAAGTATAAAAGCACTGATTGTATGGAGTTATCATTCATACAATCAGTGCTTTTTTTGTTTTACGTAAGTATAGTCATTCTAATCAAATTCAATCATAATCATCATGCGTCATGTTTTCGAAATCGATCAATCCATCACTAGCTAAATGACATGCTACATTTTGATTTTCGTTTACATTGTGTAGCTGTGGCAGTTCATGTATGCATTTTTCAAAGGCATATGGGCATCTTGTGTGGAAAGGGCATCCCTTTGGCGGATTTATTGGTGAGGGGACATCACCATGCAGTATTATACGATTCTTTTTTTCTAGCATGTTGGTGCTTGGTATCGAAGACAATAAAGCATATGTGTATGGATGACCTGGATGGCTAAACAGAGCTTTTTTGTCGGTTATTTCCATAATTTTGCCTAGATACATAACAATTATTTTGTCTGATATATGACGCACAACTCCTAAATCGTGAGATATAAATACATAGGTAAGTTGATATTTTCTTTGAAGTTTTTTTAGTAGGTTTAAAACTTGCGCTTGTATAGACACATCAAGAGCAGATACTGCTTCGTCACAGACTATTAGCTTTGGTCGTACGCTCAAAGCCCTTGCGATACCTATCCTTTGCCGTTGACCGCCGCTAAATTGGTGCGGATAATGATTTATCTGATGTTCTCCAAGACCTACGGTTTCCAGGATATTGATTATATCTTTGCGCCGTTCGGATTTGTTTCCAACATTTTGGATATCCATTGCTTCGCATATTGTCTGGTATACAGTACGACGCGGATTTAAAGAAGCATATGGGTCTTGGAAGATAATTTGTATGTCTTTACGTTTTTTTCGCATTGCTTTATTTGAAAGCGACACTAGATCAACACCGTCAAATAAAATGTTGCCGCTATTTGGCCTTTCTAGACGTAGTAAAGCACGACCTGCTGTTGACTTGCCGCAACCGGATTCGCCAACTATGCTTACAGTTTCGCCTTGATGAACTTGGAATGATATGTCGTCTACGGCTTTTACATAATTGATCGTACGACCCAGTACGCCGCCTTTTATGGGGAAGTATTGTTTTAGATTTTTTACGTCTAAAAGGGTTTTACCACCTACCATAACTCTTCCCCCTTCCATTCATCGGTTTGGTAAATATGGCAACGTACTTTTTGCTCGGACTCTCCACTTAGTTCTGGTATTAGTTCATGACAAATTTCTTTTGCATATGGACATCTTGGTGCAAAGGTGCAGCCAGGCGGCAATTCGTACGGGCTTGGTACTGTCCCGTCTATTGTTTTTAGGTCGTCTATTATATCTTCTTCATGTGAAGGGATAGACTCTAGTAATCCTTTGGAATATGGGTGCTTAGGTTCTGTAAACAGAGAAAAAGCACTTGTATATTCTACAACTTTACCGCAGTACATAACGGCTACAAAGTCACATGTTTCTGCTATTACACCCAAATCATGTGTTATCATGATTATGGAAGTACCCATTTCACGTTGTAAGTTTTTGACCAGAGTCAAAATTTGAGCCTGTATAGTTACGTCAAGTGCAGTTGTTGGTTCGTCACAAATCAAAACGTCTGGGCCACATGCTAATGCAATTGCTATCATAACGCGCTGACGCATACCTCCTGACAATTCAAATGGATATTGCCGCGCTCTTTTTCTTGGTTCTGGCATTCCAACAAGTTCTAGCATTTCTATTGCAATTTTCCATGCTTCACGCTTGCTTTTGCCTTGATGGAAGATTATAGGTTCTGCTATTTGTGAACCTATTGTCATAGTCGGGTTTAGGGAAGTCATTGGTTCTTGAAAAATCATTGCGATCCTGTTGCCGCGGATTTTGCGCATCTGCGCTCTAGACAGTGCCAATAAATCTTGACCCATAAATCTAATCTGGCCTTCACGGATATGGGCTGTAGTGCCTTCTAAAAGTTGAAGTATCGAAAGAGAAGCAACAGATTTGCCGGAGCCACTTTCTCCTACAATCCCTAATGTTTTACCCTTTTCGATTGCGAACGAAATACCGTTTACGGCATCTACCCATCCTTTCTCTGTTGCAAAGGACGTGTGAAGATTTTCGACTTCTAATACGTGATTACTGTTCATTTCTACATTTTTTTTAAGATTCATTTCACACCTCCTAGTTAAGATCTATACGTTTATTGACAAAACGGTATGTTATATCAACAAGCATATTTACAAGTACAAATAAAAGTGAACAGACTAAAATTGCACCTTGTGCTGTTGGGAAATCGCGGTTAGCAAGCGACTGTATCATCAAGCGTCCCATGCCATTTATCGCAAAAATTGTTTCGGAAATTACTGCACCACTTAAAAGAAAACCAAATTGCAAACCTACTACAGTGATAACGGGTATTAACGCGTTGCGCAGAGCATGACGGAATATGACAATCCGCTCTGATGCGCCTTTGGCATATGCTGTCCTTATATAATCTTGGTTAAAAACTTCGAGCATACTTGCGCGTGTCATACGCGCGATAACAGCAGATCCTCCAATCCCAAGCATCAGTGAAGGCATAACCATTTGTGCTGGTGTACCCCAACCTACAATTGGCAGCCATCCCATTTGCAAAGAAAAGAAATTTATGAATATTACTCCAAGCCAAAAGTTGGGCATACTAAGTCCCAATAGTGCAATTAACATAAGTAAAATATCCAAGAAAGATCGTCTCCAGACAACGGATACAATCCCAACGATTAGACCAAGCAATACAGACATTGCAGTTGCTACTACAGCAAGCTGCACAGTTGTCGCAAAGCGCATGTCGAAAATTTCGTTTCTTACGGGCAAGTCTGTCCTTATGGATGTACCCAAGTCTCCACGTACGGCATTTGAAATATAACGCCAATACTGTGTTAGCAGTGGATCATTGAGCCCAAGGTTTTGGCGCATCTGTTCTATTTGGGCAGGTTGCGCAGCTTCTCCTGCCATGATTATTGCGGGATCACCCGGGAGGAGATGCATCATCATGAATACAGCAAAGCTGACGCCGATCACGACGGGTATAGCTTGCAAGATTCTTCTTATTATAAAAGTTATCATCCCGTCACCTCGTTTTCTTTGGTTCTAGGTAATCCCTTAGGCCGTCACCAAACAAGTTTATGCCTACAACAAGTAAAAAAATCATCAAGCCCGGGAAGTAAATCATGTGTGGAGCTTGATATAAAAAAGCGCGACCTCTATCTACCATTGCACCCCACTCAGGAGTGGGGGGAGGTGTGCCGACACCTAAAAATGACAGTGCAGCTGCTGTGACAATTGCGCCACCGACATTTAGTGTTGCCTGAACTATTATTGGCGATATTACGTTGGGGAGAATATGCACAAATATTATCCTGAAATCATTTGCACCCACTGCTCTTATGGCGTCTATGTATTCCAGTTTTTTAACATTGAGAGTTGCACCTCTTACTATCCGTGCAAAGCCAGGTACAGCAAAAATTGCTACAGCAAGTATTACATTTCTAGTAGAAGATCCAAGGACAGTAACAATTGCAATTGCGAGTAAAAGTCCAGGGAATGCAAGTAAAACATCGATTATTCTCATTATCAAGGAATCTAGTTTGCCGCCAAAATAACCGGCGAGTATCCCAAACAGAACGCCAACTGTAGCTCCTATTGCTGTTGCAAGTATCCCTACGGTCAAACTTACCCTTGCGCCATATAGTATCCGGCTTAGGTTGTCACGACCAAGGTCATCCGTCCCTAGTAAGTGATCAGACGATGGAGGAAGCAGTCGTCTTGTGACGATAATTTCTAATGGATCATGCGGTGCTAACAATGGTGCAAAAATAGCTATGAATACAAAAAAAAGCACAATCCCCGCGCCAATATACATCTGAACATTTTTGGCGGTTTTGTGACTCTTCATAATGTGTGCCTCCTTTAAATTAAATGTGGGGCAAAAAAAGATATTCTTTGGATATTACGCCTAAATAAAAAATATTGCAAGACAGTCGGTAATTTTTTGCATTGGTCAAAGTGCCAAAATTTTGGAAACAATTATAGAAAAAACAGGGGAAATAATCATATAAGAGGCGCAATTCAGGGAAATCGAATGCGTTCGATTGGCATGCATGTGCATAATTTATGCATATCGGTATGTGAAAATGTATATTTATGTGCATAATCCCATAATTGTATTAGAAAATCTTTGTGCAATATTACGCCTTGCAATTGACAGTAAAGTATGGATGGGTGTAAAGTCCCGGATTAATACTATTTTGCATGTGAGATCGCTTTGGCGAAAGACTTACATAGTCCTTTAATGTTTTGCCAAAGCGGTACAAAAACAAGGAGGAATAAGTATGTTGAAACGATTTATGAGTACCGCTCTTCTTGTGACTATATTGTTGGTGGTAGGTATGTTTGCCTTTACCGCATGTAATCGCGACGAAGATGAAAGTGGAAGTGCAGCAGGTATTGCCACACCAGGACCTGTAAGGACAGGCGGTACGGTCACAAGCGTTATACTGTCAGAATCACCATTTATGGATCCGATCAGGCAAAATGATGCCGCTACTGCGGATATTACAACACAAATGATGGAAGCGCTTGTACGATTTACGCCGTATCCATACAACGAAATAGAGGCAATGCTAGCAACGGATTGGCGTCAACTAGACCCACTTACTTGGGAGTTTGACTTGAGGCAAGGCGTATATTTCCATGACGGATCATACTTTACCGCAGATACATTTATATGGTCGATTGAGCGCTTGCTTGACCCAAGAGAAGCATCTCCAGGTCGATCCATATTGGAAATGATAGAATCCATGGTTGCCGTAGATGACTATACACTACACATAGTTCTTGAGTATACGTTTATACCATTACTTGGTCATCTTACTCATCAAGTAGCATATGTAATAAGCCCAGCAGCTCTAGCAGAAGAAGTGCATGCTCGACTTGCTAATTTCGAACCATTTAACGTATATGGCGACGATGATGAAGTCGTTGAAGTTGTAACTGAGTATGTGCTTTCGCCATGGCAAGAAGCCGTAGTTGCTTATGCAGAATCACGGGGCTTGACCTTCGAAAATCCAAGAATGGTTACAGCCAACCCTGTTGGTACAGGCCCATTTGTATTAAATTATCGCGCAAGTGGTGACTATACAAGTATGGTACCAAATCAAAACCACTGGCGCAGTGTTCCAGTCATGGATTATCTTATTTTCCGTGTCATCCCAGACGCTGTTACCCGCTTTGCCATGATGCAAGCCGGTGAGGCCAATGTTTTCCCAGCGCAACCTGCTGATGTTATGCAATTACCAATGCATCCACAAATAACACAGTTGACAGTTGCAGGTACAGGCATCGACTATATTGGATTTAACATGCTTGAAGGCAGTCCACTGGCTGATCAAAGAGTACGTCATGCACTAACTCTGGGCTTAAACGCAAAAAGCGTAATTATGGGTGCATATGAAGGTATAGGAATACCTGCTGTTGGTCCAATTGGCCCCAACGTGCTATATAGCCCACATGACAATATAGAAAGAATGCCATTTGATCCAGACAGAGCTCGCGAGCTTTTGGAAGAAGCGGGATATGGCGATGGATTATCACTTAACTTTTGGGTTAATGAAGGTAATGCGGGCCGGCTTTCTACTGCCGAAATCGCACAACACTACTGGGCTCAAATCGGTGTTGATATAACAATAGAAATTTTAGAGTGGGGTACCTACCTATCTCATACCGCAGAAGGTCTTCACGACTTATTTATGATGGGATGGACTACCGTAACAGGTGATCCCGACTACGGCACATTCTCACTCTTTACGACAGAAAACTGGGGTAATGCTGGCAACCGTACATTCTACTCCAACCCCAGAGTTGATGAGTTGCTAATGGAAGGTCGTATGTCCACAGATTCTGCAAGGCGTGCTGTAATTTATCATGAAGTAGTTGAAATCCTGGCATATGACGCACCATGGATATTTATCCGTCATCCAATTGCAAACTGGGGACATTATGGTATCAATGGATTTGCTGTAAACTTTAATCAAACCCCCTATTTCTACAATGTATCGCTTGTAGAGTAATATTTCTACAAAAAAAGCTGCTCCCTTAGGGGAGCAGCTTTTTTATTAGACATATAAAATGTGAGGTAAATATATGGTGTGTACTGTGAAGGGGGAATTGCTATAACGCTATTTATTTTTACGATTTTCATTAATAAATTTTTTTAATGCAGGAACAATCGGCGGACTCAAATTTACAGGTATGTTATTAAATCAAACCATTGTAGATCCAAGCATTCTTCCGCTTGTAATGACTCTACTCCCGAAAAATCATTACATGTATAAACTGTATCAATGATATATACTTCGTTTCCATCAGGATAAATGTGATGAATTTCAGGACCAGAAAAATTCCAAACAGTTCTAGTGTGTTTGCTATTAATCCTGTTTCTTCAAGAAGTTCGCGTTTTGCCGCATCTTCAACAATTTCGCCTATTTCCACACGACCGCCGTGATATCCCCAACACTTATTGTCTTGGCGTTGTTGGAGTAATATTTTATCATTTCTATATACGATAACACTTGCCCCAAACAAATGTCTAGGTTCTCTCTTTTCGTTGTTGCATGGATTTTGTTGGAAGTAATCTCTTAGTCGCAAGGCATATATTTTACGCTCATCAGCAGGAACATCCACTCTTTCAGCAAAATAGAGCCTATCATTTTCATACCTCGGAAATACATGTAAATGATAATGCCATACGTCTTGATTACCCCAATGCTCATTGTGTTGTCTTGTTGACGTTCCGTCACAGTTATACACTTTCTTAAATGCCAATGCTACCTCTTTAGAAAAAGCATGAATCTTTGCTGACAAATCAGAAGGCAAATCATACAAATTTTCAAAATGTTGATTAGGCACGATAAGAGCATGACCTTTGTTTCTCCCAAATCCACCAGAGGCTATAAAGGCAGTTATGTATCTATCTTGATAAAAAATATCGTCTTGCCGAGTAGAAACATGCTCGCTTTCAACGCCCTTTACAACTAAACAAAATGGGCATATATAGTCTGCTGGTTCATGATTGTACATGCTTTTCTCCTTTGAAATAAATAATCTCGCTTTTTTAAGAATTTTTATTGTCTCATCACTACTCTTATATTTTATTAATTAAACATCTTTTCGTATGCACCAAGTTCACCGTGGTACATAAGTGCGCTATTTGATATTACTTATATACATCTCCTCTGTTGCCGATTTCCACAACCAACACAACAAGCGTCGCTCTGTCTTCGCTGAGTTCATAAATTACACGAATATCTCCAACCCTAAGACGATAACGATTATTGTATCCCTCCAATTTTTTGATATGATTTCCGGAAGGTAGTTTGTATATTTTTGAAAGTATCCGAACCTGCTCTTTTCTGGGGCGGTTTTTGAGGAATTTTTCAGCCAGTTTCTTGAACTCAATTCGCTTGCAATTCTTCATAGCTTATCCCCATATCTTGCAAAAGCGTATCAAGCGAAATCGTTTCAGTGCTTTTGTCATTGTCTGCATTTTTAGCCAAGGCATAATCAAAATCATCCAAAGGATAATCTTGCTCACATAGGAATCGAAGATAATCCACTGCACTGATTAATTTATTTTCAGAAAGTTGCTGAATGTAGCGGACAGCCATTACTTGCATGTTTGACATATTACATTACCTCCTGCTTCTATTTCATATTTGTTGCTAAAATTATTATACCACCGTTTCAAGTTGTTTATATCACCCAGTATAATACGCTAACGCATATATATGCAATTTATCTGGATAATCATGCATTTTCTGCAAGAAAAAACGGTATGGTGTCATACCGCTTTTTTCGCGTAAAATATGCGTTTGTTATATAATCCTGGTTACTGCTCTATTCAGTTTTATGCAAGCATTTTTATAAAAGTTTATCCATTGGCGTATATTCCATATCAAAAGCCATTGCGACACCTTCGCATGTGAGCTTGCCTTGATAGCAATTAACGCCTAGCTTTAACCCGTGATCTTTTGCAATTGCAGACTCTAGCCCCATGTTTGCGATCATTAGTCCGTAGCCTAGAGTTGTGTTGGTCAGTGCAGTAGTTGATGTCTGACTTACGGCTCCAGGCATATTGGCTACACAGTAGTGGACTATGTCATCTACTATAAATGTTGGTGCGTCATGATAGGTTGGGGTTGTGGTTTCGCAACAGCCGCCTTGATCTACTGCTACATCTACTATAACTGCGCCGGGTTTCATTAACTTTAGGTGCTGACGTGTTATTAATTTGGGGGCTTTTGCGCCTGGGATTAGCACAGCACCTACCACTAGATCTGCATTAGGTAACACTTCTTCTATTGCCGCTTGAGTCGAGTACATTGTCTGGATCCTGCTCCCAAACACATCATCAAGATATGACAATCTGTCAAAGTTTTTATCCAAAATTGTGACGTTTGCGCCAAGGCCGATTGCCATTTTTAGGGCAGCGGTGCCTACTATGCCCGCACCAATTATCACGCATTCACCTTTTTTTACACCAACAGCTCCACCAAGCAAAACACCTCTGCCCCCCATGGGTTTTTCTAAACATTTTGCACCGGCTTGGATACTAAGTTTGCCAGCTATCTCGCTCATTGGGCGCAAAAGAGGTAGGCCCCCCACGGCGTCTTCTATAGTCTCGTATGCAACACCCTTGCACTTGCTTTTTAGCATTGCATGCGTCAACTCTTGGGATGCAGCCAAGTGGAGGTACGTGTAAATTATTTGACCTTCGCGCATAAGTGAATATTCGTCTGGCAAGGGTTCTTTTACTTTGACGATCATGTCGCATGTATCCCAAACTTCTTTTGCGGTATCTAAAATAACTGCTCCGGCTTTCTTATAATCGTCAGAAGAAAATGATGCTCCATCTCCAGCAGAACTCTGTACATATACTTCATGACCGTTGTTTATATAATCCTTTACATTATTGGGTGTAAGTCCTACACGGTATTCGTACCGTTTTATTTCTTTGACGGTGCCGATTTTCATTGATATCAACCTTTCTTGGGTTTATACCGATACCAATTAAAAACCTGCCCAATTTATGTGGTCTTTTGCCGCAATACGGCGTCAGCACCTCCTTGCTTGCCTTATTGGCAAGCCGCGTCGGCACTTCCTTGTCTTGCGGTAAAATCCTCACATATCTTGGACATGTTTATTAATTGGAATCGGTATTATTTTTGTTGATTATACTGCATTCTAAAGTTGCTTCATATACTTTAAGAAAAAAGGAATGCATCTGGTATATGATCTGTCCCAGAGAAGTTTCTAAAATGATATGGAGAGGTTATAATGCAAGAGTTTCTTATGCTTATTGCAATTTTACTTTTTATCGCCTTTGTGCAAAAAGGTGCCGAAGTGTTGCTTGATAAAAATAATCTAGAAAAACATAAGCCCATACTACATATCGGATGTATTATTACCAGCTATATCGTGCTTGGACGATATGTTTATGTGCATATAATAGAGGATTTGATTGCGTTTATTGGGTTTTCATTTTAAACTAGGGTGTGTTTGGTAATTCGTATCCGATATCTTCATTGTTTGTATGCATGTTCATGTTGTAAATATTTCAAACATTAAAGAAAATTATACGTAGGAGGAAATTGTGAAACATCCGCGAAGCGGATTTTCATACCAACCTATTTGTTCCGCCGACGAAGGAGGCATGTATTAAATCATGAATTATAAATTACATTTAGCCGAACTAATGGCTACACTAACCGACCTATCCCAAGATGAACTTTATAAATCCATAGAGACACCACCAGACTCCAGGCTTGGTGATATGGCATTTCCTTGTTTTAGGTTGGCAAGATCTATGAAAAAAGCGCCAACAGACATTGCCCAGGAAATATATGTAAAATTAATGGAAGTAAAACCATCTTGGATTGGCAAGGCTATAGCTACTGGGCCGTATATTAATGTGTTTTTGGATAAAACAGCGTATGTGGCAGGAGTATTGGCGGCTATACAAAGTGCTGGGGAATCATATGGTACATCTGACATAGGACACGGGCAAAAAATAATTGTGGAATATTCATCTCCCAATATTGCAAAGCATTTTCATGTAGGGCATTTTGCCAATACCGTGATTGGTAAGGCACTGGATAATATTTACCGCCATATAGGATATGATGTCACCAGTATCAATCATCTTGGCGATTGGGGGACACAGTTTGGTAAACTTATAACCGCATATACAAAATGGGGTAGCAAAGAAGAAATCGAAAAGACCGAAATAGATGGCTTGATAAAACTCTATGTAAAGTTCCATGAAGAGGCAGACAAAGACCCCGCTTTAAACGACGAAGCCAGAGCTTGGGGTGTAAAAATGGAAAATGGTAACGCGGAAGGTCTAGCACTTTGGCAGTGGTTTATATCCTTGAGTATGCGTGAATTTGACCGGATATATAAACGCTTAAATGTACAATTTGACCTGACTCGAGGAGAAAGTTATTACACTAACAAGATGCCAGCAGTTGCCAAAAAATTAGCAGACATGGGGTTAATGGTAGAAAGTGACGGCGCACAAATTGTAGATTTGGAAGCATACGGTATGCCTCCATGCTTGATACTTCGTTCTGATGGCGGCACTTTGTACCCCACTAGAGATATAGCTGCTGCAATAGATAGGCATGAGATTTTTGCATTTGACAAATGCCTTTATCTCACAGGCAACGAGCAGAATCTGCATTTTGCTCAGTGGATGAAGGTTGTAGAGCTCATGGGTTATCCCTGGGCTAGTGGGCTTATGCATGTATCGTATGGCATGTACAACTTTGAAGAAGGAAAAATGTCAACCCGCCGCGGACAAGTAATAAAAGCAGACGAAGTAATAGATGAAGCAGTTGCCAAAACTCTTGCAATTATCCAAGAAAAAAACCCAGAACTACCAAACAAAGAAGCTGTAGCGGGAGCAGTTGGTATCGGCGCGCTTATTTTTAACAGGCTTTACAATAGCCGTATTAAAGATGTAACGTTTAGCTGGGATCGGATATTAAATTTTGAAGGCGAAACAGGCCCGTATGTACAGTACGCTCACGCAAGATGTTGTAGTGTGCTTGCAAAAGCAAGCGAAAAGGTAACAGAGTATGATGCCAAGTATCTTGCAGACGAAGAAGCCTTTGCCGTCGCAAGACTGTTATATGATTATCCTAAATGTATAACAGAAGCTGCAAATAAAAACGAGCCGTATTTGGTAGCAAGACAACTGATGGCAATAGCACAAGGCTACAACGCCTTTTATCATAAACATATTATTTTGGCAGATGATCAAGATGTACGTAGTGCGCGCCTCGCACTAACTGCAGCTGTTGGACAAGTGCTAAAAAGCGGATTGGGGCTTTTGAATATCGCAGCACCTGAGTCTATGTAGGTATATGTTTATTTGCATTTGGAAATAAAAGTTATAGTGGTTTGCGTAGTCCAGTGTTTTGAGAATGCAAACTTTCTTATAATCATAGCGTATATCATTCCAAAGCACTTTAAAAAGTGCCTTCAACTTTATAAAGGAGTGGATATTATGCAATGCAGAACCCATCCCACCACCATGGCTCTTGATACATGCAACCAGTGCGGTGATTGGCTCTGTGAAGAATGTACAGTGGATGTACAAGGGCGAAAGTTTTGCCGCAGATGCCTAATGAGTATGGCAACTCCTGGCACTCCCCATACTAAAGAGATAGCTATGCCTGGAATGCGGCGTATCAGTTTCGGTTTGTTGTTTTTGTTTACTATTCCCCCGTTCCCGTCTGGTGTTAACTATATGTATATGGGGCTTATTAAAAGGGGACTTGCAGCTCTTTGCGGATTTTTCTTGCTGATTTATCTTATTGGCGTTTCTAGTGGGCCTTTGACAGTATTGTTTGCGCTGGCTATGCCCGTATACTGGTTGACTATTGCCTTTGATGGTTTTAGTATCCGCCGTCGGATAAATGCAGGGGAGCATGTTGCCGACAGCATTGATGAAGCCGTCCGTTTTCTTAAAAATAATAAATATGTAGTTTGGATTTTGTTGGCTCTAGTAGGTTTGAGCATCCTTGGCACCGTCGTTGGTATTATTATGCGTCTGGTTGCTTGGCTCCTTCCTGTAATAGTAATTGCACTTGGGCTATATGTGCTTTTCAAGCGCAAAGATCCTCCAAGTACACCTCCTCAATAATATAAAATGAAAAGTACGGTCACGTAAAAATAGCGCATATCATTTTCAAATTACGAAGATGATATGCGCTGTTTTTTAGATTCACAAAAATGCATGAATTTGGATACATCTATAACTGCATTGTTATTCCCCTTTCTATAAAACAAGCATAAATCACTACTATTAATCAGTTAAGATATCTTCCTTTATTACACGCTTCCACATGATACATTCGGGGTAAACATCGCATCCTTTGCCTGGCATAAAATGTCCGTACATGTTACGTATTTTTACCTGCTCCTTTTTTCTTTTAGGATATTGGCAATTTTGCATTGGGAAAATATCCACACTTCTCGCGTCGAAATAAACTCTTTAAAAAGCTCATTGTTAATGCACTCTCCTTCTTTTTAAATTTCATCATGCCAGTATGTTGTATGCATTGTATCATGAAGAATATATGTAAGCGACGTTATAGTTGCAACGCCACCATTTTAAACACCCACATTGACGTCGATTTTGACACAATTATTTATGCTTGGTTCTTACGGTATCTCTCAAATGCAGCAAGTTCATCTGGGTCATGCTCAAGCAAATCAAAATCAAACTTCTGTTCACCGCCCATGATTTCGGCAACATCTTCAGGGCTGTAATGCACAACAATAGAAAACCCATTCTTTATGATATCTTCATAGTACGTATTTTTACGGATCCTTGATTGGTGTGGCTTTTCTTTTATTCCAAAATCCATTAATAATCGCCTCCATATATTTCTTGTTCAACTTGGTTAGGTCTCCTTGCGGATATAATTCTTATGACATTTCCATCATCCCTGTAGCAATGGCAAACAGTTAATAGCTTATCGTACTTATTTACACCTATTAAAATAAATCTATCTTCA
>Ga0123355_10002705_pt1 | contig 25118 bp, 9 predicted proteins | sample TergutEmb28metaG_3_FD_89872 | JGI IMG/M metagenome (GOLD analysis project Ga0123355, IMG submission 89872) | Embiratermes neotenicus P1 segment gut microbial communities from Petit-Saut dam, French Guiana - Emb289 P1 | ecosystem: Host-associated > Arthropoda: Insects > Digestive system > Gut ...
GACCCCGTTCCAGACCCACTACTACTCAGAAAATCTGGTAGCGCCGGGGATCGAACCCGGGACCTCTGTATCTGTAGCCAGAAACTCTGACCACTAGACCACAGAGGCGGTCAGCGGCTGTATGTAAACATGTAACAATTCAAAAGCAGCAGACAAGAGATTTAATAATGTGGAATTTTACGAGATATGGTCAAAACCTCTCAGTTTTAGTCACAGTTGGACAAACACAACGGACACTTCACCTGAAGGCATATATGCATTTATATGCGGTGTAAATAGGCCTAGGCAACATCTCACAAGAAAGACAAAGAAAGCTCTGATTACATATACACTACTGAAATCTGATAGCAATTTTTTGGGCGCCCTGCAGTCAGAAGGAGAGACGGTACTTCAGTTCAGGACATAACGGATGACATGAACACATTTTAAATTCTTTGTTCACTCATTACCCATTATTCGGCGGTACATTTTGAGCTAATGCAGGGGTCGTTAAACAAATCACAAAAAAGTAGGAAATGTATTAAGTTGTGACTTCTCAGCAAAGAATTCCGATCCTGCGTCAGTTCGATCCGTTGTATCATAAATACAGGCTTTGCCTTCTTGTCTACATAATTTGGAGTTCCTCTTGGATCATACCAGCCAGGACCCCCTAGATGAAACCGAGGACGAATTCTGTAGTATTGAATGGTGACTGGACCAAAAATATTAGGAAGACACTTTCACACACACAGACACAGACACACACACACACACACACATATATATATATATATATATATATATATATATACGTGAAAATAAAATTCATTTCTGGAAGATAAAAATGGTAACTGGAAAGGTGTTTTCAAATTTGTTTTGCATTATCTATCAGTTCTTTTGTACACTTGGTAAAAGAGGCGCACGTGATGTGCTTCAGAAGGCAATATTCTTTTTTGATTTGCCGAGAAAAGGGAAACGAACTGAAACTTTTTATACACGGGTAAAAATATAGTACTACCGTATCTCTGACTGTGGAGCCAACAAAAATGTTCTTTCGTGTACTTCTGTTTTCAAAGCAAACACAAACAAGGCTAATAAAAAATAAGCATAAGTAATAAGAAGCGCTGAAATAAAGAGAAAAATTAATGAATAAGGGGTATGATGAAAAGAGATTGGCAAAGAAAAGAATTAGAAAGAACTACCCTGCTTCTGACGCGGGGAAATTTAACTACTACGTGGTATTTTAATTATAAGATCTTTCTGTGGACTTGGTTTTATTAAGGACTTCTATTAATTAAAGGACGACACTTTTGTGACCGAAGTGCACTCCTGCAATAGAAAGACACGCCAAATGCAACAGATAACGCTATAATTATATGTTATGAATTTGCTTAAAAATTTTAATAATTTGAAATATAATCTCACAAAAGATAAACAGAAATGAATAGTAGAAAGCGAAACGACAGTGACGATCTAGAATAATAAGGAATGATAGGATAAAATAATTTTTGACGAATTCGGAAAGAATTTGAATTACGCTACGAATATGCGTATGAGAATTTAGAACCTCCTTCTAAGAAAAGTGTTTAAAGTTATCATTTTATAAGACTTTTTAAACAAGACAGAAACCAACAACAAATACCTTGCACAGTAACAACAAATACACAAACTCAATGAAAGCATTTCAGGAAAAAACTGTTAGCTGACGGGGTAATCGATACAGAGAATTTATTCACGCCCGTTCCACATCGAAAATCTGAACATTAGCAATTTACTGTTTATAAACAAATAACTACCAAAGTGAATAAACTAAGAAAACAATGCCAAGTGGAGCAAGAATAAATAATGTTTGAGACGGGAAGGAGTAAATAGTAACGAATAGTATTCAAATATCAAAAATAAGTTTTTTTGTCAATGTTGTTCTGCAAGAATATCATATGGTGAATATTGGCTTTAAAAAGCGTAAGACTTATTTCGATGTTTAATACACTATGGAATTTATATTTCCACATCGACTTGTCCTCTGTTACTTAAGAGAAGGTTGATGTTCCAAATCATTATACGTATTCCAGTAAAGCAGCGCATGTTATTAACCTTATTAAGTGGAAAGTGTAAATGAAATTTACATAATGCGTATAATTTTCCTAAACATACTTAACTAAAGGATAAATCATTTAAAAATTCTTACAATATAATAAAACGTGTTTATCACTATATTTAGTCTAACACAACTGTATTATCTTTTGTTGTAGAGTCTAACACAACATGTTTCGGCCCTCTGTGTGGGCCATTATCAGGTGTGACTTACAGATTAATTTATACAATGTGCATGGGGGGGGGACGAGCTTTCGTTTGTTTAGACGGGGTCCTTCTATGCAATGCATTAAGTAGATTTGGTATTAACCTTCCTTATACTACGGTTGCCAGCGGTGTCTCGTGTTTCTGTCTTTATAGTAAATTGCACAGTCTAGGTTAATTAGGTATTAGTAGATTATTTTCTGTGTCCATAGTGTTTTCATGTGTCATTTACATCACTAGACTCTACAACAAAAGATAATACAGTTGTGTTAGACTAAATATAGTGATATACACGTTCCGTTATATTGTTATTATACCACACAATGGGGATGACACACCTCAAGGTTAAAAGTACTTGAATTGGGCATATTCAATGTGCACTTATATTTTACGTATTGTTACGATCTGAGTGACATAGATGTGTAATTTAAATAAGATTTGGTCTGTCGCAGCTTCATAATTTTTGCAGATATAACCTACGAAAATGTTACTATAATGGTTACTGCCAATACAAAAGTTTCAAATTTAAATACGTACCGTGGTGGAAGATCTATTTTGAAATTAAGAATCGAATTAATGGCAATAAATATGTACTTCCGAAAAGGAAGAAAAGCACAGTTTTATCATCTCTAACATTTTGAGCTCCGCTGTCAATTACTTAAATATTGAAAATGTGAAAATGAATATTTGGAAAAACAAATTCCCGTGCTCTAAAGACGTGTAGGTCAATCTCGGGACGTATTGGATGGTACTAGGTTAATAATATTGATATTAGGGAAGAGACAGTAATTACTTTTAATAAACGTATACAGAACTGCTAATGACAGTAGAGGATTTTGCCCTTTTGCTGCCACGATAGCAACAATTTTTGGTTCCACGAGTAAGAAGAATTATTTTTTTTGACAACAATACCTACATACGATAAACAAAAATGACAATACGTTACTGTACTTTATATTTATCCCACAGTTACTAGCAATACTTCTTGAATTCATCCCAAATTAAATAGCGCTCATTATTAGTAAATAGCGTATCAGGTTGCACAAATTTAAAAGAATTTTGGCTTAAGCTCTATTGACCTTGGAATTCACATCTTCTAATATGTGAAGTTGATAATTCTTTTTTGTTTTTCAACATAAGCCACAATAATGCTCTATATTTCAATGATTTTGAATTTAGAAGACAATTTGTGTGACGAACTGCAGATACGGATAACTTTGTTCGAAAAACAACTATTGTAATAAAATTAGGCAAATTCTGAAGACACATTAGTGTTTCCGTAGGAGCAACAATCTTCCTATTATCCAGAACGAGTCGAAGCCCTTCCACACCCTCACATTTTACTTCATTAAAGCTCTTTGTACCTCATTGTGTCATCTCAGAACATGACTCAGAAATACTTGTGTACCTAGCTCTATGTTTCACATCCATGCTTTTACTAAATGCTTCGTAAATGACACTAAGTAAATGATGCCACGTTACTTCAAAACTTCGCAGCATGTTTCAGGCAGCGGCTGCCGCCTACAAGTGTGTAGAGAAATAAAATATATCATGGTAGTAATACTTGGATTTAAGTAAGTAAATTATTATAAAACACAAATGTATGAGGAAAAAAATTTATAGAATTTCTACTTGCACTTTTTATGTTTTGGATTATCTTTGTGAAATACTCGTTTTCTGTCACGTACATATCGCCTCTATTTTGTGAAAAAGGCTAAACGCCACTTTGAGTTAACTGAGTTATGGGCAGCGAATCTTTCAACTAACGGTCCTTTACGATACGTAACAAGATGTCGACTACATCTTCCAGGATAACCAAGATAGGTGGGCTATCCTAACTCTCAAAGCGTTTGTCCTGTGTAAAAAGGAGCCACCTCCTTGCTTCTCCTGTAAAACTAATATTTTTTTGTTTGCCTTGTTTTTACAAAATATGGACGATACGAAGCCCTTTTATACGTTTTGAAGTGTTCCACGGTAATTATACTGTTGAATGTGGTGGAATTTTCGTGCCTGCTGTGAGTTACTGTGGTATTTACTAGGTTACTTGCACCGTCGTTGATATAAAACATGTGATTGGTTTCGCTGAGTATCACGTAATTTAATTACTCTTTTGAATCGCGTTATTTGACAAGTCAAGTACAAATGGGGTCACTCCTTGGGTGTTTACAAAATTAATCTGGCACAGACTAGGCTTCTAGGATGTGGGCTAAACTTGGGAACAGGGTAAAACTTAGCCTTCCTGTTACAGAATGGTCAGGATGCTGGCTATGCGAGTGGTGATTATTTTACCCATAAAGTCTTTTCTCAACAGAAGCAGTCAAGTAGATATGTATGAAATATTGAAGGTCATAAAAATTTAATACTGTCTTTCATTTTACCGCATAATCTGAATTAAACAAAGTATATCTGTAATGGAAAAATCTGTCTGCTTTTGAGTTGCATCATTGGCAATAAAACAATAAAATACTTCTATTTTACCTAACTTGTCTTGAATTAAAACCATTTTCCACTCAGGCTGAATACCCGTTTCTTACCACACAATTTTTCACGTACAGACATCTGTCACTTATTTCCAAATGTATAAATTGTTAAGATCCTCTTAATTTTTAGTGCTGGGTTACTAACATGTTAATATCGGAAGTTTTTTCACGTATCTGCTTATGGCACTGAAACCCATCGCTTCAATAAACACGTTGTTGAAAAATAAATTACGTGATGGTGACACATTTTTGTCAATAAATAAAATCTATGGCTTAAAATCAGTGAGGAATAAACAAGGAAAATTTATATAGGAAAGACTTAGAAACCTTAAGGACATGTGTGTGCATATGTATATTATATATGGCTTATTTTTGTCGTTTCTCTTACCAGTTCTACCCTAATTACAGCATAATTTGAAAAAGGTCCTCTTCCTTTACGAAATGACTCCGTTCTTCTACGGCGACTAAGAGTTATGCTCCAGGAGTATACAGTGCAATACAATGTAAATACTTAGAGGATCATGAAGAAAATTGTATCCTTTGTCTGCATTATACCAGAATATTATTTATAGTCATTTATCTCAGTAATTAACCAACTTGATGCACAAAATTTTTGTTTTACAATAAGTTTATTTCATGCCTCTACACGTTTAGAGCAAATGTGCTCATCAGCAGGAGGTCAAAATTGCATTACACAGCCTCTGGTATCATCACACCTGTGCACTAGACGGCCACCTATAGGTTTGATGATACCAGAGGTTGTGTAATGTAATTTTGACCTCCTGATGATGAGCACATGCGCCCAAAACATGTAGAGACATGAAATAAACGTATTGTAAAACAAAACTTTTGTGAATTAAGTTGGTTAATTACTGAGATAAATATACTAGGTGCACGGTCAGCAAAACGTCAAAAAAAAAATATATTTATAGTGTTCACCATACACAAAATTAGTTCCTACTTCAAGTCAGATAAATCCAGTCCACACTGCTACATGTTATTCCTTTGATATGGGTTTTAATATTATCTTCCCTTCTTCGTTTAGGGCTGCCCATTGGCTCCTTTCTTTTAGATTTAGGACTAAGTTTATCTTTGAATTTTTCATCTCTTCAATATGCGTTATATTAATAAAACAAAATCAAACAAACGATAAGATATTTCAGGCACCAGAACCTTTTTAAAGTAAACAGATGGAGACGTGAAAAGTCCTGAGGAATATGAAAACCAAGCGCTGTTCAAGCACTGTGTGACCTAGCGAGTTTTTAAAGGGAAAAATATTCCAGGGATAAAAGATTCGAAAGAGGACGAGTAGGAAGAAGAAGGAATGACATTTCAATTATCACATATTCATGGAAACCCACAGCTCTCGAGGAGCGAAACGGTATGGCATAAATATTCCCTTCTGAGGTGACACACAAAGATATGTTCCACCGACAGAGATGCAGCTTTTCGCTACGTGAGGAATATAACCAATAAATCTACTTATCTTTCGATTCCTAGCTAAAGATACTAAGGGCGCCGTCTCTGTAAAAAAAACCAGTCGAATGCTATATTAAAATAGTATAATTCGAAATAAGACTTACTGTGTAAGTACAATAGAATACATTAATATATTTAAGGCTACTTCACAGCATGTCCAGAAATCTGTCAACATATAAGACGTCTGTTTCTACTGGAAATATTTTTGGTACAGAATATATGGATAAAATATCTGTGATAAAACTTAATTAGCATACCTACCACATGTAATATCATCCCTCTTGACAAGATACTAGTCGCTTAGCTGATTAAAGTTTCCCTTCTTACCCAAGGATTTTTACAGCGTTTAAAGGGTCAGTCACCTGTCCCTGTACTTCTAACATCTGAACACATTTCACATCCTTTCTTACATTCTTCAGAATCTACGTCTTTTAATATTATTCCCAGACTACACCTAAGCACTTTAAGAATAATACTCTTGGAATACATACATATAAAGTGGAAGCAGTGGAGGAAAGCAGACACATAATATAGTTCAGTAATGTGTATTACTCTCTGTATACACAATTCTGCTACATACAGTGTTTTAAAGCATTTATCTAGGAGTAATATATCTGTCACAAGATGGAAAACATTAAGTCCAGCTGTCGACAAAATATATTGTATGAAGCATATTCATAGACTCCTAAAAACGTAAGGAAAGAAGAGATACAGGAAAATCGGTTGGAAGGTATTTGGACGCTTTTGGTGCTGTGTGTGGACTTGGATTTGTACCCCTTCAAGATTTTAACCTGTAAGACCGTGGCAGATTAAGCTATCCCTGCTATTTCCTTAAGGCTGTAATTATATCAGTCTTCATTGCTGACCTACAGGAGTGGACAATAAGGGATTGGAGGGGGGGGGGAGGGGCGGAAATTTCTTAAAGGGCAATTAAGTACTTCATGCCTAAAGACATATTAATCCCATTCGATTTTCAAGCCACGTCTGTGGAAGTGAAACTTGGCTTCATTTTCTAAGAGTGAAATATAATTAAAGACTGTTTGATAGCAGGCTGAAGGGAATGTTTGGTGGGAAAGAGGATAAGCAACAGAAACGTGAAGAAATTCGCACAAAGAGAAGCTTCAAAATTCTTACGCTTCATCAGGTATTATGAGGTTAATAAATTAAAGAGAATGGTTGGGTAAGACATGTCGAGCTAACGGGAGCTAATTAACTTCTTATAAAAAGTTTAAACACAAAATTTGGAAGTAACAATTTTTTTTGTCTATTGAAGAATAATGTGAATATGGATTTTAGAGATATTAGAATGTGGTTTACCTAATCAATAAGCAGTTCGGTTACATCCACTCCATTATCAGTATTTATTATTATACCAGCTTAGCAACTAATATTTTCTCAAGAATGATTCTGCTCCGCTAAATTAATTAGAGTACGTGTAGGATGTAACATCGTAAATATTTCATGCTTTCACTGAACTCATTTTCTTATGTTCCACCGATCATTATATCCATTGAAGGTAAAATTCAAACAATCTATTTATTAAAATACCAAAAACGCAGTAAAATTTCCCTTCAGTTATGAAGCCTCCAACAACAGTTCCCAAGCCTGGTTATAAAGTTTTACAGTACAGTATATGTGGGAAGTTCTGTGATCATTGAACAAAGCTGGTTGTCACAGGCGTATTGCTGGTATCTACTGATATTACACTTTAAAGTGTATATTTCTGTGTAACTTTCACTGAACTGTAGTTAAATTTTGGAAGTAAATCCACAGCAAAAATTTCAATAAGCTCTTTAAATAAAAATCACATTTTTCGCTAATCCCGTATCGCAGGGTAAAAATATTTCATTCAGTGTAGTGACTACAATATAGGATGGATAACAGAGGATTTGTGGTTCTATTCCACGCAGGAGCAATAACTTTTTAAAACGTCCGGTTTGGTTATGGTGTCCACCAATTAGGTCTTCAATGTTGAATGCATGTTAATTCGTTGGAGGTAAAGCAACAAGTGCTTGTAGCAGGCTACTCACCTCCATCTAGAGCCGAGGTTATGACAGAATACCGTAGAAGTATATCTCCACTATCTCACACGCTTTTATGACATGCACAAATTCAAATTTACCTTTATGAAGTCTCCGACGTCACGCTGTCAAAACAACATGCGCGATAGGTTTGGTTCTTATGTGAATATCAACGTGCTAAGCGCATTTCTTCAGCCTCTATTCTCCTACACTCATACCCCCTTCAGTATAATATGTAGACTATCGGTCGGACGACAGACAAATTGGGGTTTGATTCTCGGTGAAGATATTTATCTCTTCTCTCCTCAATATTCAGGTCGGTACTTGCACTAAAATAGCTGCCTATCCAAGAGGAAACGGCCTAAGCTTGAAGCTAAACCATTCAAAATCTTACAGTTGCAAGGTAAAAAAAAGGTCCTACGGTTTTGCCTCCACTTTCCAAGAGTCTGCACTGCCCGGTATGTAATTAAGTACAGGGACAACTTGATATTTCCCTCACACAAACTTAAATCCATATGCTTTTTGGTACGAGGTATTTGAAATTCAAAAGGCATAGCTAAAGCAAGAATCACATGTTATCTCAGGTTAGCCATCAGTAGTATGGAGAGGGTCATGTGTCAGGCCGAGCTCATACGCATTATCATGCAGGCCGAGTCCCGTTAACTCCCTCCTGCATTTCCTCATCCTTCTGTATCTCTTTCATCTCCTTCGTTCCTTGTTCCATATTTTTCAGGGTATCTCCCTTTTTCCGCCTCTAACGTGGCTCCCTCTTGATTTGGTTCGAGTTCCTCCTTACTTAGTGATCTCCTGTGAAAAGTACAGCTAGATGCCTCTCCTTTTTTTTTTTAGAATCAAAGATTTATTTTTGTGTGCTTAGTACACATGAATAAAACAAAGTTTGGTCAGATAGAATTCAAACGGAGGATCTCCGTCTAGGATTTGAAGTTGAATTAGGTCAAAATGGCGGATTTCCGATAGGCCGCTGTATTAAGGAGTTTCTTTTATTCGCACCAGACTCGTATGATGCAAAGAAAAACCTGAATTATACCTAAAAGTTAAGTCCATTTCGCACGTAAAACAATCTGCATCATCCCGACACTGTCGATCGGCTAATGCGGTTTAGGGAAGTAGCCGGATTTCATGCGGGCAATCATGATGCACATCAATAGATCCTATACACAGAATGTAGGATTTTAAATGTTTTTTGGGTGGTATATGTGGAAAGTTCTGTGATCTAAATCAAATGCGGAAATGCAGCTGTATGTTAAACAGAACCAGAGATATCAAGTACAGTGGGATATGCTACAACGAACGAAAGATACTTCGAACTTTTTTTTATGTTTTGCTGACCGTGTATCTCAGTATAATCTCAGTAATTGACCAACTGAATGCACAAATTCTTGTTTTGTAATAAGTTTATTATATTCATCTACATGTTTCAAACACCACTGTGCTCATTATCAGGAGGTCAAAATTGTATTACACATCATCTGGTATCATCACAATCTGTAGGTGTTCGTCTGGTGCACCGGACGGCCACCTACGGAGTCTGATGATACCAGATGCTGTGTAATACAATTTTGACCTACTTTTGATGAGCACATAGTGCTCGAAACATGTAGAGGAATATAATAAACTTGTTATAAAACAACAAATTTTGCTTTAAGTTGGTAAGCTACTAAGAAGCTACATCGAACAGTTTTTACCAATAAAATCAGGAAGCTAAAACGAAAACAGATGCTACAACGAACGCGGAAGGATACTATCGGCCGACGTGGCACGCGCGTGCGCACGACATGTCGGAAATCCCTCTTTGATTAGAGCGTCAGTTGTCTTCTTTGTTATATTTTGTAAGGTTCAGTTATAAGTTTAATTCAGTTATCTGTTTATTTGCGCCTTTAGCAGTGAAAATATTTTTTTAAAATTATTCTGCTATGTAATTTTAGCCACGAGCTGGCAAAATAGAATGAGAAAGCTAATTGACTTAGACATTAAGAAAGAAATAATTTCCAAGCGAGAAAATGGAAGAAGTGTAGGAGATCTAAATGTTGAAAATTGTATGGATAAATCAACGATCAGCACAATTAAAAAAAAAAACAAGAAAGAAATAAAAAAGTTCACAGGTCATGAAGGGAATCTCTAGGTTAAGCAGTTCACGTTGTAATGTCACGGAACAGATGGAAACTCTTCTATTAGTGTGGATGAATGAAAAAATAATGAGAGGTGATAGTGTCCTTGAGGAGAGTATTTGTGCTAATGCCAAACAATTGTTTGAGGAACTTGGTTTTACGGCTGCTAGTAAACGTACTGGTCCTGTGAAGGAGTGTTTTAGCACAAAGGGGTGGTTTACCGGATTTAGGAAAAGGACTGGATCACACAGTATTGTGAGGCATGGTGAGGCTGCTAGTGGAGACGGAGAAGGTTTGCTCGTAGTTTTCACTAAGGATAGATTGTATATACTTTTCAAATTTACATGTACATTGTATAAATTTGAATAAATTGATTTTATATTATTTTTAACTTTATATTTTTATTTTATTTTATATTTTTCGTGTTTAAATGGTTGTGTTGGGTGGTAACTTTGCTGTAGACTGTGGGCCTGGAACGGATTACCCCTAAATATATATATTTAAAAGTACTGTATAACAAATATATGCTATAACGAACGAGATTTTAGAGCCAATCACTTTCGTTCTAGCACACGCCACTGCACATATTAATACATACACAACTTAAATTCACTAAGAAAAAAATATTGCTTCAAAGTAATTAAAGGCTACACATTACAGTAGGTGATTTTTAAGGTAATTGGAGCGGAGTTATGATTGTAGGAATTACGTAATCTATCACCAGTAGAAAGTAGAATTCGGAAGGACAGTATTGTCGTATATTTGAAAGTGTTATAGCAACTTTTACATTGGGAATGCTATGAGAGCCAAGGCAAAACCAAATTCCAATAGCCGATAACATGACTCGAAATCTAAGTCATAATATGTCAAATGCCAGTCTAAATAGTTCTTTTATCTTTACTATTGCAGGAAGTGTTGTATTTTTTGAGAAATATGGGAATATATGTAGGCTTTTGATCTATGGAAACATGTAATCCGTTCAATGCGCGGGATATGCTGCTTCTAGCTTCAGGAACGTTGTTGTAAAGACAATAACATAATGTAAATCTTCCAAATTTATAATAAAAAATTTTCAGCATTTTCGTCTCTTCGCTTACAAATTTCTTCGAACTGCTCAGCTGAAGATCGGGAATTTTTTTAATTATTTGAAGTATTATTTGTATTTATCAGGCTGGACAATGAATCGTAGCATATTCAATGAAAGTACATATTGCTTCGTATTAATAAAATTTATTTTCTTTTATCTGGTAAGGAAGGGCCCATATAATATTTTGGAAAAGAGGGTTAAAATCCTGGCGTATTGATGGCTGCACGACCATTGTTACAAGAGTCAATCAATAATAAATCCATTTATTTTTCCTTTTATTTTTTAATAATACGTGCAGCCTTTCTTTATTAACCCTGCAGGTTTCTATTGTTTGGGAAGTTCAATTTAAGCAGCTGAGGGTTTTACATAATCTTCACGGCTACTGTCTACATCGATTCTGAAATTTGGAGACACATCTAGTCTCCGAAACTTTTCTTTATAGTTAAACCGAGAGAGGGCTTATCACCCAAAATCGGTTTATTACACTTACTCGAAGCTTACACAATGTAGGCCTATTTCTACTGAAAAAGTTTCTCATTAGCAATGTGCTTTCTTTAGAGTACTGGAGTGAATGCTGTGTACAACAACGGTTATTCTTTCTGAGTTTGTATTTCGGATTCGTAACGAAGTACAAGCTCCGTCCTTGGGGGTTTGTGTTACGCGTCACGTAATATTACAATTCATGGTGCGAGGACTACATAACAATGCCATTATGCGGCTTGCGGAACAGGATAATTATTTAGGCTGCTTTGTAAAATATTTGCAACTCCATGCTCTCAGGTATAGTTGGTGCGTTTACCACGAGATGTAGGCTACACTATAAGCCCTTTGTCATATGAAACTTCCTAAAGTGTCGCGATGCATGAGTGAGTACTTCCAACGGAAAAATTCTCTTGAGAATAATTGTAAAAATATACTGATAAATTCGAGACATCGTAAGACATCTTTCAGTTATACACAAGAACCTGGTACATAAATATATGCTTCAGCCACATTTATCTCTTTCCTCCCAACCATTTTAAACTGTGCTAATTCTATCTGTACTACCTACCTTAATATTTAGAAAATCTGCTTTTTTGCTTACAGGTTTTATGAAGTCTTTCAAATAAATATGACTAGAAAGTGTGACCATGCCTTATGAGACAATGAAAAACTTGTTTATATTGTAGTGGTATAGTGTTTTTCTGTGAGATAGCAACTAAATATATAATTATATTTAAAATAAGTCTGTTCTTCACGTGGTTCAAGAGGTTCAGGCTTATTCAAATTTAAAAGCCTATCCCATTTGTGGTTCGAGTTATAGTTTCAAATAAATAATTTCAATAAATTTGTGAGTTACATAGAGATTGCTTATGGAATAAACACATATGAAAGATATTTTACATGTCCTTTTCAGAAATATATGTCTTTTGTGAAGGAGAAGTTTTTGGAGAAGGTAAAATAACAACACGCGGTGTATGCGAATTGCATCTGTAGGAATGAATTTGTTGGGCGTAAGAAATGAACCACTGGCGCGAGGCAGGAGAAGTTTTGTACGAAGGTACGCCATTTGAATAGCTACTTGCTCCTCAAGAAACTGTTTTACTGTACTTAAAAATTTTAGTTGTGGTGTACCTAGTAGAAGAATTTTAATTTATGTGTGACAAAATTAACTTTAAAATCCATTATAGTACCATTTATTTACAAAGCTTGGATCCTAATCAGTAGCTTAACTAACTACATGTTACAGATTCTTTCGTCAGAAGATAAGAGTAGCTTAAATAAATCAGGAATTATTTCCTCCTTTTTTAAACCCCTACAGTCGTCACAAGAACATACTACTGCCCCCAGTTCTGACCTGACCCAAGTGAATCCAGTCCATATATTCCCAAACTAGTTATTTAGGGAATATCTTATTATTACACATGCATGTAAACCTGGGTTTTCAATGGAATTCTTCATTTGGGAGTTTCGACCAAAATTCTTCATTCATTCCTCATCGGGCCACAACAGACTGCACGTCACCCTGAATCTCGTCACTGTTCATATCACAATAATAATATCTGGTAAAGGGTTTAAATTATAAAACTGCTACCTGTGTAACTTCCTGTAACATGAAATTCTATCGTTAAATGAGACACTGAAATTAGCAAAAACACAAACTTTTAATTTTTTATATTTATTGTCCGTCATAAATTGTATTCTTGCACAAAGGGATGGATAACCCTCAGTTTAAAACAAACATTTAAATACATTTACATTTCCGTATATATTTTTTTTACCTCCTTATACAGCATAAACGAAAATAAAATATTCTCATTCATTCAGTAGTATGCATTTATGGACCTTAAATTTTCTTGACTTCTCCGTGAAAACAATTTTTTTGTTAGTGTCTTCAAACTTATTTTAATTTCCTCCAGTTTATTAGCTACAATTTGTTTTATGATTTTTCCCGAAAATATCCTTAATCCTCTCGACACGTTCATCTAGTACAACCTTATTACCAGAGACAAAGAGAATCCCTGTATTCTATTCGTGTTGTGTTTACACAGAGATAACTAAATATAATTTTATAAATATTAATTTAATTAAAATTTGTCAACTTCAAAATATGTATTTAAAATTTCGGAATGTTTCTTTTGAAAAGCCATGGTGTTGACTACAAGAATAGTGGCTGTATGCAACTTACAGCGAAACATGTAATTGCTTCTCTAATGAAGGTTTGACGTTCCATAATTATAAACGAAGCAAAAACTGTACTAAATAAGTTTATTTCCTTATTGTGTAAGACTAGTGCTAACAACAACTATATGAACAAATATGTTTGCATTCTATGTAACACAGTTCATATGAACGACACTCAAAGATGATGTCACAGCCATCAGTTGCATGACTGCGATATACATTGGTTCCTGAGTGAAGAAATATAGAGTTAGTGACGTCACAGGCGTCAATTTCGATGGCAACGAAGGAGTTCAGTCAATATTACGTTCGACTAACGTGGCTTATCTGTCATTAGGATATTTTATTACATTTGATTGTTGTTTTAGTATATTAATCTTTTGGCGCCGGAATTATTTTTTTAATTTTAGCACATCCTGTATATAAAATGTGAATAATACAGGAACCAAATACGTTAGATTTATGAAATAAACTGCATTTTGAAGAGAAAAAACAGAGAGTATATACCATGTTTAAAATTTTCAGTACCTATGTTTGTTGAATAAATGTATAAAATGCAACATTTAGAGGTTAGCGGTGCGGTACGACCACTATAGTCGACGTTAGGCGTCAAAAGGTTAATATTTTATTCGATTGCTTTCTGATTCTTTTTCATAAATTAATGTTTATTTAGCTCTCTTAAAACATAACATACAGATCTTAAAATCTTAGAAGCCTTTGCTGCAGTTGATAGTTGGCCTTTTTACATTGCAAATAAACTGGGGTTTTCAGTCTTTCATTCTGTTTATCGGACTCTTATTGATGTTACTTATTTTAAAACCCCTTTTTTTGCATACGCAAAGACATTTTTCTTAGTAAATATTACTTTCCAATTTTCAGTAATTACTTTGAAAGTCACAACAATTTACCCTGAAATTTCAACAGAATTAGTATTAGTAGTTAATAAATCCGTAATACTACAGGCTAATACAAAGCAGGTTACTAATTTTACTGTGATATAATAGAGAAGACGACATTAACATTTCTGTGTGTCAGGGGATCACTTTTGTTAATGCGACTTTTTCGTCGTTTCTTGAATGTCCACTCGCATTTCTACAGCAGCCACCCAGTGCACATAGAGCACATTACATGTCAGTACACAACAACTACCAATTTTGAGCTCTAACGAGTTTCCGACATATTGCATGGCCATTACGTTGTAATCTGCATATCAATAGTTTGTCCAGCATACATCCTTTGGCGTTTGATATCATAGCATTACCCCTTTCCCTTACGCCCCGTTTCGCCAACCAAAACCACCACATATAACATCAACCTCCCCACAATCCACACTCACGCGTTCGTATTTGTACCAGCGTTGCTGTAGAATCTGTGATCAAAGAGCCAATATAAAAACAAAAACGTATTCATATAACGTTTTATAAAAAATTCGACATTCTCACACTCATGAAATAAAGAAAACGTTTTACTGTATAACGATGAAGACGAAGATGTTAATAATAATAATAATAATAATAATAATAATACCTTATGACACGTAACTTCGTGCACTTATGAACAAAATATTTAAAATCGGAATGAATTTTATGTGCATAATGTCGGAATAATTTCCACGAAAATTGTTGGGTCTTAAAGCACATATACGTTTATGCACTATAAATAAAATTATAAATTAAGACTTAATTAAATTGGATGTTTAGCAGGTATGGAGAAATTGATAAATTAATATTAAATTTGGAAAGAATGAATTGCACAGACAATTTCGGAATACCTGATCGCATATAGCAAGATAATACTAAAACTTATCTTAGGGAAACAGATTACTAATAAGGGACAAATAAGTTTTAGCCGATGTGTGTATATATACAATATATATACTACGATAGCACAGTAGTTAAGGTGCTGTGCTACAAATCGGAAGGTCGCTGTTTCGATCCCAGCTGGTGTCAGTAGATTTTTCATTGACATAAAATCCTTCCGATGGCACTATGGCCCTGGGGACGACTCAGCCTCTAACAGAAATGAGTACCAGGAGTATTTCCTGTGAGTAAAGGCGGCCGGTGCTTAAGGCTGACAACCTACCACCATCCTGTGCCGTTGTCACGAAATCTGGGAACCTTAACTTCCTGGAACCCTCTTGGCCCCTCCGGGCCTGTAACGTGACTGCTTTACACACACACACACACACACACATGTATATATACATTTAAGCTTGGATCCTCTTGAGAGGAAAATCAACATTCGGGACCCTTGAAGTAGGAGAATTTTATTTTTTTTATTTCGGACGGTTTAGGCTGTATGAAGTTCGAGAGAGGGCGCGCAGTACCTAGGTACAAATTTATGTTAAAGTATAAATTTGTTTTAAACAAATCGTGTTGATTACATGGAATTGATTTAGCTGGCTAATTGTGAAAAATACAGGATGCGGTAGAAAGAACTCCCCTATTTAAGAAGCGAATACAATCAAAACCAAAGAAGATACGCAAATATTTTTCTATTTCTGGAAAGAACACTGAATGCCGTTTTATATCAATGTATTTTGAATAAAACATCACTCAAGTGACGGCCTTGAATATTGATTTACTGATGTAGCCTCTCTCGGTAGTTGTCCATGACCTTGAGAATCATTTCAGGTGTAATGGCAGCAACTTCCTGTCGTATCGCTCCTTCAGAGCTTCCAAAGTTTGTCCAAAGTTTGATACCCAAAGGTAAATCGTTTTCTTATCAGGAAGAGCCTCCCGTCGACCAATTGCAAAGCGGATGCGAAATGCAAGCTGTGTTGCTACCGGCGACCCGCCATTTTTTATAAACTCCTTAACAATAAAGGCTCGATGTTCCCCCAACCACGGCATGGTATACATACATTACAAACGGCACGTACACTGCTGTTTGATGACGCGCTCTATACCATTGTATGTGCTCCTCACCCGAAGTTATGCCCCTCTAAAATTGTGGTGTTCTTTCTGCCGCATCCTGTATAACGAAAACTCGAGCCTTATAATGTAGTGTAATTTCTTTATTAGACAGCGTCTGTATGAAAGTAAGTGATTGGAAAACTTCGTCCGGTTTGGAAACAGGATGAGGATAGCATTTACAGCATTCTTAGGAATGTACAGTACGTTGAGTAGTCAGTTCGGCACTGGAACGAAGTTATGTGTCACTAGTTGTCCCGAACTGACGGGACCGAAGTTCTCGTCTGGTATATGCCTGCCAAGAAACTCCGAGCTCTGCAATAATTTTGCTTTCTATAGCCTACGTTGAACTTGTGAGACAAATCAGTTTTCATAATAGCTGTAAAACAAAACGTTTTTGCCTGCAGGAGTTAAAATTCCGTGCTACCAATGCATGTTGCTTTCTCGAATCAGAGGAAAATGTTGTGTGTAAAAAAAGAATAAAGAGTAAAAATAATCTAAAGTAGAGGCATGCCTGTTATAACGTCATTATAACTTCAATAGGAGAGCTGTCACATTTATAAATTGGCTAGTGTTATTTGCATATTGATTACAAACTTTTCCTCATTTTTTGTAACTTCAGAAAGATAGATCTGTAACGTTATTAAGTTTAATTAAAGGAAGAGGTACAAAGGAGCTTTAATTACTCAAACAACGGCTTCTAGTTGAAATTTAATTAATTAATATGGATATGCATATCAGTATTTTGGGTGTAAAAATTCTTGTAAATAATAAATTGAGTCCCAGTTCACGAGGGTTTATCGTGGACAAAATATTTCTTTAAGACAAAATTTTATTTTTGTGCGGACATTAATTCGTCATATAACTACTGTATTATGTTTCAGAGTGGGTTCACAGAAGTTGTGTTAGTGAGAGTGACACATTGTTTTGAAAGGCAGATATGTTGATTAAAGAATCCTGCCTTTTTAAGTGTTTTAATTTTCATAGACTCAGGATAGAATAGTTCTACACTGTAGCACTGCAACAGTCCCAGCTTGCTTATCACTCACTTTTTGTCATGGCGTCTAGTCTCATGGTCTTTGTCTCAGCGTAAATGAGTCGCGATTCACGTTTATTAGTCTCGATTATTCGAAAATTAATTCTTCATTGATATCTTCTTCTTCGTGAGGTAAATTCAGTCAAAACCACAACTCTAAATATATGGCTAAATGATGGTGCTTATTAGCAATGGAAAAACTACATGTTTCGGCCTATAGCGACCATCTTCAGGTTTTGACAACTTTCTTGCTAAAAGAGTTTTATACAATATGCCTAAACCGCGTGGTGATGTTAAGATCTCATCATCATTTTACGTGCTTTTGTTAAGCTAAATTTGGTGGGATGTCTATTGGGTCAATGAATATGTAGGTAGCTGGGGGGTGGCGATTCAAGCTTATTAGTCTCGATAATTCGAAAAATAATTGTTCATTGATATCTCCTACTTGTTCACAACACTTGTGCAACTTAAGGAAATTTAAGCAGTAAATCGACCAAATTTCAGTAGGCCTACAACCCCAGACATACAATAACAAATTAGATACAAAACACATAAGGCAAATGCATTGCCAAGTTATCTGTATGAAAGATAGTGTCTTAAAAACGAAATAAAATTAAATTTACGGTAAATATTGTTGTGCATCAACTACATGAAATTAATTTTTTATCTTACACAAATGTGGATTGGTACAGTATGAAATATTACCTACAAGATTCACATATGTCAAGTTAATTCAAGTTTATAAACACGGCTCATATTTCCATTCACGTATTGACATGTGGCTCTGCTATGAAATAAACGTGTATGTAAGGAAAACCTCAAAAATTATTTATGCCTAGTGTGCTCCAGTCGAAATACTACTTATACATTTTTATGCATTCTGAATATTTCAATACTCCACTGAATTTCATACCCTACAGATCAAATCATTTTATTCATCTCACCTAATGCATAACCTTACAGATTTTCTTTCAAGTCTGTAATTTTGTGAAAGAGATTTTGATTGAGGTTAATATATGCAGTGGTCTTACAAACTCTTGTTGGGGCACCGCGAAGTAAGCTAATGCATTGTGAGCTGATCCACTCATACTGGCCCAACCCATTTCTTCTCTGACCCTCGCTCTTTTAATGCACCTGACCAATGGTGTAGGCATTCACACTGCCGTATTATTGCTTGTGTCAGTTCTCCACGTGTAATTCACGGAGCGTTCACGTGTTTTACCTATGTAAAGTATGGTTGTGTAAGAGCAGCAGGGAAAGGATTTCAGCATTAATTTCAGGATATTATGCATACACAAGGTATACTATTTCATAAAAATGTGCATACATTGAGACAATCTGAGTACTTTTCAATGTCGGTATAATAATATGTTCTTCATTGAAACAAAAATGAAAAAGCTTCTCAGGTAGTACATATCTGATTATTTTAGATTATTTTATATTATCTCCCATATGTTTGGGCTCAGATCATGCCATCATGAAGGATACAAAGCAAAAGAGACGTAACATATATTTGTGTAACCACACTGGAGAAGGTCACACAGAGATATCCCTATATATGGGATGGATCTGTACTGTACCAAATACAGTTTTGCCCAGCAGTAATCTCTATATACCTGCAGAAACAAAATATTGGTGAATAAAGAAGAAACCAAGAAGTATAAGAACTTTTAAATGTTATGTTTATTGTTCCTTGCATCATTGTGATAGTTGTAGAATAAAAGACCAACTTGATGTCACTTGCTATTTTGTTTCACTTCTTATGTGCTCAACATGTTTCGGTTATTAATATATCCATCATCAGGAGCTTGCGACTATTCTGCTGAATTACCACATTGGTCGTATTGTTCTTGGTTCGATGTGTGTTGGAGTTTCGATGTGGTTGGGTTGGAGTGGTATCCGTGTTGCAGGCTGAAGTCTGCAACACGGATACCACTCCAACCCAACCACATCGAAACTCCAACACACATCGAACCAAGAACAATACGACCAATGTGGTAATTCAGCAGAATATTCACAAGCTCCTGTTGTTGGATATATTAAAAACCTAAACAAATACAGAGCACATAAGAAGTGAAATAAATTAGCAAGTGACATCAAGTTGGTCTTTTATTCTTCAACTATTTGTAAATTTGTTTAAAATAATTCGTTATCTTAGTTCATAAATGTGTATGGCTAGAAGAGAGAACAAATTATTATTAAACGAAAAAATTAATTTTAAACACTCGATGTTAAATATAGAGCAATTAGGTAAAGCAATAATGTGCTTCAACGCTGTCCTCAATAGTCTCTCTACGGCCTTGCACAGGATATCGAAGTTCTAAACCGCCAGCTTTCAAGAGAGAGAATTTAAATCCTGTTTGGTTACAATGGGGCAAATTTGCTAGCACGTGATCCACTAGCGCTTGCAATTTATATTTATGGATGGTGAAATGTGAGGAAGAATTTAGGGTTTGCATTAGCACATACTTGAAGGGCTAAAGGAGAACTTCGGAAGGAAATTTTGTCCTTCGTTCCGAGAGAAAGGTTTGAAAAGCGATATACCGGTATACTTCCTGCAGAGGGATCAGGAATCATGGCGAAAGTAATTATATTTTCAGCATCTGCTCTAAACTGAGTATATTTTATCTGCTATATTCTTTGTTGTAGTTTCTGTTTCTCTTAGCATTCTGATGCTCTACAGCCTGAGTTGACAGGACAATCTTCCGAATCTTCGGCCCGAAACATGTAACAAAGACTGGACCTTCGTACCGGATATAATATCCGCCAAATAGAGGGAAGGTACACTTTAAAGGAAGCCTAGTATGTTGTATTCAGACAAATAATTTCAGAATGATATACGTAACGCAGACACTTTATATTTATGTACCCACAGTATGGCGGGAACTTGTATACAATAACTGACACTGCATAGTATTAAAACGCATTTAGGGAACGTCCATTTTCCGAAGTACGTAAACTATTACAATGCACTGAAAAATAAAAACCAACTAGATGCTACTTATTATTTTACTGTATTTCTTATAGGCTCAACATATTTCGGGTACTACTATGCCCATCATCAGGAGCTCACGACTATAATGTTGATTACCACATTGGTCGCCTCTTTCTTAGGTTGCTGTAGTTTGGAAGTCAGGTGCGGTAGTCTGGAGTAGTGTCCGGGCTGTAGGTTGTAGCACGGGCCGTGCTATAACCTACAGCCCGGACACTACTCCAGCCTACCCACATCTGACTTCCAAACTACAGCAGCCTAAGAAAGAGAGACGACCAATGTGGTAATCAACATTATAGTCGTGAGCTTCTGATGATGATGAGCATAGTAGTGCCTGAAACATGTTGAGCCTATAAGAAGTACAGTAAAATAATAAGTAGCATCTAGTTGGTTTTTATTCTTCAGTTATCACAATGATGCACGATTCAACACATATCAAAATGTTACAACGTACGTTTAATATTCTTCACCCAGAGCGTCCTGAACTGTGAGAGCGACAGAGGTCTCTATCTAAATAAACAGGAGAACGTAAAGTTATAACAATCGCTGTGTAGGCGTATTACAGTTCCAGCGGTTTCAACGAGTTTGAGGCTGTCAGATTTTGAGACAATCAGCACATGTAGGTGGTATAGTTGTGAGCCCTACGTACCGGCAGCCTTTTTTCCCCCGGAAAATAATCCTGGAAACCATTTCTTTTAGAGTCTGGGTCGATCCCAGGGCCATAGTGCTGCAGGAGGGATTATATTAGTGAACAATTCCAATGACACAATCGGGAAAAACAGGATAAACAGATACCGCCAACATGCAACAACAAACTTCATTTCATGCTTAGTGACATGATTTTTTTAATAATTTTTCGTAATACTATAGGACAGAGAAAATGTTAGTTAACTTGCTTAAATAAGTAATATTCAGTATGCGATTATATTATTTACCTTCCTATTTTATGTAAGAATTATGGGGTAGATAGGCAATGAGTCACTAAACCGCATCGCGACAATTCACAATTATTTCTCGTATCAAAGAGATATATCAAGCAGAAAATTTTAACGAGATATGAAATTCCAAAATAAACATTTTCACAATTAAAACAGAATAAAAGAATACCTTTATATAACACACTGTCACGAAGAAGATAAATTAGTAACAAATGAATGCGTCTACTTAAAGTGACAAATTGTTTACATTTCTTCTTGTCTTACTGGATTGTCATGTTTATGATGTGCGAGTGTTAGAAAGAGTTTCAAATGACATCTTTCGCCTTTGTGTTGAAAATGAATGTTGTCGTAATCCTCAGTGATAAAAGAGTTTGTTTCATTAAAACAGACTGCTGAAATCGATTATATGTCTCTGCAATTCTTTAAGGGAATTAGTGGCCCGTTATCATATTTGCCTAACTTAAAGCTTTACGTCATAATACCAACAGATTTATGGAAATATACCGTCACATAGGAGCAAAGAGATAAGTTCCTTTTCCAGTAAAACCTTTGTTATTAATTCATAACTGTATTCGTTAATTGAAAAAAATAATTCTAAAATTTCAATCAGTTGTCAACAACGATGTCATTAGCCTACTTTAATTTCTAACAAGATTGACGACGCACGTATAACGCAATATTTGGGGGAGGGGGTTAGCACAATATTGATACTTTTTCAGCTATCCTACGAGCCTGGTGTTATTTCAATCGAAAAGATCGCTTTTATGACAGTCTAATGTTGCCGCAAACAATGAAACTTCCCTAGGTCTTCATGTAAAATTTTGGATAAGTTTTTTTTTTTTCGATTTTTACCGCACTTGCAATTTCTTTACAAATTTTCATCTGAGTTCTACAAAATTTCACTTAAATCTGACAAGTGTATGCCGCGCTGATACATGAGGACAGACAGAAAGACGGGCTGTTAAAACGAAGAGAAGACGTGCTTTTCAAGGGTATACGAAAGCTTCTCAGAAGGAGAAGCTGTGAGCTTATTAAATAGCTATAATCCAGGCACGTATGAGTCCTTGTGTCCCAAAGATTCCAAGACTGAAACTTTTGAAAATATACAGGTGCGTTGGTGTTAATAATTTGCCATTGGAGGATATCCTTAAACTCACTAATCTCAGCTTCCAATATTCAGCAAACCAACATGGCGAGCAAGCGAAATTTTTAGGCGGAAAAACATTAGAATTTTTTTACATTTCAGTTTCAAAATGATGTAGATTGTAATGCAGTTTGCTTTATATACTACACAGACGAGCTCACGCTGTAAAATATCCTAATGAACGGTGCCATTAGTTTATAATTAATCTAAATTAAATAATATTTTAATACGACGCGAATCACAAACTTTTCCCATAAATTGAGGTGTGGGCCAGCAGTCCGCATTATCTTAACACTTGTAGACCTCTTTCGTAGACAGAGAGTAACACTTCTGGTTGAGTGTGACAATAAAATAAGAATTATCAGGGTAGGACGTTTTATCGACAAACTTAAAATCCCTGGGGTTTTATGAAATACAATACTTCGTTATGGGACACTTCATTTTCATAAATTTCTACACCAATAGTTTTGCGAAATTTTGAAATCAGAAAATATTTACACGATATAAGTATATATATATACAGTATATATATATTATATGAAAAAGTTACTTTCATTGAAATGCAGTATTTAAATCGCCGGAAGAACTATTTTTGACAAATGTGTCGAGTTATGAGGTAATATTAGTAACTTTCAAACTCATTTTTATTCTGTCTCTAACTTTTGTTTATATTCTTTTCTGTCATAGTAAATGTTATGAATGCACTTTCAGAGACGCACATGGAAATCAATTTCTCGAACTATTTTAGCCTCAATCTGAAATTTCAGGGCACTCTCTGAAGGCCTGAAGAGAGAAATCAGACATTCCTTGTTGCTTTTACAGATCTTTTAAAGGTACTCTTAATTAAAGGATCAGTTGAGGGTGCCGACAGTTTTAATGCTAATTCAAATGTATCTTCAGCTCCAAAAAATGGATTTTGATTTCAATTAGATGAAAACTGTGCAAACAGAATAATATAATACTAAATATATATAATATATCAATACATAATATATCTATCATATTATTACACCAAATATCGCATAGACTCAAAAACATTCAACGTTATTTCACATTATTTTCCCAAAATTTGAGTTTTGAGGTAATTTCACCTATTTTTTTTTCCGGATTTTAAAATTGTGTACTGCGGTACTCGTAGAGAAATATGAAGTTAATTTAAATATTTCAAGATACAATAAACATACGCTACATAAAATGCACAAGTATATATATGTATATAAACATTCTGATGGGCTGGGATAGCCTAGTCAGTACATCCAGCCGCTACGAGCCGAAAGGTTTGAGAATCGAATCCCGGTAGGGACGAGCTTTCCTGCGCTCGTCCAGAGCTGGTCTGGAGCCAATCCTGCTCCATATACATTGGGTACCAGGTCTGTGCCGTAGGAAATCGACTGGAAGTTTGCCTTTAACACCCACCCCAACTATAGCCGAGGTTGAAGAAAGAACAGAGATATACCTGTCCTCCCCTTTTGGGCCTTCATGTTCTGTTGTAGGGTGAAATTTACTCTTTAGAAAGATTCAGTTCTTACCTCACGGATAACGCGACTTGAAACCACCAGACTGGCCACCGTGTGAACATAGCATAGCGGAAATATACCTGTTAATTCTGAAAATGAAGCAAAACAAATAAAGAAGTCATTGGGAAAATGCAGTTATTTTTATATTTAAACAGACGATACTATTCACTGTCTTTAGACGTTAAAAGGTTAAATGCGACAGTTGCTTACAAACTGTGCATCAGCATCCGTAGTTTAATTTGCAAGTGAAATCACGTGATCGTTCACAGGAGGAAATGTCTGACTTCGTCTGTATTCAAGTCATAAAATCGACTTGGGAATTGGCAGGAGACAAACACTTTAGTGTGTCCACGGCCTATCAAAACGACTTTTTTTTTTTTTTTTTTTGGGGTTTCTTTTTTTGGTTTTTGAGTTTTTATTTAAATTTAAATTAAAGAGAAAATCC
>Ga0123355_10002706_pt1 | contig 25116 bp, 25 predicted proteins | sample TergutEmb28metaG_3_FD_89872 | JGI IMG/M metagenome (GOLD analysis project Ga0123355, IMG submission 89872) | Embiratermes neotenicus P1 segment gut microbial communities from Petit-Saut dam, French Guiana - Emb289 P1 | ecosystem: Host-associated > Arthropoda: Insects > Digestive system > Gut ...
CTCCGGGAACACTTGTGAACTTGCCCCTGTCCACTTGACAGGGACAAGTGCACTTGCGGAGGGCTTTTTTATATACACGAGGCAATTGCAAAACTTCAGTTTTTGCAATTGTTTCTTTAAAAATGGCAATTTTGCAGCCTTTAGGGCGAAAAATTGCAGAGCCTCTGCAAAACTAACCGAGTTTTGCAAGAGGCTCACACATCACAAAATGAGGAGTTAAAATGAAAACAACACAAAAACTAATTGGGCTTATCGTATTTCTACTGATAGGAATAAGCGCCGTAACCGCACAAGACTTGATCATCCTGAGAGACGGGAATGTCATTGAAGCAAGAGTAACGGAAATATCCACAACGGAAATAAGATACCGCCGCTTTGATTTTCTGGACGGACCCATCTTTGTTATCCCTGTAACAAACGTTCTGTCTATTAGATTTGAGGGCGGAACGGTTCAGGTATTTAACCAAGCAGCTCCAGCTCATGTTGCCCATGCCCCTGCTCGTACTGCTCCTGCACAGCAACCTACTCAGGCTCAACAACAATTTGCTTGGGACAATAGAACTACAGCAATTGACCCTGACAGGTTTATCTTTGGTATTAGTGCCAATGCAGGCGGCTTCTTAGCAAGTAACTTTGGAGGCGGCGGCGGTCTGCGTGTAGAACTTGGCAGAGGTAACTTCAAAGCTGATATATTGTTGGGAGGAAATATAGGGAATGACGTCGCCGGCTTTGTTGGTTTAGCCACATTCAATTATTTTTGGCACAGCAGGCTTGGAGGGTTCTACCTAGGCGGAGGTCTGGGGACTAATTCTGTTTGGAGAGAATATCGTTGGGACGACTGGAGCGATGAATGGCAGCGGAGTCATGAGAGAGTTCAAACATTTACAATAGGATTAAATATCGGTTATAAATTTGTAACAAGAGTAGGTCTTTACTTCCGTGCAGGAGCATTTTTAGGAGCCGGATTCAACGGCGGCGAAGAACCCTCGTTCTGGACTGGAGCCGAAACCATATACGGCGAATTTAGAAGAACTCGCTTCATTCTCAACCCGGACATTTCATTCGGTTGGACTATGCGATAGCATTGCAGGGTGCGGGGGCGGAGTTATTTGTGTGGGAGTGTGAAAACAATTATTGTAATTACACAAACCCAATGAACACTTCCCCTTTAACAACCATGATTGGGTAAACCCCGCCACAGGCTTGTACACAAGAGGACTGCGGGCGGCGTGGACTGGCAGGAAAAACATCTCCGGGACTCCCCGACGGAGAGACACGCAGTGGCTCGGAGGCGGACTCCCCCGGAGTTTTTCCTGACAGCCACACCGCCCGCAGTCCTCTTGCGTACGATGTAACGTAGTTTAGCTAATTGATGTTGATGGTCAACATCCTCCCGCCAATCTCAAATTCTACTCTATCGACAGGCTCGCCTCCGATGCTCATTGTGTGACGGAAATTGATCTCTATCACATCACCAAGTATTGTTGCTGCAGTTGAGCCGTCGTGCCTCGGACTCCAGGGATTGTTGTCAAGGTCGTACCAGTCCCGAAAACCGGGAGAGCCGATAACAGTTGCGAGCGTCACTGGACGGACGTGGTCCTTATAGCCGCTGTCGAAATAGAAAAATGTTACTTGTGCGCCAAAGAACAAAGCACGCAGTTCTGCAATGCTGATACCCGTGCGGTCGATATTCATCGCAAACAACATCGGGTGTCCGCCTGCCGGAGCTACTTCTGTGCGTGCGACATTCAATACAGTGTTTAAAGGAATCGCTCTTGTGATTCCCGTGGCAGTCCAATCGCTCCCGGCGGGATCATCGTATCTGTATAACTCGAATGTCATCGGGGTCACAGCGAGGGGAGCTATGTTGATAGTCTGCACATCTCTGCCGCCAAGTTCGAACACTATCCGTGTTACTGCGGCGTGGTTGTTCGTGTGTCGGAAGTTAATCTCGATTCCGGCAATGTTACAGCCAATGCCTGTTATTATGTCTGACGGAAAAACTGTTGCTGCGGTCGAGCCATCGTGCATCGGACTCCAGGGATTGTTGTCAAGGTCAAACCAAGCGTTGCCTATTACCTGCGCAAGTATTACAGGGCGTTCGTAGTAGTCATTCCCGTGACCGTAGTAAAACCTTACACGTGCGCCAACAAACATATCACGCAGTTCACTAAGCGTAAGATCATTTTGAGCTATGTACATCGCAAATATTGTGGGGTGTTTGTCATCACCGGCGACCATGTTGCGGGAAATCACAGGCAGGGTATTGCCCAAATTTACAGCCTGAAAATTTGCCGGAAGCGGGTTACGTTCACTGCCTGCAGCGTTGTACGAATACAATGTGAAACGTCCAAGTGCCGGTTGATCAAATATTCCGAAATCTGCTTTTTCCAGAAAGTCGCCGATGGTTATTGGCGAAAATGGTTTTTCGCCGCTATTGTCAAAAACTCTCAAACTGAATGTTCTTGAATTTCCAATATTTCTGTGGAGAAATCTTGTTGTTTTGTGTTTACATTCCAGACATCCATTGCAATACGCTTGGTTTTTACAACATTCCACACATCTATTGCAGTCAGGACATTTTTCGCAGGTACACGGCGGCAGTTGTTCGGGGTCATTAAAACTATCATTGATGTTTGCGGTAATGCTCATTACAATTTTCATGCCCAAGTTGTTGGCGTTATCTGAAATTGTCAGGGCGTAATGGTTATCGCCTCTGGCTCCCATGTTGATTCTTCTTTGAGAAGCTCTGCCGTCGGAAACACGAGTAACCTCGTTCCTGTAGCGGAAAATCCCGTCAATTGTGAGTCTGCCGTTAACGAAAAAATCTCCAAAACCAGCGTCGGTGCTGTCATCGCCGAAATCAACCGCAGCTCGTACCAAGCTCGATGATTCTTTGAAATTGCCGACGTAATCAGCGGCGCTTCTTCCGAAAACCCGTTGAGTACCTTGCATGAAACCTGTTAGCGTTATGCCGTTTTCTTCTTCTCCGCTGAAAATTTGGTTTATATTTGCGGTATTGGTTGGCGGATCAAACATGAATAACAATGACAAAAGCTCGGAAAACTCCGAAGAATTTGCGGAATTTTCTATCATTGCATTTATGGCACGCAAAAATAAGTCGACAGCTTCTTCTTTATTTGCAACTGCGTTTATGACGCCCGATAAATCTGGCAAATCGCCGACATTCGGCATTGATAAATCTACCGACACTGGATCATCTTGTGTTTCGATACAGCCGATTGTGATAAAGGCTGACATTAATACGATTATCACCGAAAAAATTGATTTTTTGAACATTTCTTTCCTCACAATTTTAAATATACAGCATTTTGATGAATTTTTCAACTATTGAGGTTAATTGAGGCTGTCCCAAAAACTGAAGTTTCCGAACAACTCTAATGAATTAATTCTTCCTTAATCCGTGTAATTTCATCTCTAATTATCGCCGCCTGCTCAAACTCAAGATTTTTGGCGTGCTCAAGCATTTCGTTTTCCAGCGCCCTAATCAATTGTTTTCGCTGGGCAGGAACAAGCAGATTGTAGGATTTTTTAAGTACCTCAATCGTTGTTCCAACTGCCTTATCCGCTTCTTCGACATGGCGTGTCAAAATATCCGCAATTGCTTTTTTTACTGTTTCGGGAGTAATGCCATGTTTTTCGTTATACGCAATTTGAATTTCACGGCGGCGGGCAGTTTCGGCAATGGCTTGTTCCATTGCGATACTCATGCGGTCTGCGTACATGATCACTTTGCCGGCAGCGTTTCGAGCGGCACGTCCGATAATCTGCACAAGGCTGGTGAGAGAGCGCAAAAAGCCGATTTTGTCGGCATCGAGAATTGCGATAAACGAAACTTCGGGCAAATCGATACCTTCACGCAACAGATTGATTCCAACAAGTATGTCAAAATCTCCTTGCCGAAGCTGCGTAAGAATTTCTACACGCTCGATGGTTTCCACTTCGCTGTGAATGTAGCGGACTTTCAGCCCAAGTCCGCTCAAGTAATCGGTGAGGTCTTCCGCCATTTTTTTTGTCAAGGTGAGGATAAGCGAACGTTCTCCGGCGTTGATACGTTTTTGCACCTCGCCGTAAATATCTTCCATTTGACCTTCGCTGGGGCGCACTTCTATTTCTGGATCTAAAAGCCCGGTGGGACGTATCAGTTGTTGTACGACACGAGCCGATTGTTCAACTTCGGTTTTGCCGGGAGTGGCGGAAACAAAAACCGTTTTATCCAACCGCTCGACAAACTCATCGTAGCGTAAAGGCCGGTTGTCCAGGGCGCATGGCAGACGGAAACCGTGATCAACAAGGCTTTGTTTACGGCTGCGATCTCCGGCATACATTGCACCTAACTGCGGTAAACTAACATGGCTTTCATCAATGATTGTTAAATGCTCTTTGGGGAAATAGTCTACCAGCGTGTCAGGGGATTCGCCGGGTTTGCGCCCTGCTAAAATTGCGGAATAGTTTTCGATACCAGTGCAATAACCCATTTCGGTTAACATTTCAATGTCGTATTCAACACGGGTTTTCAGCCGCTCGGCTTCCATAATTTTACCGTTACTCTGAAAATGATCAAGGCGATTTTTTAATTCCTGACGAATTGCGTCCATCGCATTTTGCACCATGTCCGCCGGCATAACAAATTGTTTGGCAGGATAAATCAAAGCGTGATCGATTTCTTCGAGGATTTCTCCCGACACAGGATTAAAACGGCGGATACGCTCAACACGATCCCAATCAAGATCGACACGATAGGCTTCTTCCATGTAAGCCGGATAAATTTCCAGTGTATCGCCCCGCCTACGGAATCGTCCTCGTTCAAGAGCAATATCGTTGCGCTCATATTGCAATTCCACAAAACGGCGTATCAGTGAATCAACATCGACAGTCTCGCCTTTGGAAAATGTTGCTGTCATTTTTCTGTAAACATCGGGAGTTACCATACCGTAGATACAGGAAACTGTCGCAATGATGATAACATCTTCACGCTCCATCATGCTTCTTGCGGCAGAGAGGCGCATACGTTCAATTTCGCTGTTTATGGCAACGTCTTTTTCGATGTAGAGATCGCGGCTTGCGACATACGCTTCGGGCTGGTAATAGTCGTAATAGGAAACAAAGTACTCTACCGCATTGTTGGGAAAGAACCCCTTAAACTCACGGAAAAGCTGTGCGGCAAGTGTTTTGTTGTGACTAAGCACAAGCGTAGGCATTTGCACTTCTTCGATAAGCTTTGCCATAGTGAAGGTTTTCCCCGAACCTGTGACGCCTTGCAATGTTTGATACTTGTCTCCGACTTTGATTCCTCCGGCAAGAGCGGCAATCGCCTCGCCCTGATCACCTGCAGGTTTAAACGGAGATACTACTTCGAATTTACGCATAAGGTAGTATACAACTAAATAGTATTTTATGTATATTATTTTTAGGAGATAAAAATGTCAGAAACCAATCAATCTTGTAAATGCCCATACTCTTGCAGTCGCCATGGGAATTGTGATGCTTGCATGGAGTACCACTTTAAAAGCGGCGGAAAAACTAATTGCGGAAAAACGGGAAAGCCCAAAGAAACAAATGTTTTTTGTAACCCATAGTTTTACCAAACCACGAGTTACAAAAAACATTATAGTTGTTCGTTTAACTATCTTCGGACGTAAGTTGTTACGCCAAATTCATCTGTCAGCGTCAATCTGTTGCCGCTTAATGAATAAGTTGCTGTTTGTTCTGAGAACATCGGCTGGCTAAGAAGAGCGTCCATCATGTCGCCCATCATTGGATCCATTTCTGCGAAAGCTGCTGTCAATTCGTCCATGCTGAACAACATTGATTCAAACTCATACATACCGGCCATTATAAACAGATCTCCGTGTATATGAGTTACTGTTTGTACCAGTTGTCCGTCTTCGGCAGTAAAAGTTCCTCTGGTAATTAACATTCCTCCCACTGTGGCTTCAACAATCCCATCATAGAATGTTACCTCAGAACCTTCGAGCATTTCCCACATACCATCAATTGAAAATTGAAGAAATTGTCTTAAGTCATCATCAGACATCATTCCATATTGGAAAAGAATTTCTTCAAGCATTTCTTCGTCAAGACCGGGGATTTGTCTCATAACGGTTTCAAGCATTGCTCTTAATTCAGCGCCTGACCCTTCTTTCAGCGTAATGCTTTCAAAGACCCATGTACCTTCCAGTTGAGTTTCCTCAGTAGCAGTACATCCGATTGTTGTTGCTCCGAATACCAGCACCATTGCCAGCATTCCAACCCAAATTGCTTTTTTTGTCATTGTTTTCTCCTTTACTTTGACAACAAAGTACACATTAAAAAATAAACGGAATTACCCGCCATTTTACTCTCTTCTTGTAAACATCCCAAAGATCGCCGTATTTTGCTTTGCAGATAACGCCGTCATCGACAGCGCGTGTGAACAAGAGTCCCACATAGTACAGTGGGTATAACCATACTGCAAGAATTAACGGATAACCAACGCCTGCACCGTACACAAATGCGACTAATGCGATGGCAACCGCTTGCAGAATTTCTCCAAGATAATTGATATGCCTGCTCATTCCCCAATAACCGCTGACCAACAAAGAATGTTTTCCGTCGGTGATTGTTTCCGGCTTTATGCAAAGAAACTTTTTTTCAGGCGCAATTTTGAAAAAATACTTTTGCATATTTGCGCCTCGTGTAAATGTCCACCCAATCAGGAAAAGAAGAGCAAAAACAATCAAGAGCCAGAAAGGCAGGTTTGGATTGTTTTCGTTTATAGTTATCCAAAGAGTAATCGCATAAAAATAGGGATAAAAAACAAGGCAGCCCCATCCCAATTTAAAGCCCACTCTTTCTGCGAAAATATCGTAAGTATAAAGGTGGACTCTTTCAAATATCAGATACTCCCAGCAAAACCATGTTGACATGGCAACACCAAGCAAAATGCCCGGATTTATTGATTCGGCTGTAAGCCAGTGGTGAGCGGCAAAAGAAAGAACATGAAGCTGAAGCATGACAGCACCGATTAAATACAGCCACATTTTTACATCGATAAATCCGTTTTTGATTTGCGGGTTTATTAATCTCCCAAACCAAAAATCAGCAAGAAAAGATTTTCCGGTAGAGGGAGCTTTTAAAACAATTATAAATGAAAAAACAAGCCCGATAACAATGGCACTGATAAGGCTTGGCCATCGAACACGATACAGCCAATCAAAAGGAACAATGTTAAAATGACCCAATAAAAACCAAATAAGAATGCTTGCGGGGATAACTAAGATTCCGTTAATCCTGTAATTTAACAATTCTCCTGTTTTTTCGTTTTTGACATAACCTTTTATTTTTCTGGCAGGGAGAATGATGTGTAAAAGCGTAATGACGGCATAGGCAATCAATGGTGTAAGAAAACCTAAAATTAACATTTGTGTACTCACGACAAGCTCCCGGTATTTTTATCCATTATATCAATTGCTGCTTTTTTTGTCAAAACCTTTGTTAAAACAAATTTGGCTATTTTATTGACAAATCCGGGAACGACAATCGGTTGTTTCCCAAGCGCATTTAACGTTTTTTCTGCAACTTTTTCCGCCGTCAAAGCTCCCGGAGCGGCTTTCTTTTTCGCTGCTTGCCGGTAACCGGGCGTAAGTATCGCTCCGGCGCAGCTTCCAATTACGTCAACGCCGTGAGGCAGGAACTCTTTCCAAAGAGCTTCCGCAAGCACGGCATTAAACGATTTGGTTGCCGAATACGCCGCCAGTTTGGGACTGCCCTGCATACCTGCAAGCGAAGACATCAACACAATGCCGCCACGTTTGTTTTGAATCATCGGGGCTGACAGTAACTTTGCAAGCAATAACGGCGTTCTGACATTCACAGCCGCCGCCAGCGACAAATGCTCCTCGCTTGTGTTTTCGAATAAACCGATAGGCGCAAAAGCCGCATTGTAAACCAAAAGCCCGATTGAAACGGGAAGCTTTGCGGCAGCAAATTCCTCCGGATTAGACAACAAATCGTTGATCAGTTTCTTGGTTTTTTCATAATCAGCCAAATCAACTGCAAAAGTTATGACATCGACTGCATATTTTTTTCTTAATTCGTCTGCGGCTGCCTCAAGCCGATCCTTTTGACGTGCCATTAAAACCAGGTTTATACCCCTAAGAGCCAGAGCTTCCGCAAAAGCCGCACCCAATCCGTCAGAACCGCCCGCAACAAGCGCCCAAGGGCCGTATTGCGTCCAGAATCGTAAATATTTAGCCGTTTTACTCATAACTTCCTCTATTAGTATCCAATATTTCCGATTTATCGTCAAGTAAATAATTTTATTTTAGGCTTTTATATATAATTATGTTTGACGGGCTATATTGCCGGTGTAAACGAAAGTCAGCTTTTTTCGAGCTTCTTTTGCGGCGGCCAGCAAAAAATCAGGATTTGTAGGAGGCGCATTCCATCGGTATTCAGGGCGATAAGCTGTTAGGTGCAACGGAATGTTCTTATCGATGGAAGCGATAAAATCCGCAATTGCAGATAACTCACCATTTGAATCGTTAAGTCCGGGGACAACCAATGTGGTAATTTCAATGTGGACATTCATTTTATAAGAAAGTTTGATAAATTCCAAAACAGTCTGCAAATCGCCGCCCAAACATTCTTTGTAAGTCTTTGCAGAAAAACTTTTTAAATCAATGTTGGCAGCATTCGTATATTCAAGCACTGAGGCGGCGGCTTTGTGATTGATACAGCCGTTTGTTACAAGTACATTTGCAATGCCGTGTTTGCGGGCAATCATCATTGTATCAAGAATATATTCGATGTGTATAAGTGATTCTGAATATGTGAAAGCAATACACGGAGAATTTTTTTTCATTGCTGTTGAAACTATTTCGCCTGGTTTTATCCATCTGCCATAACCTGCCATTCCTTCGGCAATATTGGTACTTTGGGAAATTTGCCAATTTTGACAAAAAGGGCATTTGAAATTGCACCCGGCAAATCCAACTGAAAGTATTTGCGTACCCGGTTTAAAGCGATAAAGCGGCTTTTTTTCGATGGGGTCAAGAGCCAATGCAGAAATAAAACCGTAAAAAGGAATTATCCCCTTGCCGCTCTTGTTGCCCCTAACGCCGCACAAACCAAAATCGCCGTTTTTGATTCTGCAATTGTGAGGGCATAATTCACAAAAAATTTCTTCATCTTTTGAATAAAAAAATAATGGAGGGCGTATGGCTGGAGAAAATTCCGATACTTTCATTTAACATCATCTTTCCGTTCGTAAAATTTCCGTAATTCTCCAGCGTTCTCTTCTGTCAGGTCTTAATGTAATAACATCACTGCGGATAATTTGACGAGCTTCATTCAGCGGCCACATATAATATTCAACACGAAATACAGCCACCTCGTCGAATTCGCTGCCGGCAATATGTTCTATGTATAAGTTTGTTATGCCAAACACATCCTGAGCCGGCAATGTTCCGCCAAGTTCTAACCATTCGTATGCTGTAAAAACTCTGAATCCGGGCTCGTGGGCAAGCCTTATTCTGGAAATAGCGAACATGGTTGCCGCAGCATTTGCATCTTGACGAACATCTCTATTGTTAATAACCGCTTCCATAAAAGTATGATCCAGACGGCTGAATGCGTCAAAATATGCATAGACTACTTCGATTGGAGACATTCCTTCTGTCGTGGGACGCTCTCTGACAATTGCGCTTACAATCATCATTGCCAAAAACAGAAAAACTGCTGAGGCTGTAACCAGGGCATATTTGTTGCGCGTAACAAAACGCCTTGTTCCCGTAACAGAATTTTGCTTAAGCAGATAAGCTTTTTTTTCTTTTTCGATCTGTGCGATTTTTTCTTCGGCAATTGGAGTAAATATGAAACTTGAGTCAGAAACCAATTGTTTTAATAAAGCCAGCATTTCGCTAAGAATATTTAATCCGCTTCCTTTTGTTGTAACTAAACTTGATTTTTCCAAAAAGCGGTATTGTTTTTTTGTAACAGGCAAAGAAAGAGCCGCTTGAATAAGCTCGGACAATTTTTTGTTTAATTGAGGAGCTGCAAGATGTATCGGCAGAAATACTCCCTCTCTCATATCCTGATAAATTTCTCTTGACGGAAAGGCTTGAGACTTTGCAAATATTTTGTAAAGCATTGTTCCGGCACAAAAAGCCGAAGCATCCATGCCGATTAAATCCGGGCAATTGTATCGATCAATTTCGCCCTTCTCGCCAAAAAGACAACGGTTTGACATATTTTCAGGAGCAAAAAAAACTGAACCGTCAAGAACAAAAGCAGAACCGGGATTTAGAGCAGACCCGGTATCGCCAAGGAACATTTTTGCCCTGATCCATGCAATGATTGCCTGCAAAGGAGCTTCTGTGGAAGCAACTTCGGCGGAAGCAGTTTGCTGCACTAAAGATTGATCGGTGTTAACAGCTTCATCAATTATTAAATCGAGCCTTTTGCCTTGAAACATCGGGCCCCATACTCTCATGAAGCCGTTAACTTCGTTTACTCCGCTTGCTCTCCATTCTTCAAAACTTCCGTCAGGAGAAACGACATAACCGGGCTCTGTCAAACATTGAGACATTTTTGCGCGGGCAAAAGAACGAGGATCCAGCCCGGTATCAAAACTGATTACAAATTTTGTTTGATCCGGGCTATCGATCTTGGAAATGTGAATACGTTGCTGCGCCATTATCCCGCTTTATTATCTTGGAATATGAAGGAAACGGAAATACTCAATGTCGGTTGACAAGAACATATCAAAGCTTGGCGCTGTTGTGCGATAGGACTCCATCGCTCTCCAGAAATTAAAGAATGGTATGTTTCTGTTAAAAGCGTCTGCGTAAATCCTTGCAGCTTCAGCATCCGCCAACCCCATAATTATTTGAGCATCTGCTTCTGCTCGTGAAATAAGGGTGCGTCTTTGGTGTTCCATTTCTCCTATGATTGCAGCTTTGCGGCCTTCTCCATCGGAACGGAAAAACGCTGCCTGCTGATTGCGTTCCCGTGTCATACGTGCGAAAACGCTTGGGGTAAGTTCAGGGGAGTAACTGATTTGACGGGTAACAACATCGATAAGCTCTATTCCGAATTCTTCCTGCATTGTCATTCCTGTATCAGCATTCATTGCCGAACGTCTGAGCATTTCTTCGGCAAGCTGGCGGCGGCCCCTTTCGATAGGTTCGGGGCGGGTTTCCGCTTGAAAAGAAGATTCTGGAATTTCATATTCAATATCATCAGGTAAAATTATATCGCTTACATTTACCCTGTCCAAAATACTATTGCTGTTTCTGAGTGATTCATTAAAATTATTTTCCGCTACTACAGTCCGTATCGCAGAGTCGATAATTTCCGACAATTTTGAATGAGCAGCGGCTACACTCCCTACTGATTCGTAAAATATTCTGGGGTCTGAAATGCGCCAGCGTGCCACTACATCAACGAAGATAAATTGTCTTTCTGCCGTTGGTATAATTCTGGCTTCGCCGTCCCATGCCAGAATTTTTCTTGGATAGATAATAACTTCATCAATGAAAGGAACTTTTAAATGCAATCCGGCTTCTGTAACAACATTGGTTATTCGTCCAAACTGCACAACAACCGCTTGCTCACCTTCATTTATTACAAAGAAAGGCCCGGCAACCAAAAAAGCAATAACAATTACAAATATAACAATAATAGTGGTAACAGTTTTTTTCATTATCTTCCTCCTAAGTTCATCAAAGGAAGGAAATTCTGCAGGTTATGATCAATAATAACCATATTTTCCCGATCCCTGAACATTTCTTCAATCGTTTCGTAATACAATCTTTGTCTGGTAACTACAGGCGCACGGAGATATTCATCTAAAACCGCATTAAAACGAGCCGCACTACCTATTGCCCTGTAAAGACGCTCTGCCGCATAAGCATTCGCCAAATGAACTATTCTTTCAGCTTCACCAACGGCTCTGGGGAGCTCTTCGTTGCGGATTTGTATCCCTTCGTTGATAAGCCGCTCCCTGTCCTGCATTGCCATATTGACATCTTCGAAAGCACGCTGAACACCTGCGGGAGGAAGAACATTTTGAAGATTTACTGCAATTACATTGATGCCTAAGCCGTAACCCCTAAAAGTATTATTCATAAAATACAAAGCTTCACTTTCTATGGCGCTTCGCTCGATACCCATAATGTCCATGATGGCTCTGTCGCCTACAAGCATATTGATTACAGAACGCGACACATCTCTTATTGTTTCACGGCGCTCTTGCACATTAAATGCCCATGCCCTTGCGTCATCAATACGGAATTGAATATTCCATTGAATGTCGATGATGTTCAAGTCTCCTGTCAGCATGATGGATTCTTCCGCAATCGCCGCATTAGCCTGGAAATTTCCTCCCCTCACTGTGCGATGGCCAAATTCTTCAGATTGAATTGTTCTGACATTCACATTTTGATTACGGTCAATACCAAATGGCAGCTTAAAATGAAGCCCCGGCTCTCTTAGCCCAATGAATCTGCCAAAACGGGTCATTACTGCCTGTTCAGTCTGATCTACGATAAAAACGCTGGTACTTACAAGGATGAGCGCCAGGATTCCGACTACAATTAAAACGACTTTTTTTGGGGTCAGTTTCCCCATTGTTTGCGGATTAAATTTCATGGTAAAAGTATACAATATGATGTTTTAAAAAACAAGAGACATTGACGCTAACAGCGGTTGCTTTTCGGGCATCGCCATTTTTGCAACTTTTGCGGTATATCAACTAAGGATTGTTATGCGACATAAAATCTGAGGTTTATTGAGAATAGTTTAATGATCTTGTTTATTTTTTATTTGTTTTATGTAATTTTTTTGAATATTAGACAAGGAATCACCAAATATTTTATAAATATCGGCTGAATATTTTTCTAAAATATTAACAGCATTATCGGGAATAATATGATCTGGTTTTAATAATTCATAAGTTTCAATGCCCAAAGCTTCTGCAATTTTTACTAAAGTAGCTGGGGAGACCCATTTTTTACCATTTTCAATGTCGCTGAGGAAAGGTATTGATATATCTACTTTTTCTGCAAAACCAGCCTGCGATAATTTTCGATAATTCCTAAATCTCTTTATATTTTGGCTAAAAATTACTCTTAAATCCGCTTCAGTCATAAATTATCCTCATAGATAATTAATTATGCTATTGGCTTGACAAATATAGAATAATCTTATAAAATAAGTGTATTAGCCATTGGAAAACTGGAAAAAAGGCTAAAATTTATAAATTCGCATGAAATGCAAGGAGAAAGGCATGTTGAAAAAGAAATATTTGATTAACAAAACTGGTATTTGTGATGATATTTTGAATTTGGTTATTGGAGGAAATTTTAATGAAACAAAAGAAGGGTAGAGATTATAAAGCAACACGGCAATGGACAAATGAAGACAGAGAAATGAAGAAGCGATTAATGCAAAGTGTTGAAGCAGGAATAATAAAAGGCGAATTCGAAGAAGAGAAACTTATCTCATCATTACCAGAAAAGGAGAGTAAAAAATGAAAAAAAAATCAATTAAGTATTTTATAATACTAATTTTTATTGTGTTGTTTTTCACAGCATGCGAAGAAACTAAAGAAGAATCTGTAAATGGAGTTCCAGGTGCAAACTTCGAAGAAAAACTTGCATGGTTAAGAGCTTACGCTGTAAGTGATCAAACATACATTATTACTATGAATGCATCACAAAATTTTGTTTCAACAACTTTTAATTATCCAGGCAGAGATAATATCACTATACATTTAAGAGGAGATAATGCAATGAGGGTAATTGATGGGAATATATCAGGGGGTACATCTTTGTTCACAGTTGGTTCTGGTGTGACTCTTATTTTAGATAAAAACATTACTTTATTTGGTACGGGTACAGGTGCTGGATCTATAATAAATGTTCTTAATGGAGGCTCTGTGATAATGAATGCTGGAGCAAGAATAACAAGAGTCTTCACAACACCAGGACGCAGTGTAGCCGTGGGTAATGGAGGAACATTTATTTGGAATGGTGGTGAAATTGTAGGCTCAACTTCAGGGGTCATTATAGATAGACGTAATTAAGTTATTTAATAAAACTATTAAATCTTAAAATATATTGTTTTATTTGAGTTTGTTAGGTTTTTGTAAATAAAAAATATATCAGAACGGAACGAACTCGTTTTTGTAGATTTTACATCGCATAACACACAGTATATGCTTCGCCGCCCTTCGGTCGGCTCGGGGTGTGTAAAAGTCCAGTCGGGCATGAGCTAAGCTCTGGAATGCCCTTTGTGGACTTTTGCACACCCACATTTTGCTAGCCCTGCAAAACATTCGGTTTCGCTTATTCGGGCTGTCAAACCGTCATATACTTTTCACGTTAGGTGCAAGTCATTATTCAGGATGAAGCATCAAAAAACACTTCCTTTTAATTGTTATTGATGTTATATTTATAGTAACATATAAGTATGTAAAGGAATTAAATATGGTTTTACCAATTGAGGAAAGAAATTTATTCTTTAAAAACTGGCTCAAATTATTAACATTTGTTAACAATGAATACAAAATTGTAAGTAAATTTGGAGCTCCCAAAAACCCTGTTGGATTAGATCCAAATGATTTAATTCAAATAAGAGACAAATTATGGGAAAACAAGTCAATTATTGATAAATATTTAAATCAAGCAAGGCTTAAAAATGAAGATAAAAATATAGTTAGTTCATGGAAAAATTTTAGGAAAGGCAAATTTCTGTTAATAAAATCTTTAAAAAAATATTCAGTATTATTAGATATAGAGAAAGAAAAACTTTATGGGATTTATGGTATTTCATCTCCTATTACTGATTTATTACCTTACTTGCCGATCATGATTGAAACTGTACTTATTCCATTCAACGGTAAAATAATATATGACAGTTTAATTGAAAGGGATAATATTTCCTTCGGAAAAAACATGAGACAATCATTTCATGAAAAATATATAGAAATTAAGCAAAAGAGTGGCATAATAAATAGTCTTGAATGATCTTATCTGCAATGCCAAGCGATTGAAAATTATCATGATTTTGAGTCGGGTCAGCATGTAAGTCCGTGGCGAAAACCTCTGCGCCATATTCCTGCGCCAAGTACAATGACGACAAACCCATTCCGCAGCCCAAATCAAGGATTTTCATATCCTTTGTAATTGCAAAATGCGAAGCCAGTTCCTCGGATTGTCGTATTCCGTTCGGTCCCCACATTGCAGCATTCAAAAACGCTAAATTCTTTTCTTCGGCAACGAACCTGTTTAAAAATGTATCACGCATTATTTTTCCCTTTATTCCATTGGTATATACCCATAATATTTTAATTCTTCTTTATTCTTTAATTCTTTTAAACAACCATTAGTAATAATATATATTTTATTTGCCACAGATAATACATTCCTATAATCATGATCCGTTAATATAAATCCTTTATTTATAGAATTTTCAACTATTGATTTTTTCATTTCCTCCACTAAAATTGGAGAAACACCATTAAACGGTTCATCTAATAACACATACTTAGTGTCTAAATTCATTAATAATTTAACCTCTAAATACCTTATTTCACCTCCAGATAGGTTTTTAATTTTTGTTGAAATTATATTTTCAATTATTTTGTCATTAAGAAATGATTTTATTTTATCTTTCCCTAGATACATCTTTATTATTTTTTTTACATTTAATTGTTTCGGCAAAAAATCATTTTGAGGCAAGTATTTTGCTATATTTTTTTCTCTAAATAATTTTTCGTATATTTTATCCCCAACTTTAATAAATTTGCTTTCAGCTTCTAATGTTCCAAATATAATTTTTAATAATGTTGATTTTCCAGACCCATTTCTGCCAAGTATACCTACAATATCCCCTATATTTATTTTTAAGAAAATATCTTTTAGAACATGATTATTATTGTATGATTTATTTATACTATCAATTATTAAAATATTGCTGTCCATAATTGCTTCCAATAATTAATAATAATGCAAATATAATATTCAAAACTGAACAGAATATTATTAATTTTACTTTTGTTATTCCCATATTATAGAAAAAATAATATTCTTCTTTATTTATAAATGAAGATTGTTTAATTAAAAATGAAATTAAAAAACCCAAAGTCATAGAAAACATTGAGAAAATATATATTGTCAAAAGAGAAAAGCCGTAAAATAATAAGGCAACAAAGAGCGATACTGACCAATTAGCCAATAATGTAGTTTTATAATAGTACAAATAAAGACCAATATTTCTCATTTATATATTTTAAAAAATAATTTTATTACTGTCAATTCTTAAAATATGTTTATGCGAAGTTGGGGCATTTTTTACAATTTTCTAATTTACCAAACCATCAAACACCAACGCAAACCATATTTGTCAATGAGATCGCAAGTATGAGAAGTCCATGCAGCCGATTGAAGCGGGTGTCTAATATTTGCACCTTCTTTTAATAGTTCGTATGCTTTTTCAAGTTTTGGTAAATCTTCTTTTTTGTAAAGCAAACACATTTGCATAATGTTCCCAGTATTCACCTCTCCCTCTATTGCCGATTCGCCTTTACGTTCTGCAAGTGAAAATGATGTGCCGTCATCAAGCTCAAAGGCGCAAATTTCGTATGTGCCGTTATCATTTTTCCATGTTCCTTCGGTCGAGATTTTTGCGCCAAAAACTTTTTGGTAAAAACTAACCGCTTCGTCTATACCGTCAACGTATGCCCATGTTTCCAATTTCATTTTAATGTCTCCTTGTAATTGAATGTAATGCAATAATATCAAACTGGAAAAAATCTGTATTGTAAAAATTCGTCAACTTTTATATTTTCGCACCAATTCAAGGGGTGTCAGACCAATATTCCTCTTGAAGTCTTTGATAAAATGGGATTGATCATGGAAATTTAATATGTCTAAAACATCATTTGGGCTTGCCTTACCTGAGGTGATTATTTCAAGGCACTTTTGAAACCGTATGACACATAAACTCATTTGGGGAGACAGCCCAATGTGTTTGTAAAAAAGTCGTTGACACTGTTTAGGGCTATAATGCAATATCTGATATATTTCAGATACGTTTGCAGGAATATCATTACTAAAAGTGTCAAAAAGAGAAATAAATCTGTCTGGTATTTTATCTTTAATCAATGAACCAATATAATTTTTGAAAAAAGCCTTTGCTTCGTTGAATGGCAATTCAAAAAATGAAGATATATCAAAAGTTCTATCGAAATTTTCGATAGGCAAAAATATATCCATCGCCTCTGTTGCTGGTTTCCCTGTTATAACATGAAAAGCCCCCGGCTTAAGCCTTGCCCCATAATGATATGATGGAGAATTGAATTCATCGGTGAAGACAGTTTTGCTCATTCCGCAAAAACCGATTTTCATTTCACTATAGTCTACAACAAGATCAATACACCCATCAGCTATAATAACATTGTTTGCATTTGTCATTTGCTCGGAAATAGGCAGCATTTCCCAAAAACATATCACAAAATCTTGTAAATGCGGAACTGTTTCTTCGGTATATTTAACAGATTTTGCAAAATTTTTGCTAAGAATGTATGGGATTTGGATAGGGTAATACATAACTATTCGCTTTTATTTTATCATTTTTATTATTGGCTGTCAAGTTTTGATTTTCACCTTACCTCGATTTCGCATAACGTTCTAGGTAACTAGCCGCCCTCTGGCAGCGTACTGTTACCGTGTGTTATGTGTCGTTTGCTACCTTTCTATTCTATAGAATATTCTGTATTCAATAAAACGAGGCACATCATTTACGCCCCCAACACTTATACTATAAAAAATCAAATAATCACCATCAAAATACCAATATCGTGAAGAATAGCCGCCACCGCCATTTGCATGAACTCCAAAAAATTCAGGAAAATCATGATTGCTAATGTAAAAAGAATTGCCTGTTGTTTTATCACTTCCATCCCACATAACTAAATTTCCAGTTTCAGAAAAACTTATCATTATCTCATCAAATGGAATGACAAACGTATCATCACTGCTGCCAATGTTATTTACAATTTCAATTCTATCAAACACAAACATGCCCGTATACCGTAGCTGTGTCTCTCTTCTTTGATCAGATAATTCTGCCAAGATTTCATTAATATCATTTGATGGATGCCGAGAAATAGCGCCCCCAGCATAAACGATCATAATGGTTATATCTCCTTCCATCTCCATAAAAGTTACCCTTGCCAACATATGCCCAAATTGATTTCTATTCCCAAGTGAAAATATAAACGTATCCCCAAGCATACCCCCAGAACTAAAATCTGGATCGTTTAAGACCATTCTACTGTGTTCTATTCTCTCCCCACAAACAAAGTCAATTGCATATAGAATTGCAGTATTATTTTCAACTTTCACTTCAAAAAGGAAGTTTACATTATTATTCCGTCGCCCTAATTGAACAAAAAACAAAGGAGCATTATCTTCTAGTAATGCTAAAAAATCAGATACATCCCGACTGGAAAATTCTTCATATCTTCTCTGGAGTTCAGCTTCCTGTTCGCTGCGCTCCTGTGCAATCTCTTGTGCCATCTTTTGTGCCATAAGCCTTCCTGCTCTTGCATAATGATGAGAAATTCCTATTTCTATCAAAATAAATACTATTAGTACGGAAAATAGTAAAAATATATATTTTAATTTAATTCTTTTCCATAAGATAAATAATAATATTGCTGATAAATATACAATGGAAATAGAAATAAGATAAGGATATATTTTAATTGTTATTAAAGAGGAAATAAATATTGCAAATCCCAAGAAGATACTTGCTACTATTTTGAGTATGAGTTTGAGTGTTACATTCATTTTATTCATTGCCCTATTCTATTCTGTTTTTATCTATCTGTCAATATTTTTCCATTATGTTTACTAAAATTATATCTTTCCTTTACCATTATACCATATAATTTAGGCAAATTGCATTAACAAACGGCATACGAAAATACTATCACTTGACTAAAAATATAAATTATAATACCGTAAAAAATATTGATTGAAAGCATTTTGTTTTGCCACCGGGTAAAGCAATAGAGGTGTTAGGAACATTCCGTTAGGTCTTTGAAGGAATGTAACTGACACCTTTTTTTTGGAGATTACATGAAAAAAACGACAATGATCAAGGATTTTACGAAATACGTTAGTCTGAATGTGTTTGGAATGGTGTGTCTTTCAATTTATGTGCTTGCCGATACTTTTTTTATTGCCAGGGCTTTAGGGTCAAATGGACTCACGGCATTGAACTTATCTATTTCTGTTTTTAGCGTTTTACAGGGTTTAGCTTTGATGATTGGTATAGGAGGAGCAACACAGTATACCATATTAAAAAGCAAAAATGAAAATGCTGATAAAATTTTTACATATTCTTTATTTGCAGGATTATTTGCCGCAGTAATATTTGTCACTATCGGAATATTTCTGACAACATCGTTGGCAAAAATACTTGGCGCTGATGAAACAACTTTACCGCTGACTAAAGCATATATGCAGACAATATTATATTTTTCACCTGTTCTTATAATAAATACAATTTTAACTGTATTTATCAGAAATGATAACAATCCTAAACTTGCTATGGCTGGAATGGTTATAGGCAGTTTTTCCAATATTGTATTGGATTATATCTTTTTATTTCCATTATCAATGGGAATGTTTGGCGCTGCTCTTGCCACAGGTCTTTCACTTATGCTCAGTGTATTTGTTTTATCATTACATTTTTTGAGAAAAAACAATCAATTAAATTTGTATAAATGCAAAATCCGTATTAGGAAAATATTAAATATATTTTCATTAGGTTTTTCTGCAATGATTGGAGAATTATCGTTTGCATTTTCTCTGATTACATTTAATCTTGTCATTTTGAGAATAGAAGGCAATATTGGAGTAGCGGCATACGGCATTGTTGCGAATATTGCTTTTATCGCAATATCTATATTTACCGGGGTGGCACAAGGCATTCAACCACTATTAAGCAAAGGATATGGCAGCGGAAATACTGTTTTAGTAAAGCAAATTTTAAAATATGCAATAATATTGGTGTTTTTATTGGCAGTTGTTATGTATGGTTTAACATATTTTTATTCTGCGGCAATTGCTGCAGCATTTAACAGCGATGGAAATATATTGCTTTCCTCTTTGGCAATAACCGGATTAAAAATATATTTTACAGGTTTAATCTTTGCGGGAATTAATATTGTTACAGCATCATTTTTTAGCGCTGTTGCCAATACAAAAACAGGGATAATTATTTCAATTTTGCGCAGCTGTGTAATACTAATACCTATGGTTATATTATTGAGTACAATATTCAAAATGAATGGGATATGGCTTTCTTTTGTATTTACAGAACTTATTGTCTGTATATTGTCAATAATATTTCTTTTCAAATCAACAACCTCGCCCTGAAGGGACGAGGTATGTTGTTCTCTAAAGGTATTAGACTCGGGTTTAATACCTTTAGAAAACGCCCTGAAGTCGAACCTTCAGTTCGGCGGGGTATTAAACCCTCGCTACGAATAAAATGTCAATGACCATATTTTTAACATGACCATATTTTAACATGAGGCGTGTTGCTAATTGAACCTTTTCATATTATATTTAATCTATGACTATTGAACAAACAATAACAATACCGGCTGACTATCGTATTTTTCTCGAATTGCCCCGTTCTATTCCAGTTGGTGTTAAGGCACAGGTTTCTGTAGCCATTCCCACTGTATTCGAGGGAAAAAGTATTGTTGAACCTCAAGTAAAATCATACAGAGGGATACTGAAAGGCAAAGGCATTAGTGTTGAACGCCTGCATGAATTGCAACGTGAAGACAAAGCCCTTGAAGATACGGCAGATACCCGCCAAAATCGAATGAGGTAGTTCCATAAAATGCATTATATCCTTGATGCCTGTGCTCTGCTTGCCTTTCTTAATGACGAGGAAGGGGCTGGTAAAATTGAAGATTTGCTTGAGCGATCTGCTAGTGATGTTTCTATCTCTATAAGCATTGTCAACCTTCTTGAGGTTTATTACGGCGAATTGCACGACAAGGGCAGTAATATTGCTCAAATTGTACTTGACGTGGTTCAGCACTATTCCATAAAAGTTGTAAATACGATTTCCGAATATGCTTTTCAGGAAGCCGCCCGTCTTAAGGCAACATATAAGATGTCTCTTGCGGATTGTATCGGACTTGCGACTGCTATTGAACTTTCCGGCGAATTTGTCACTTCCGATCACCACGAACTTGATGTAGTAGCAAAAAATGAACCTATTCCTATTTTCTGGTTCCGCTGATATTTCATGTGATATTTTCTAGCGTGCTGTCTTATTCCCACATCATACAGATTTTATCCGGCGTTTCTGCTACAATTAACCAATGCGCATGGCAGGAGACCCCTCTTACTTAGAACCTCTCAATAAAGAACAGCGGCGTGCTGTTTTGCATACTGGCAAGCCTTTATTGATACTTGCCGGGGCGGGGTCGGGTAAAACGAGGGTGATTAAAACAAAAATTGCGTGGCTTATCAGAGAGCAGGGTATCGATCCTCGTTCCATTTTGGCAGTGACGTTTACAAACAAAGCGGCAAACGAAATGGCTCATCGGGCACGCAAGATCGACGAGAGAGCCGGTAATGCAATGCTGCGTACTTTTCACTCCTTTGGAGCGTGGTTTCTGCGGCGCAATGGCCATCTTGCCGGGCTTGATTCGGGTTTTGTAATTTACGATGATACTGACGTTGTTGCGCTTCTTTCTTCCATAATGGAGAATACGCCCAAGCCCGAAGTGAAGTATTTCGCTCACTGTATCGCACGAGCGAAGGATTATTTTCTTTCTCCTGATGATTCGGAGCTGGCATTGATCAATCATCAAAAAAAGTTTCGTGATATTTACAAACAATATGAAGAACGAATGGCGCAGATTGGCAATGTTGATTTTGGCGACTTGATCAAAAAACCTGCGGAGATTCTTCGCAGTCAGCCGGAAGTTGCCAAGCGTTTCCACGACCGATTTGCGGTGATCATGGTTGATGAATACCAAGACGCAAATGTGGCGCAATTCCATTTGCTGAAGGAGTTGTGCAGTGTCTCAACTTATGTGTGTGTCGTGGGCGATGATGATCAGTCCATCTATCGTTTTCGGGGAGCGGAAGTAAAAAACATTTTGGACTTTCCCAACAGTTTTGCGGGCGCAGACATTATCCGCCTTGAACAAAACTATCGCTCTACTTCCCCGATTTTGCAGGCGGCATCTTCGGTCGTTAATCGCAATCGGGATCGATTAGGAAAAGTTTTAAACGCCGAAAAGGGAGACGGGCCTTTTCCTGAGCTGACCACCCATATTGATCAATATGCCGAAGCTGAATTTTGCGCAGACAAGATCGAGCAATCGGTTAAAAACAAAACAACTACATGGGCAGATTGGGCAATTCTCTACCGCACAAATGCACAATCCGCCGTGTTTGAAACATTGTTTCTGCGCAGGCGAATCCCGTATCGGGTTGTAGGTTCGTTCAAATTCTATGAACGTGAGGAAATAAAAGACGCCCTCGCTCTTTTGTCGTTTCTGGCAAACCCTCGTGACGAAGTTGCCTTTCGGCGTGTGGTGAATAAACCTACAAGAGGAGTCGGCCCCGTAACTGTTCACAACATAATTCAAGCTTCGATTACGGGCAGCAGCAATTTGGCGGAAACAAGCCTTACGCTTCAATGTTCGCAAAAAGCCCGTGCAGGCTTGAAAGAATTTATTAACGTAATTGACAACGCAAAAGTTTTGCTGGGCGATCACGAAGATAACACAAAAGATTACACCAACAATAAATATGTTAAAGACGTTGACGTTAAACGCAAGCGAAAAAAACTGGAATTAAACGGCGCAATTAAAAAGCAGGAACTAAAACCCGGCAAAGGGCTTTCGATCTGTGTTCACAATTTGTTAATAAATTCTGGCGTTGCAGAATATCATGCAATGGAAGATGAAATATCCGGCAATTCAAAGATTGGCAATTTGCAGGAATTGCTGAATGCGGCAATCGATTATCCAAACAACCGAGAAGGGCTATTAAACTTTTTGGAAAACATCGAGTTGGATCGCAATATGAAAGAGGAAACTCAAAATCCTCAGGACACAGTAACGCTTATAACTTTTCACAATACCAAAGGTTTGGAATTTAAGCGTGTTTTTATGACGGGGCTTGAACAAGGAATTTTTCCAAGAGAAGAAAAAAAAGACGAAGAACTGGAAGAAGAACGAAGGCTTTTTTATGTAGGCGCTACACGCGCGATGGAAGAACTTTACCTTACAAAATGCGAACAGCGAACGTTATACGGAAAAACTATGCCAATGACCCCATCATTGTTTTTAAACGAAATCGATAAAAGTGTGATAAATGAAATCAAGAAAAAAAATGACTTTGCATTTGGCATAACGGAGAGAGGCGGCTGGCAATCCTTCGGGAAACCCAGCAGCTCGGGCAAAGGCAAAGATCAAGATGACTATCTTTGGGAGAATAAAAGTTTTAACCCTTTTCAATTGACTTCTGCTATGAAAGAATTGGAAGAAGTCTCCGGCTGGCGTATCGGGCAGCGTTTATTCCATGAGAATCACGGTTATGGCGGAGTGTTAAAAATTAAAGACAGCGATGACGGGCCTATCGTATATGTTAAGTTTGACAACGGACAAGAAAAAAGTTTTTTAAGCGAATATCAAAGCAAGGCTTACGAAAAAATAGGAGATGATTGGTGATGACAAATAAATCTTCGTGCCATGAGGATCTTTCGCTGTTACGGCAAATCCCAAATGTTCTGCGTGTTAGAGGTTTTCGGCTCTATTTATCGAACAAACAAAGATTAGTGGATCTTTGGCTAAACGGCGGTGCGGCAGTTCTTGGTCACACTCCGCCAAACCTGCTTCGTGAATTAAAGAACACCGCAAGCCGTGGGCTTTATGCGCCATTTCCCCATTTTACGGAAGGACGCTTTTTTAAAGCCCTTGTTAAACTTTTTCCAGAATACAGTTTTCGCATTTACGCCGCACCGCCAACAGAGATCGCTGTGAATTTCTCACACGGAGATACGGAGATTGCGGAGAACACGGAAAAGTTGTTGATTAAGATTTGGCGGCCATTTTGCAACCCTGCTTCTCCATTTGATGTTGAAAATACGCCGATGTTTATCCCTGTTTTGTCGGGGGTTCAGACATGGCGTGATGGGTTGCCGCTGGGGTTATGCGTTATTGCGGCAAAAAACGAAGCTGATTTGGCACGTTTGCCGCCAAGCGACAGTTTCTCGCCCATTTTGCTTGCGACAGCAACACGAGGAATACACGACATTTTGGCAGCGCCTCAGCGGGCAAAATCTATGTTGCCACGTATCAAAAAAACTTTGCAAAATAGCCGCTGGCAGCAGCACGGAATCTATCTAACCTTAAAACATCAGCCAAAGGCAGATGAGTGGGCGGCATTGTTTCGGCAATTTTTTGAGGCAGGTTTCCTGCTGCCGCCAACTCCGCTTCATCCCGTTATCCTGCCCGGAGAAATCTCAGCAGGAGAAGAAGCAAAATTGACAAGGCTATTGGCGGCAAGTTGACAATCATCGGCATGGGGAGAGGCGTGGCTGGCAGGGAAAAACTCTGCCGAAGAGTCCGCTACAGAACCTCAGCAGAGAATAGAAAAGCCTTAAATGAATTTGCAGTTGCAATGAGAATATTTTAAATTGCTGAGTTTCTTTCGCGGGGAGCGGCAGAGATGTTTTTCCCTGCCAGCCACGCCTCTCCCCATGCCGATGTTGCCATGTGTGTGTGGGGGGGCGTATTGTATGCGGGGTGACAGTTATGGTTACTCGCTCACAAAATGACAGGAAACCCTCACAAAGTGCTTGCGTTTTTAACATGAATCATGCTACAATTCAATTATGAGGCAAGAGATACAAATTAAAACAAATCATTGCATGAATTCTGTCAAGCCCTGAAATAGGTTGACACTTTTATGCGGCAACCCTATGCATTTTTTCTGGTGTTTCATATCCAAGGGACTTATGCGGACGGCGGGTATTATATAAATACACAGCCTGTTC
>Ga0123355_10002707_pt1 | contig 25116 bp, 21 predicted proteins | sample TergutEmb28metaG_3_FD_89872 | JGI IMG/M metagenome (GOLD analysis project Ga0123355, IMG submission 89872) | Embiratermes neotenicus P1 segment gut microbial communities from Petit-Saut dam, French Guiana - Emb289 P1 | ecosystem: Host-associated > Arthropoda: Insects > Digestive system > Gut ...
CCGCTCTGCAGCACCTTGATCGCAACCCGCTGCTCGAATTTCCCATCGGTCCGCTCGGCGAGGTACACCAATCCCATACCGCCTTGTCCGATGATAGAAACCACGCGATACGGCCCCAGCTGCTCGCCATTACTCAGCCTAGGGAGGATTTGATAGTTCCCGAGCGGTCCCCCGAGCCGAACAGCCGCCGAGGTCGCAACACCGGCTGTCCCGCCCAAGCTGGAATCACCGAAACGGTTGGTATCTGGAATTTCGCGGGGAATTGCGACCCGAGGATTCATGGCCGGTGCACTGAGGAAGTTTCCGGCCTCGGCCTCTGCGTAGTTTTCAAGAAGTCTCTCTACCTCCCGGCGCATGGCATCGTCGGGACATTGCTCTTTCAGGAAATCGGGACGTTGTGCCGGTGCTTGGTCCAGGGCAGACTCAAACAGCTTCTTTACCTGCTTCCAGCCCTCTGGCGTTATCTGCATGATGTTCCTTCAGGTTTCCGTAAAGCCAGGCCTTGGCCAGACTCCATTCTCGCCATACGGTTTTGGAGGAAACGCGGAGAACCTCCGCGGTTTCATCAATCGTGAGGCCGCCGAAGTAGCGCAGTTCGACGATGCGTCCCTGACGGGGATCCATTGCCTCCAGCCGCGCGAGCATCCCGTTGATGGCTAGCAGCTCGTCGGTGCGGTCAGGAGAGACCAGTAACGAGTCATCGAGAGACACTTTCTGATGCTTGCCTCCGCGTTTGCTTCGCTGTTGAGCTCTGGCGTAGTCGACGAGGATCCGGCGCATCAACTGCGATGCCACGGCAAAGAAGTGAGCACGGTTTTGCCATTTTGCATCGCGCTGGCCTGCCAGCTTCAGGTAGGCTTCGTGAACGAGCGCGGTAGCTTGCAGTGTGTGTCCCGGACGCTCATGGCGCAGGCACCGCGATGCCAAACGGTGCAGCTCCTGGTAGACAAGCGGCACCAGTTGGGCGGCTGCGTTCTGGTCACCATCCCCCAGTTTATTGAGCAGCAGAGTGACTTCCTGGCGAACTCCATCCACATCTCCCCCGAACGCTAACCGGGCAAAATTAAGTAATTCTACTCCCCCCAACGCCGCCGCCGCAGATTTTTTCAGAAAAGATGTCCATTTTTTCTTGAAAACAGCGCGTTAATGGGTAGACGGGGAAATAGATCCCAGTTCACACCCAGTAACCTCAGCGGAGAGCATGCTCATGCTGTTTGAGAAGTTCGATGGTCCCTACCTGGAGCGGCTTCGTTCCAGAGATTTCACCACGGAACAGCACTTTTTCGCTTATTTCGGCGAACTGATTCGGTTGAAGGCCAGTAAGCGCTTGCGCACTGCGGTTGCAGTCGAGGATGTTCAGCAAGAGACCTTTGCCCGCGTGCTTCGCGGCATAGCCGAGCACAGAATCGCACAGCCAGAACGGCTTGGAGCTTTTGTTAATGCCGTTTGTTCCAACGTGTTGCGTGAACACTACCGTTCGACACGCCGCGAGATTCCAACTGACGATAGGTTCGCGGACACCATCCCTGACCCTGCCATCAGAGCTCCCGACGCTCTCGCGCAGGTGCAGATGCAACAGGAAATCCGGAAGATTCTGGCCGACCTCACTGAAAAGGATCAGGCTCTAATGAAGGCGCTGTTCCTCGAGGAGCGCGACAAAGACGAGGTATGCCGCGATTTTGGCGTTACTCGTCAGTATCTTCGAGTTCTGATCTATCGGGCTAAGCAGTCATTCAAAGCGCGGTATCTGGACGCAAAAGAGAAAGAGATGCAGCAGCGGGCGCTGTCCCGCAGGGTAACCTTTCGGCCCGGGCGCCAGACTCATGGGAGCGATACGTTTCCGCTTCCGTCCAGGGCAGTACCAACGCTGGTATTGAAGGGGGAAGCCCGGTCTCAACCCGATTAGCGGAGGAAGTTCGTGATATTTGGACTTCTGTCCGGCGCGTCGGATCTATGCTTAGCGCAGGATTGTTCGATGAGCTTCAGTCTTATTGTCCTATCCGAGTCAGCGCCAGCGCGACCCGACTTACGGAATAGCCATAACCTGCACGCCCTGGAACCCAACGTCTGCCTGCACGTCAACGATTGGGCTCTCGCGGCCTTACGTGTCTGGAGGCTGGGCCATGTGACCGCAACCACTTTGGTCAGGGAAGGAATCGGAGCTAACCCCGGCCACGCGTTCTTAGGACGGCGCTAGCACTTTGACCAACATGGCCAGCACGACCCCACTGCGGGATCGGTGGCTAATGTTTCACCTTATAGGTCAACTCGATGCTTGCTTCAGCACCGGCACTAGCAATGCCAATACTTCCATCTATCGACACCGCCAGTCCGACAGTGACCTCATCTAATATAGTGTTCTGTGCGACGGTTGTCGAAACACTGGCCACAATCTCAGCGATTTTGTCGCGCAGTTCGTCAATCTGAGTGGTTAGATCCTGCACGGGCTTCTTAGTGAACAACGCCCATCCGAGGTGCTTTTCGGCCTCAGGTCCTTCCTCGCCTTCGCGTGGAAGATGTCCGGGTGTGAGGGGTCTCACTGCGGGCGCAGGGCCGTTGATGATTTTGATTTCACCGTCGTTTGGAGACATGAACATTTCCTCCTTATAAAATAAAGATCTAGCTGCATCTCGTACCGTGGGTGCGACAAAGTGTGGGCGACATCTTCTTGCACAGGAGTGCCGCCCCGAACGTTCCAATTGGCGTATCGTGAGAAATTCCGGATTTTAAGCGGAGCCAAGGAAAATATGGATGCTGTAGCCCTGATCGTTTGGCCGTAGCAAACCCGACAGGCAGGTTTGGCGTTACTGGTTTCGGCCGCAGGGTTGGAGCAGAGGCGCGGAACTTTCTTTCATACGCGCAGCGAGGTCGCGCATGCGGGCAGAAAATTGTCATTCGTTCCGCAGCGCCATCATGGGATTGACACGCATCGCCCGTTGCGCCGGAATGTAGCTGGCCATCAGCGCAACTGCTGCGAGAACGCATGGCGCCACTGCGAACGTAACGGCGTCGGTGGGCTGCACGCCGTAAAGCAGTGACGAAACCAGTCGAGCGCCAGCCAGGGCGCCGGCCAGCCCGAGCACAATGCCCAGAGCGACGAGCCGTAACCCGCAACCTAATACATGCCCCGCGATCTGTCCTCGCGTAGCGCCCAGCGCCATGCGGAGCCCGATGTCACGAGTACGTTGCGAAAACACATGTGACAGTACTCCGTAAATTCCAACCGAAGACAGCAGGAGCGCGATGCCGGCAAACAGTGACAGCAGAAAGGTATCGAAGTGGGACTCCTCAAGCGTGCCCGCAATTTTCTGCTGCATGGTCGAAAGTTGATAAATAGGCACTCCCGGCGCAATCGTTGCCACAATCGTTCTCAACTCGTTGGCTGGAAAAAATCCGGCGCTGGTGCGCATGCGCACAACCAGATCCATCGTGCGCCCGAGCCAGTCCCAGGCGCTGGGCGGCATCTGCGCCAGGGGAAGGTAGAACGTAGGCTGAACGTCGACGTCGAGGCCGCGCACGCGTACGTCGCCGACCACGCCAACGACTTCGTGCCATACAGGAGTGATGCGCCCTTTCGGGCCATTGTCTTCGCAGCACGCGAATCGTTTTCCGATCGGATTCTCGCCTGGCCACATGAAGCGGGCCAGGGTTTCGTTCACGATCGTCACCAGCGTTTTGTCGCGCGTATCCTGGGCCGTAAAATCGCGACCGGCCTTCAACGGTATGCGAACTGTGGAAAGATAACTTGGAGAAACAAATTGCGATAGAGCGCTCACGATGGAGGAGGGATCGAGCGGCCTGCTCTCCGCGATCAGGCCATTGCCGCTCCATCCTTCAGCGAGCGGAGCGCGTGAGACTACCGCAGAAGACTCGACTCCAGGCAGGGCCGCCGCGGCATCGATCATCCGCTCGAAGGCCTGCCGCGCCGCTGTCGGATCGCGATATTTTTCGTCGGGAAGTCCAACGCGACCGACCACAAGATTGGCCGCATCAAATCCAGGATTTAGGCGCATAACAAGAAAGGCGCTCCGGATGAGCAGTCCCGCACCCGTCATCAACATTAGCGCCAGCGCAATTTCGCCGACTACGAGGACGCTCTGAACCCGGTCGCGGCTCACGCTCAAAGTGCCGACCCCTTCCTTGATGGCATCGCTCAAGCGCGTGGAGACGCCACGCAGTGCTGGCGCGATACCGAACAATAAACCGGAAAGCAGCGTTGCTCCACAGGCAAATGCCAGCGCGATCCCATCGACGTTGGACTGATCCAGCCGGGGCACGCTCGCCGGTCCGTGCGCGACAATCCACGCAACCCCCTGATATGCCAGCAAGACCCCGGCCAGCCCGCCGACGATGCTCAGAACCATGCTCTGGACTAGCAGTTGCCGCGCGATCCGCTTCGCTGAAGCTCCGAGTGCAGCCCGCACCGCGATCTCTTTTCTTCGCGTGCGCGCACGAGCCAATTGCAGATTTGCGATGTTGGCGCATGCAATCAGCAGCAGAAGTCCGACCGAGGCCAGCAACATCCACAACATCCGTTTCTGGTCGCCCAGCAACACCGTTGCCAGAGGACTGAGGTACAAATCCCTTTCTTTGTCTTCGATCGGAAATTGCTGCTGCAGTCTCTGCGCGATCACTTTTATTTCCGACTGCGCCGCGGCCAGCGTGATCCCGGGCTTTAGCCGGCCCGCCACATTCAAATAATGGTCGTCATGCTGGGCAAGTTTCTGCGCGGTGTATGCCGCTGGAACCCATAGGTCGCTGTTCTCCAGCAGGGGATCGAAACTCTTGGGCATCACCCCAATCACGGTATAGGGCATTCCATTCAGCTGAATCGTTTGCCCGACGAACGCAGAGTCTCCATGGAAGTGCGAGCGCCATAGCCGTTCGCTCATCACGACTACTTGTGCATGCCCAGGCCGGTCTTCATCCGGGGTGTAAAGGCGCCCTGCGATCGGCTGGACTCCGAACGTAGAAAAATAGCTCGCAGTCGCGATTTCACCCTGTACTCGCTCAGGAGCATCCTCTGTTGCCAGGTTGAAGCTCGCACTGCCGGACGCGCCCAGACTCGTGAAGGAGAGGCTCTGTTGCTGCACGTCGGCGAAATTCCCCACCGAGAGCCCGCCAATCATATCTCGCCAGTGTTCCTGCACGGAAATTACGCGAGAGGGATCCTGCATGGCGAGCGGTTGCAGCAGCACCGCGCGAATCACTGAAAACATCGTCGTATTCGCGCCGATTCCGAGCGCCAAAGTCAGCATTGCAACGGTGGTGAATCCCGGGCTCTTGTGCAACTGTCGCAACGCGTAGCGAAGGTCTTGAAATAGGCCGCTCATCGATGTTCCTCACTTATAGCGCAGCGGAACCATGGGATCGAGGTTGGCGGCCCTTCGCCCGGGGATGTAACAAGCAATTAAAGCAATACCAATAACCAAAGCCGCCACTGCAATGAGCGCGAGCGGATCTGCAGGTCCCACTCCGAATAGGAGATAGCGGGTAATTCTACCCGCTACCCGCGCCGCAGCCCTAGCTCCGGGCGATACCATGGCTGAACGATCAGGTTCGCTGACAAATTAGCTTTTTACCGCAAGACTCTCACCAATCAGGTGTGAGGGGTAAGTCCCTGATGGCAAAGGACAAGAGGGTGACGCCTCTCGACGCGGCGGCGCTCAAAGGTGTCCAGCAACGATCTGCGATGTCCGCAAGTGAACACGCAACCACTAGTCTGCGGCGTTTCCTTAAGAGATTTCCTCGGACTTTCGATCGCATTAGTAAACCAGTGTGAATAGGGCTCAAGAAGTTTCAGATTCCGCCCGCTTGCAGCCGAGATACAGAGCGGCAGCGCCGACGTGCATTCCATCCTGCTGCTGTGTGTTGGCAAACAGAGTGCGCTTGATAGCGCTATGTTATGCCGTAGTGGCCCCGCCGGACCGGACAAGAGAATGAACTCCGGGACGTTGATTCCGACGGAGTGCGATGTAACCGTTCGTCGGCACGAGGAACGTCGGGAACGAAGAAAAACGACAACACGTGATTGCGTTAGGGGTGCTTGGGATGGTTCTTGCGGCGGCTCAAGCAAGTGAAAATGGACCAGGATACCGTGGAATCAATGGACTAGCAGCGGGCGGTAAAAGGCGCGGGACAAAGGCCTGTCTCGCACAGGTCTACTTCTTCAGGCAAAAGTCTACCGATTTAGGATAAAGTCTAAGTCTATTGCTATAAAGAAGAAAACAAGGATAACTACCTTAGAATCAACAAAAGGAGTCTATTGACTAAGGGAAAGCGACATCCGACGATCAGTGCGTTTGAGAGAATAGTCTCCGATGGTTTAATAAGGTCTCTACGGGCGAGCTGTCATGCCCCGCTTGTCCTCATTGTTCTAGCTACCTCCACCGGGTTTGCTGCTCAAATCTCCAAGAAACCTGAGCTCGCCCGCTGGGAACGGGAAGCCAAGAACGTCACCATCATTCGCGACGATTGGGGCATCGCACACGTCTTCGGAAAGAGCGACGCCGATGCCGTTTTCGGCTCCGAGTACGCGCAGGCAGAGGACGACTTCAATCGCGTCGAGACCAACTACATTAACGCTATGGGACGGCTCGCAGAGGCGGAGGGTGAGTCGAAAATCTATCAGGACCTGCGCATGAAGCTATTCATCGATCCTGATGAGATGAAAAAGCAGTACGCGGCAAGCCCGGCGTGGCTGAAGAAGTTGATGGACGCATTCGCCGACGGTCTGAATTACTACCTCGTCAAGCATCCCGAAGTGAAACCAAGAGTGATCCAGCGGTTTGAGCCGTGGATGGCACTCACGTTCACCGAGGGCAGCATCGGCGGGGATGTTGAACGTGTGAACCTAAAGGATCTACAAGCGTTCTACGGTGGAGGTCAGGTGACAGAGGCGCAGGTTGGAGAAGATGATCGTGAGGCCGAGCCTAGCGGATCAAATGGCATTGCTATTGCGCCGTCGAACACCATCGATCACCATGCGCTCCTTCTGATTAATCCACATACATCGTTCTTCTTCCGCTCGGAGCTGCAAATGGTGAGCGACGAAGGTCTGGATGCCTACGGGGCCGCGACTTGGGGGCAGTTCTTCATCTATCAGGGATTCAACGATCGCGTTGGCTGGATGCATACTTCGAGCGGTGTCGACGCTATCGATGAGTATCTGGAGACAATTGAGAAAATGGGCAATCGCTACTATTACAAGCATGGAAATGAAGAACGCCCGGTGACCGCCACCGAGATCGCTGTGCTCTACAAGACCGACCATGGCATGGCGCAGCGGAAGTTCACGGTCTATCGCACTCATCATGGGCCGGTTGTCCGCGGAGCGAATGGCAAATGGGTCAGCATCAGGCTGATGCAGGAGCCCGTGAAGCAACTCATCCAGTCATTCACGCGCACCAAGGCGCGGGACTACAAGTCGTATCGCCAAACGATGGAGCTGAGGGCGAACTCGTCGAACAATACCGTCTTCGCCGACGCCGACGGAGACATTGCATACTTCCATGGGAACTTTATTCCCCGTCGCGACCCGAGCTTCGACTGGACCAAGCCGGTCGAGGGAAGCAATCCGGCAACCGAATGGAAAGGGCTCCTCTCAATTGATGAGACTCCACATCTGCTCAATCCCAAAAGCGGATGGCTCTACAATTCGAACAATGCGCCTTGGTCGGCGGCTGGTCCGAGCAGCCCCGAAAAGGGAAACTATCCCGCTTATGTTGAAATGGGCGGCGAGTCCGCGCGCGGACTGCACGCCGTGCGAGTCCTCGAGAACAAAACGGATTTCACTCTTGATTCCCTCGTCGCGGCCGCCTATGACGGCTATCTCCCGTGGTTTGAGAAAACTGTCCCTGCTCTCATCAAGGCATGGGACGACATGCCGGAGAGCGATCCGCAGAAGGCGAGACTGGCAGACCAAATTGGAACGCTGCGCGATTGGGACCTGCGTTGGGGGGTCACATCCATTCCCACGTCATTGGCTGTGTTCTGGGGCGAGGACATTACTCAACGAGGAGGAGACGCCGCGAGAGGAGCCGGCATTTCTACCGCTGATTATGTCTCTAAATTACCAGGCCAGCAGTTGCTGGCGTCATTATCGGCAGCCTCCGAACGGCTCGCGTCCGATTTTGGCACCTGGAAGACGCCTTGGGGCACAATCAACCGCTTTCAGCGTCTCACCAGCGAGATCGTTCAGCCCTTCAGCGACTCGGCCCCAAGTATTCCAGTTGAGTTCACTTCGTCGCGATGGGGCTCGCTGGCATCGTTCGGAGCGCGTCCGTATCCGGGAACGAAGAAGTGGTACGGCACCAGCGGCAACAGCTTCGTTGCTGTGGTCGAATTCGGCGAAAAGGTGCGCGCCAAAGCGGTAACCGCCGGGGGTGAGAGCGGAGACCCTTCCTCCTCACATTTCAATGACGAAGCCAAACGCTATAGCACCGGCGACCTGCGCGAAGTCTATTTCTACCGCGACCAATTAAAGGCGCATACCGAACGCGAGTATCACCCGGGAGATTGAAAAGCGCGGAACGGCTGAACTGCCCAAAACCTCTAAGGTGCGTAGCGCGAAGTTCTTGACAAACCTTAGAGTACGGTCGTACTCTTCAAGCATGCGATACTCGCGGGAACATAAAGCGCAGAACCACGAGAAAATTCTTTCCGTGGCCGCTCGCTCTTTTCGCGAGCGCGGCGGAGACAGCAGCGGGATCGGGACGGTGATGAAGAAGGTAGGCCTGAAAAAAGGGGGTTTCTACCGGCATTTTAAGAGCAAGGACGACCTCTTCGTCGAAGCGGTGGCACGGGCACTCGACGAAACCGGAAGAGGCATGGTGGAGGTTGCAAAGTCCGCGCCTGAAGGTCAGGCTTTGCGGGCCATCATCGAGCGCTATCTAAGCGAAGGACACGCCAATTCGCCGGGATCCGGTTGTGTGCGCGCCGCCCTCGGGCCGGAACTCGCACGAAAGCCGTTGTCCGTGCGGAAACGGATTGAGGCGTTGCTGGAAGGGTATCGTGAGCGGCTATTGCCATTTATTCCTGGTCAGACGCGAGAAGAAAAAATGGCGAAGTGCAGGTTGTTGTTCCCCAGTATGGCGGGGGTGTTGATGATGGTGCGCGTTACTCCGGACCCACAAAAGCGGGCGCAGAGGTTGATGGAGGCGCGAAATTTTTTCACAAGGTGTTTCTCCGAAGAGTAATTTTTGGCGGCCATAAGAGTACGGCCGTACTCTTATGAAGAAGCGGAACGATACCACAGTGAAGCGGGAGGAAGAACTCGATGAAATTCCTGATGATTTTTTTATGGCAGTGCTTCCCAGGAGCACTGCAGTAACTCTTGGTGCAATAGCGCCGCTGGAATTCTAAAAAGGAGAATTCATCATGCCACAACAGATGATCTGGTTTTTCGTGAGCATCGCATTCAGCTTGATCGCATGGGGGATAGTCACCGCTCGATATATCTGGCCGGCGCTCCGCCTCCGGCAAAGGCCCGAAGCGTTGCAGCCTTTGCTCATCCTGCACAGCTTCCGCTTTATTGGGTTGGCATTCCTGATTCCTGGCGTAGTGTCACCCGATCTCCCGTCTGCTTTCGCGCATGCTGCAGCCTACGGGGATATCATTGCGGCGATACTTGCGTTGCTTTCGTTGCTATTACTGCCTGGCGCTGCTGGCATCGTCGCCGCATGGATCTTCAGCCTCTGGGGTTCTGCGGATATCCTGAACGCTTTCTACCAGGCCAATCACTCCGGACTTTTGGCGGGGCAGTTGGGAGCGGCGTTCTTCCTTCCGACTTTGGTAGTGCCGCTGTTGCTGATTACCCACGGACTTGGTTTCCGAATTCTTCTGCAACATCAATCTAAACCCGCAATGCAAGAAAGCCGGCACCCGGCATAAGGCACCTGGAATCCCAGTCTCCGGCGGGTTGGTGTGGGAGCAGGCCGCGGGTCACTGACGCGTTCTTCACAAGGCGGCGCCGGGGGACGGATGCTCCGCCCCCCCGCCACGCAAGTCATGATCAGCTCTTCCCCGCGGCTTTTCGGCGTTGCTTGCTCGCGTCCATCATTTCGGTCATGTCGACAATCGGGCGAATCTCAAATCCCGTCGCGCTTACGCCCAGGGCCGGGTGCTTGGACCACAAGGCAATCGCCTCGTTCAGGTCCTTCGCTTCCACAATCTCTACACCGCCCAACTGCTCCTTCGTTTCGATAAAGGGGCCGTCGGTGACAGACACCTTGCCGTTCTTGATCCGTACGCTAACAGCCGCGCTCGGACTCGCTACGGCTTCCCCACTCAAAAAGTGACCCTTTGCCCGCAGGTCGTCGTCATAAGCGAAACACGCATCAAAAACTGTATTCTGCTCGCTTTCGGACATCTGTTCCCATTTTTCATCCTTATATCCAAAGCACATATATTTCATGATTTTCTCCGGATTCGGCATTAGGGTTGGCTTCTGCCTTCCCATCAGATAGTCGCGGGAAAGCCGCAAAATCGACAGCAGCCTTCAACAAAACTTCATTTTATTTCGGCAAGCCGCCTTTCGAGGAACCGCCGCTGCTGCTCCTGGCTGGTGAGTGCCAACGCCTTCTCGAAAGAAGCCTTAGCTTTGTCCATCTGGCCGGCCCTCCGGCACAGCTCCGCTTTGGCCGAGTGCGCGAGCGGGTAGTTATCCAGTTCCCCCTTCCCCAGAAGGCTTTCAATCTGACTCAGCCCGGCCCCCGGGCCGTCACGCATGGCAATCGCTACGGCCCGGTTCAGCTCCACTACGGGCGAAGGGTCGATCCTCAACAGTAGGTCATACAAGCCAACAATCTCTGACCAGTCTGTAGCCGCGCTGCTTGGCGCCTCCGCGTGTAGGGCCGAGATCGCTGCCTGCACCGTGTAAGGTCCCAAACGCCGGGAAGCAAATGCATGTCGCACCAGCCTGATACCTTCTGCGATCAGCTCCCGGTTCCACAATGAGCGGTCCTGATCCTCGAGCAGGATCATTTCTCCATCGGGTGTCGTTCGCGCAGACCGTCGCGATTCATGCAGCAGCATCAACGCAAGCAGGCCCTCCGCCTCGGGATCGGGTAGCAATTCCAGAAATAGCCGAGCCAGCCGGATCGCCTCGCTCGAGAGGTCATGCCGCATCAAGGTCGTTCCAGAAGAAGTCGTATACCCCTCGTTGAACACCAGGTAGACCACCCGCAACACCACTTCCAGCCGGTTTGGCAGATCAGCTCGCGCAGGCACTTCATATGGGATGCGTGCGTCCCGGATTTTCGTCTTGGCTCGCACGATGCGCTGCGCAATGGTAGGTGCGGACGTCAGGAACGCCCGTGCTATCTCTTCTGTTGTTAGCCCGCACACCTCTCGCAGCGTCAACGCCACCTGCGCATCCGGCGGCAATGCCGGGTGGCAGCACGTAAAGATTAACCGCAGCCGGTCATCTTCAATCTCTGGCTGATCCGTCTCTATCGGGTGAGGGCTCGCTTCGAGCTGCCCCATCGATTCCGTAATTGACGAATTCAGTCGTGCCCTCCGGCGCTGTGCGTCGATCGCTTTGAATCTCCCGGTGGAAACCAGCCATGCGCGCGGATTGGCCGGCACTCCGTCCCGTGGCCACTGCTCCAACGCCGCGGCGAACGCCGTTTGCACCGCCTCCTCGGCGAGATCGAAATCCCCCAGCAAGCGGATCAACGTAGCAAAAACACGTCGCGACTCCGACCGGTAGATCGCATCCACCTGCTCATAAATCGGTAGCGTTGACTCTTCTTTTCTCATCGTTATTCACAGTACTCCTGCCGTCCGCGCTTCGACAAAGCGGTCCGCTATTGGCATATCGAATTTGGCCCCAGTTCGACTATCTATCGAAAAAGTGGAAATCTTGAAAGCGCTTTCCAAAGCAGGTTTCGAGCTTGCGCAGTGCTGGGAAAACGAGGAAATTTCGTGAAAACACCATATTTCGCATTTGTCGAGCGTTACTGGAACTGGAGTTGGCCATCTGGGCATCTTTCGTGTCTCCTGCCCTCCCGCGTTTGGTGGTCGACTTGTCGGATAATCACCGACGCCGTCCTTCTTCAGGCAAAGCTCGCCCACACCGAAAAAATGGCCACCATTGGCCGGCTCGTTTCTATCGGCAAGCGCATCGCAGATCACGCGCAGTCATTGATCCCCTGGCGCTTCAGTGCGATGCCTGCTCCCGCAGTTGTTGCGCGTCGCGCATCCACTTTGCCATCGTCTCGTCCTTCGCAGCGACCGCTGCCCAACCCACCGCGGTGGCGTGCCAGCGATAATCGTGGATCGTCATGTCGATGCCGCGGTCGATGAGGAATTGCATGGCTTGGTAATTCTTGTGCCACACCAGCTCATGCAAGATGCTGGCGGGCTCATGGGAGCTCCAGTTTGTGTTGATATCGGCCCCATGCGCGAGGAGAAAGTCGGCGATCTTGAAGTGGTTGTTCATGACCGCGAAGGCAAGCGCGGTGTCGAGAACCTGCTGCGCCGTGGGCTCGCCCCATTTCAGGTTTCCGCGCATCCAGTCATCTTTGGTTGGAAAATGATGCGCGAGGTCGCCCAGAGCAGGCCTACCCGCGGCGTCGAACCACTGTCTCACCCGTGCGAAGTCCCCGCTCCCGGCTGCGTGTGGCAGATCGTCGGGCATAGGCCAGATCCGCACCAGTAGTGGAAGCAGATGTGTGTGCGCGTACGTGAACGCGTGTATGAAGGCCCTGCAGGTCCCGTCGTAGGTGATGCCCGAGGATGGCGGCGGCACAGGACTGTGCAGCGCGGCCGGATCGAGATCAAGAAGCGCCTTCAGGAAAGCTGCGCGATCTTTGAGCGTCGCAGCCGTCCTCTCGATTAAAGCAATCTGGAATTTCACGGATGCGTCGGACAGCAGCCATGGGTCGCGCCGCAACAAGCCGACAAAGAACGGCAGGTCGCCATCGTCCATCGCGCGCATGACGTGTTGCTGGACAAAAGCTTCCCAGGGCCTGAATGGGTCGGGGTCGTGGACGTCGGGCTTGTTCTCAATGAAGTACTGGATAAAATTGGAACGTCCCGGGCCGCCGTCGATCCGCCTGCCCAACTCGGCGTCGACCGTGATCGACCGATCCAACAGCAGCGCCGCCACGGTTGCGTGCTCGAAATGGCACGCATACGTGAACGCTTCGTTCACCGCAACAAGATCGTCGGCATTTTTATCGAGACGCGCACGAACACCGTCGATGTCGCCGAGCGCCGCAACGAACTTCAGCGTTCGAGGAAGAAGGCCTCTGCGGTCGAAGAGATCGATCAAACCCCTCGCGCGCGAACGAATGAGGCCCTCGCATACTGAGGGCGCGACGACCGCGCCGGTATCGAGCAGGAGCTCGGCACATGCCTTGCGTGTGAAGTGCTCCTCGCGGAACGCGTCGCCGCTGTCGCCGAAGGAACCCGTCGCGATCCCGAGCAGCCCGGCGTCGTTTTCATCCGCCTTCCACGACAATAGCGCCGGATATTCCGTCAACAACTGCCGCAGACCGTCGATGTCATTATCATGGATGATGTGGCGGGCCTCGCGTACGGCCCACTCGAGTCCTCTGCCGAGGCGTTGTTCTACTTCTTGAACCAGGTCTTTCCAGCCTGCAAACCCATATTCGCGCGCCAGCACCAACTGCGCATCACGCTGTGACAACGGCAGTTCCGCCTTTGGCAGCTGCGCACGCGCCCGGGCGACGGCGTCTGCATTAGCGGCAGCGATGTCGCGCGCAAGTTTCTTAGCCTGCTTACGAAGGGATTCAAGGGAAGGACGAGCCGGAAGTTTCGAAGTGCTCACGGTAATCTCCTTTCATGAGCGCCTGTGGCCCGCTGATACAGGCTGAAAGAAGATTCAAAGCACGCTGGCTGAATCGAAGCAGGTGGGATTGTTCCCTTGCCGCGGGCCGGGGGTGCCCTGTCGCACGCTTTACGTAGTATCGGCTACTTGCAAAGGCACCGTCAAACCGTTCGTAGCAATCAAGCTCGCCTCTCGCTGCATACGTTCATGGTTCGTCATGGATGATGAGGATAGCCGAGTCTGCGTGACAGCGTATTCCACAATCGAGACCGGTTTGCCTGAAAGAATTGGCGGCTTTTCCCACTCTCGAACCGCATAACCCAATCTATTTTGCCGTTGATTCACTGAGGCCGCGATACTTCAACATCGGTTTGGTGTTAGGAGGGGCCCCGCGCCACGCCTCGTACATCTTGGCCAGGTCCTGGGTGTTGCCTCTCGAGAGCACCATCCGCCGGAAACGATCGCCGTTGGCGCGAGTCAGTTCCCCATGCTCCACGAACCACTGGTAGGCATCGTCGGCAAGCATCTGGGTCCACAAATAAGCGTAGTAACCGGCGCTGTAACCACTTTGCCAGATGTGGCTGAAGTAAGAGGAGCGATAGCGAGGCGGGACATAGCTAATATTGAGGCGGGTCTTTTCGATGGCCTGCTTTTCGAACTCGTCAGGATTCTGGAGCGGCGCGTCGGCAGGCAGAAAGTGCCACTGCATGTCGAGTTCGGCGGCAGCGAGCAGTTCGGTCATGTCGTAGCCTTTGTTGAAAGTCTCAGCCTTCCTGATTCGCGCGGCGAGCTCCTGCGGCATAGGTGCACCCGTTTTATTGTGTTGCGCATAGTGAGCGAAGACCGATGGATAAAGTGCCCAGTGCTCATTGAACTGTGAGGGAAACTCGACGAAGTCCCGAGCAGTCGAGGTACCGGACAGAGTGGGGTACTCGCAATCGGAGAACATCCCGTGGAGGGCGTGCCCGAACTCGTGGAACATCGTAAGCACGTCGGTGAAAGTGATCAGAGCGGGTTCCCCTTCGGCGGGCTTGGAAAAGTTTGCCACGTTGTACACGACCGGTGAGGTCCCCAACAACCGAGATTGACCGACAAATTCCGACATCCATGCTCCGCCGTTCTTGTTATCGCGTTTGAAGTAATCGCAGTAGAAAAGGGCAAGGTGATGGCCGTCGGTGTCGAAGACCTCGAAGACGCGCACATCCGGTTGATAAACCGGGATGTCGTGACGCTCCTTAAATGTGAGCCCATACAGTTGATTGGCGGCATAGAAAACACCGTTCTGCAGCACGTTATTGAGCTCAAAATAGGGCTTTACCTGAGCGTCATCGAGATCGTATCGAGCTTTGCGGACTTGCTCGGCGTAGTAGTTCCAGTCCCAGGGCTGGAGTTGGAAGCCTCCTTTTTGTGAGTCGATTACATCTTGGATGTCTTTGGCCTCACGAGTGGCTCTTGAGGTCGCGGCCGGGATGATTGCATCCATGAACGCGAGCGCAGCTTCCGGTGTTTTAGCCATCTGGTCTTCAAGTTTCCACGCTGCAAAACTCGAATAGCCTAGCAGTCTCGCCTTCCGAGCACGAAGCTGGGCGATGCGAGCGATGGTATCGCGTGTGTCGCTGGCGTCGCCTCGTTCGGCGCGGTTCCAGGAATGCTCGAAGATCTCCTGCCGCGTCGTGCGATCGCTGAGCAAGGCAAGGTCCGGCTGCTGCGTTGTGTTTTGAAGTGGAATGACGAAGCCTTCGACCTGCCGCGTCTTGGCGGCCTGGGCAGCAGCGGTGATGCGGGCGTCGGAGAGTCCTGCGAGTGCGGCCTTGTCGGCAGTAATGTAAGCGCCCGCCTTGGTCGCAGCTAGAAGCTTATTGCTGAAAGCACTCGAGAGCGAGGAAATCTCTTCGTTGACCTTTCGAAGTTCGGCCTTGTCGGCCTCAGAGAGATTGGCGCCTGCGTGGATGAAGTCGTCGTGATATCGCTCCACCAGGCGGAGAGATTCAGCATCGAGTTGGAGCGTGGCGCGCTGCTTGTAAATCGCCTCTACACGGGCGAACAGTTTAGTGTTAAGAAAAATGAAATCCTGGTGAGCGGCGAGTTTGGGGGCTGCGATGGTGCGGACCTTCTGAAGCGTGTCGTTGGTATTTGCGCCGGTGATTCCACCGAACGCTGCCATAACCCGATGGAGGAGTTGTCCGCTCTTCTCCATCGCAACCATTGTGTTCTCGAAGGTGGGGGCATTGGGGTTGTTGACGATGCCTTCGATTTCGGCTTCCTGCTGAGCTATGCCGGCCTCGATTGCAGGTTGGAAGTCTTCATTTCTTACTCTGTCGAAGGGCGGAGCTTGGAACGGCAGAGTGCTGGGCGCAAAGAACGGATTCGATGGCCCAAAATCCGCCCCCGCGGCGAAGCCGGGATGGACATAACAAATCGCTATCACTAGCGCAACGATTGTAGTTTTCAAGATGCATCGCGCGGCCTTCGAGGCATTAGGTCGAGTAAGGTTCTTCATGAGGTGGAATTTTCCTGTCCGCTCAATTGTAAAGGCGCGGAGCCTCTCCGTGTCCGTATGAGGGTCGCGCGCGATCTGGAGATTGTCGCCGTCCCGTAACTTATTTGGCACCTGCGTGAAGTGCGTCCGGCGACGATTGCTCGTGGCTGGGGTAAGCGCGGCGGCTAGGGCCCGCTGATCGGGTTGCGCATTTATCGGCGCTAGCTTTACGATTCTTCATCGTAATTCAGGCCGGAGAGGTTATCGGCCACGCCTCGACCAGGGAGCCCGTATGAATGTCCTCCTTCTTTCCATGCCGGATACCTTCGAACATATGCCTCCGGGAGCTGTCCGGATGCCTAACGGAGCACTAGCCTCGCTTGCAGGAAACGTAGACCTTCATCATCGAGTTGCAATTGCCGATCTCATCTTGTGCCTCGATTCTGTGCGAGAGGCTGTTACCCAGCTGATTCGCGAACACAATCCCGAGATTATCGGTCTGTCCGTGATGACGTTTCAGCGGCGGACTGCTGGCCGCATTGTCGAGTTAGCGCGTCAGCTAAGGCCCTCGGCGAAAATCGTCGTGGGCGGCTACGACCCAAGCCTCGCACCTGAAGCCTACGAGGAAATGGGTGTGGACTACATCGTGCGCGGCGAAGGCGAGATAACCTTTCGAGAACTTCTGCGCACCTTGGAAGGCGAAGTCGAGCTGGCAAGCATCTGTGGGCTTTCCTATCGTATGGCTGAGCGCTGGGTGCACAACCCGAGTCGCCCGGTAAATCGGCTGGAGGGCGGACAAATCCGGCTACCCAATCGATCGGCTCGCGTGCTCCGGGGTTACACCCTGCTTGGCCGCCAAGTGGACGTAGTTGAGACTTCGCGTGGCTGCACATACGACTGCAGCTTCTGCTCGATTATCGAAATGCGAGGACGCAACTTTCATACATATTCTTTTGAGCGCGTGCTGGCTGACATCCGCGATGCCCGTGATCATGGTGCACGCACCATCTTCCTCGTGGACGATAACATCACCCTCAATGTCCGACGCTTCGCAGCGTTGTGCCAGGCCATTATTGATGCAGGGCTCAATCAACTGGACTACTTCGTTCAAGCCATGACTTCGGCCATTGCCGACCATGGTGAAACTTTGGCACCGCTGATGCGGCAGGCAGGTTTTCGTTATGTTTTTCTCGGGATCGAAAACATTCTCGAAGGTGACTTGCAGTTCTTACGGGCAGCGGCCAAGAACACGGAGCACAAGAATGGCAACCAAGCAGGGAATGCTACGTTGAGAGCCATTGAATGGTTGCACCGGAACAAGATGTACGTAGTGGGAGGACTGATTGTTGGCAGTCCCGAAGACACGCTTGAGTCCATTGAGACCAATCTAGAATTTGCCCGGCGCTACGTGGATTGGCCATATATCCAACACCCTACTCCGTACCCAGGAACGCCGATGACCGAGGATTTTCGTCGGCGTGGACTGATCACAAACCAACACTTTGAGGAATATGACGGCACGACTGCGGTGGTGCGCACTGAGCATGTGCCCGCCGAAGAAGTCGAGTACATACGTTGGAAGGCGGAGCGCTGGATGAAAGTGCGACACATGCCCGCTGCCTTGCGCCACGACCCTTGGTTCGTGGTCCGTCATACGCCAGAGATGTTGGCTTATACGTTCCGCGGCAGTACGCTTCGTTCCGCGCTGGGATTGGAAAGCAGCCGTAAAGTCTTCCAACGATATAAGGCAATGCGACGCCAAGAACGGGCATACCTATAGACACTCGGGGTCGGTCTCTTGCCCTGCGATGCGACTGAGGAAGGGCAGGGCATGCGACCGGACATTTAAAAATAGAAGGACGGCGGCCCCCAACACCAGGTGAGCGTCCCATTACACTGCTAGCGCCCGCCCTGGTCACCGGTGTCCCAACCATCTTTTCTACAGACGCGTTGAACCCGAATCCAAATATCTTCGGTTATGGTGGTGCGCCAGACTCCGCCGAGCATATGGGCAAACGTCGGGTCTCTGCGGGCAGCGACTTCGACGCGGTCGATGAACTGCGGGCCGAACCGTACGAGAAGATTCTCGACCGGTCCTGCAGAAAGAACTGCCTTGATCCACATTGAGGAATCTTTCTGCAGGATCGCGAGGATCAGGAGCCAAAGCCTCTCTGGATCGCGAAGCTCCAACTCGTGAGTGTCGGCGGCCCAAGCATCCGGTTCTTTCTGCAATTTCCGCGGCGCAAGGTGATAGCGAATCCACGCGTCGGCGTGTGTGGACAATTCATCGTCGCTCATAAGGTTGTTCGTCCCCCATGTTTCAAGGTGCGCTGTGAGCCTATCGGGTACCTTTGAGGATAACGAGGCGATGGGTGAAGCGTTAGATGCTGCCCCGTCTTATGTTTAGGTGGCTCTTGAGGTGTCCCTACAACTCCATATTCCTGCAATATCTCACCTAATCTCAAGAGATGCGTAAGCATAATACTGGTCCACTGTCTGGCATCATACCCCAGAATCTCTCCTCCGGGTATCCTTGAAGTATCCCCGAGTATTCAGGAGCACGACACCCGACAACCCCCACTTTAGCTTTGAGCGGGGGATGGAAGCCGTGCGTGAGAACGGTTCCGTCGTCGACCCGGGTGGTCACGTCACCTCGTTGGCCGGTTTTGCCGGGACGCCGCCCCCAATCCCCTGGCGGTCGCAGACGAATGCCAACTGCTTTCAGGTATGCACTTGCAGTCTCCCGAGGTACACCGGTCTCCTGGTCGATGCGCCGCAAGGGCTGTTTTGAGGGGTTAGCCCGTACAACGGTTTAGCAATGCATCGGGCTTCTTTTCTGCAACGTGTATTCAAACACTTGGCACGCTCTGAGTTCTTCTCGGTCGGGATCGCAAGTTGGCGAGATTGAAATGTGCCTCATGGTTACGCCAAGCTTTCGATTGGCGAATCGAAAGCAGCCTTTGACCCGCTCCGAAGGAAGGTCAATCCCCATCGTGTCACACAGATCTTGGCGGCAAGGTTCACATCAACACATCTACAAGCGTCCAAACAGCAGCCTCTGGCAGCGCTATATCAGTTATTGCTGAAGGGCAACGATCGAATAGGCCCTTATCCGCGATACTGAGTGGTGAGAATTCCATCCGAAAAAAGAGCTTTGAATGTCCTTAGATCGCTCGCCTGCCGAAGTTGAAATAGTTCTCCCGGCGCGTGAGCAAAATGCCTTTCGTCGGCGGAAAACACTTAACCTTCATCACGCCACCTATGTCACTAGCCGCGCATAGTCGCCTGGATACATATGAGATCGTCGCGCCACTCGGCGCAGGCGCAATGGGAGAGGTGTATCGCGTCCGCGACGCAACCGCTAAAGAGCCGCAACCGAGATGGCTCGGGGACTGGGCGCGGCACATCAAGGGGGAATTAGTCACCGTGATGTGAAGCCGGAAGCGCGTCCACGATACCCACATAGACGGACGAAAGCCCAATGTGCAAAATCGTGGTCGTGGAAGAAGGCCGCGAGCCCATCATCGCGATCAACGCTGGGATAACTGGATGCCAAATTCACGTCGGTGGCGTACTCTATCACAGGTCCCAAAAAGTAGCGCCGTCCGAGTTCGTACCAGTAGGCGCTGCTCTTCGTCCTCTATGAGAATTTTTAGTGCGTGAAAAGGATTCCGTCCTCGTCCAATGAAGATCTCCCCCGTTACACTCCACTGGAGGTATGTTTACTTTATAGGCAAGGACCACACCGGCCATGTGCCAGGAGTTGTAATGCGGGCATTACTCGCCACGAGCATTTCAGCAGTTTTCTTCCCCCTGGCTGTGCGCGCACAGCAGATTGGCACAGCCCCGCCGGTTGTGGTGCAACCCGGCGCCCCGGGTGCGCCGAGCAAAACGCTGCCGCCATCGACTAGAGCCACCCTGCCTGCATGGTCTGCGGCGGACATAGAGTTCATGCAGGGCATGATCGTGCATCATGCGCAAGCGGTGGAGATGACCGCGATGATTTCGGCGCATACCCGAAACAAAGATGTGCGCTCACTAGGCGCACGAATCAGCAGCTCGCAGTCGGACGAGATCAAGTTCATGAAGCGCTGGCTGGCGGCCAGGGGCGAATCCGTTTCCAAGACGATGCCGGACATGCCGGGCATGGATATGCCGCAGGGCACCAATTCCCACGACGCTGTGCCACATGACACCATGCCCCATGAGACCATGGCGCTGATGCCTGGAATGCTCACGCCGCAGCAGATGGAAGCGCTGCGGAAGGCGAAGGGTGCGGAGTTCGACCACTTATTTTTGGTAGGGATGATTCAGCATCACGACGGCGCCTTGACCATGGTAAAAGATCTATTCAACACTGCAGGGGCTGGACAGGATGCGGAGCTGTTCAACTTCGCAACCGATGCGGACAATGCGCAACGGGCGGAGATCCGCATCATGGAGAACATGTTAGAAAAGGAACAAAAGGAGAAATGATGAACCGAGTGTCCAGTTTTATCCTGTGGGCGATAGGAGCTGTGCTTCTTTTTAGTTTCGGAGTTTGCCGAACGCATGCACAAGCGGCGCACCCCATCACTCCAGCCGCCGTTCCCCAACAGGATCAGGCGCATAATCCCGAGACCTCACCGTCCAGCAAGGAGGCGGATAAGAAAGACGCTGCGGAACAAGAAAATCCATTTGCGCCGGAGCCGGCTCCGGCGCTGCCGCCGGGGATGACGGGGTCGGACGTAAATGATCCCCGCGCCAAGCTGGCTCCCGGACTCTACGACGCGGGTGAAGCCTCCATGGGCATCGAGCACCTCCTGCTGCTCAAGAAGCCAAACTCGTTTCAACTCGGAAGCACCGATCCCGACGATCCGCAGGTGAAGAAGGCACTGGGACAACTGGGCATGCCTGAAGCCAGGCTGGCCAAGATGCCCAAGCCGTTCCAGTTGGTGATTGCGCAGCTGGCCTTTGCGAACTCCGACCTTGCCTTCGAAGGAAACCACCTTTTCCAGGGAAATTTTTATGGAGTGAATATTTTCGATATTTCCGATCCGGCGAAGGCGAAATTGGTGACATCGATGGTCTGCCCGGGGGGACAGGGCGATGTTTCGGTGTACAAGAATCTGCTCTTTATGTCGGTCGAGATGCCGAACGGACGCCTGGATTGCGGCGTCGAGGGATTTCCGCCGGAGCCGGCAGCTGAGGAAAAAGATAAAGACGATAAAAAACCGGACTCCGAAAAAGACAAAGATAAAGAGAAGCACTCGTCTCAAAGCACAGATACAGAGGACAAGGACAAACAGATTGAGAGGAAACGCCACATCCCGGTTGCGCAAAAGGATCGCTTCCGCGGCGTAAGAATCTTCGACATCTCCGATATTACGAATCCAAGGCAGGTCGCGGCAGTGCAAACCTGCCGCGGGTCCCACACCCACACCTTGGTGATCGATCCAAATGACAAGGACAACGTCTACATCTACGTGTCAGGAACTTCATTTGTGCGGCAACCGGAAGAACTGGCCGGTTGTTCCGGCGAAAAGCCGGACAAAGATCCGAATACGGCGCTGTTTCGCATCGATGTGATCAAGGTTCCAGTGAGTGCACCGCAGGACGCGAAGATCGTATCGAGTCCGCGCGTATTTATCGATCCGCGCACAGGCATGATCAACGGCTTGAATAACGGCGGCACTCACGGCAAAAAGGGCACGGAGAAACCGGCGGACACGGACCAGTGCCACGATATCACGGCGTATTCGGCAATTGGGCTGGCAGCAGGCGCCTGCTCCGGCAACGGAATTCTGCTCGATATTAAGGATCCGGTACATCCCACGCGAGTGGATGCGGTGAACGATCCCAATTACTCTTATTGGCATTCTGCTTCGTTCTCCAATGATGGCAGCAAAGTCGTGTTTACTGACGAGTGGGGTGGTGGCCTCGGGGCGCGTTGCCGTCCGAGCGACCCGAACAAGTGGGGGGCGGATGCCATCTTCCGTTTAAATGCCGAGAAACTGACTTTCGCGAACTACTATAAGTTGCCCGCCGCACAGGGCGACACCGAGAACTGCGTGGCGCACAATGGTTCTCTCATTCCGGTACCGGGCCGCGATATCGAAGTGCAGGCATGGTACCAGGGTGGAATCTCCGTGATGGACTTTACCGATCCAGCGAATCCTTTTGAAATTGCCTACTTTGATCGTGGGCCCATTGATCCGAAAGTGTTGGTACTCGGAGGCGATTGGTCAGCATATTGGTACAACGGCTACATCTACGGTTCTGAGATTGCGCGCGGTCTGGACGTGTTTCAGCTGACGCCGACCAAGTTTCTGACGCAGAACGAAATCGACGCGGCCAAGACGATTCAGGTGGCTGAGCTGAACGTGCAAAACCAGCAAAAGCTGGAGTGGCCGGCGAAGTTGGTCGTGGCGAAAGCGTACGTGGACCAATTGTCACGGTCACAAGCTCTTCCTGCAGGCCGAATCGCTCAACTGCAGAAGGCGATTCGGAGCGCGGACGCATCGCATATGAGCAAGAACAGTCTGGCGAAATTGAACCGAATGACTCCTGCCTTGGAAAAGAGCGCAGCCACCGCAAAGACCCCGGCCGACTCAATGCGAATGCGTGCACTGGCAGACGTTCTGAAGCATCCGTCCGCTTGACGGATCGGAAATCTACCAGACACTGAGTTCAAGAACGGAAGCTGGCTGGAAAAGGCAGGAAAGTCAAGTCACCTTCGCAATGCATTCAGCTGGTGACCGCCAAGCATTCGATTCAATCCGCGGTGCAAACCGGACTGCTGGTTGCAGCTGCAGAGAGCAGGTCAGAACTACATGGTGCGTTCTCTGCAGTCCGGTTTGTGAGCAGAAACCGCTGAAAGTCTGCATCGTCCGCGATCTTGCAGGAAATTAAGGCGAGAATTCCTCAGCAAAGACTGGGGCCGGCGGAGAACGAAATCTCATCACATGCTGCTGCGATCGTAGATCGTAAAACCTTGATGCTTGGACACGATCTGTCCGCAGACCGTAATTTTCTCACATCCCTCTGTTAGTTTCTCCCCTACTTTCCGCATGTGTAATTGGAAGCGCTATTGAACTGCCCTCCAGGAAGTTCTGTACGAGCCAAAGTCGGCCGAGTGGAGGGTTTGGCCAGCGCTGTGGCGTACCCGAAGCCCGCCACACCCACGGCCTGCTCGTGAGTGGCCGGGATGTGTTGGAGAAGTCGGTTCCGCATCCGAGACGGTGCTTAAAGCAGCCGCTGTAATCGCTGACGCGCGGCCTTGCGAATCCGAACGTTGTCCAGCGCGATCAACTAGCTGTCGACGAGTTGCTGGTCGATGGAAAGTCGGGCGCGGCAGCAGGCAAGTGCTGCTAACTGAGGAACCGGAGAAGTGAGGAAAAACGGGGAGAACGAATGTTAGGGATATCACCTCGGAAAGGAAATGCAGACTGGCGGCAATTCAAGATGAGCGCCTCCAGCGGATGTTCGGAGAGAATCCGGGTCGGCGTAATTGGGTGCGGCCCAATCACGCTGAATGCTCACGCGGATGCTATCGCGAAAGCCGCCAACATTGAATTAGAGGCAATCGCCGACCGCGATGAAGTGTTGTTGACAGAAATGACCCATCGGCTGCGCCCCGCGCGCGCCTACCGAGACGGGGGCGATCTGCTGAATGATCCCAGAGTTGAGCTGGTCGTCATTGCGGTGCACGATCGCTTTCATGTACCGTTGGCTCGGAAAGCGCTGGCGGCGGGGAAACACGTATTGGTGGAGAAGCCGCTCGGAATCTCGGTTGAAGAATGTGAAGGCCTGCGCGACTCGTTGACGAAAGACAGAATTCTTGCAGTCGGATGCAACCGGCGGTTCCTTCCGGGGGTGCGCGCCACCAAGAGATTCCTCTTTGAAGAAGGCGGCGAAATCATATCCTATCGAAGCCATTACTACGACAGTACGTTTCGGCATTCAGTGACCCAGGCCAACAAATTCCCGCCGGGCGTGGCGCCGGGGGCCAACGTCATTCGTCCAGACGGTCCTGACTGGAAGTTAACCGACAAGAGGGTCTACAACCTGGTAACGCACAGTCCCCATCTGCTGGACTTGGCGCGTCATCTGAACGGGCCTATTTCAGCGGTGCGCGCAATGTATCGCGAAATTAGTGTTGAGGCCGATGGCTCACCGCGTTTGGCGCGCGGGCACGCCTGGTGGATCGACCTTCGTTTTGGCAACGGTTCAAACGGACAGTGCCTGCTGCTGTTGCCGCGCGCGGGTGAGTTTGAAGAGGGATTTGAAGTGCATTGCTCCGGTGGGCACGTTACTTGTTCGTATCCATACGTTTGGTTTCAGCGTGAGAACACGCGCGTGTATAGCGCATCCGCGAAGGAATTTCGCAGTCCGGATGCGCAGGACTGCCACACTTTCCGGCTGCAACTAGAAGCGCTGGCGCATTCGATCGTGACGGGCGCGCCGCAGATTAACGCCAGCCTGGAAGACGGCATCGCCTGCGTTAAGGCCATGGTGGCAGCATCCTACAGTTCCGTGCACGACGGGCAATGGATTGATCTTGAGTCTGTGGGTGGGGACGTTGCTAGCCCATATCTGCGCGGTTTCGAGCTTGCCAAAGTCTGTTAGGGAAAGAGCATGGAGACCCAATCGCCGTTTCCTCAGCCTGACGATGTCCTGGAACTTGGCATCTTTGCCAAGACTTTCCGAAGGCCGAGCGTTGATGGCGTGTTCGAAGCGGTAGCGCAGCACGGCTTTAGCTGCACGCAGTGGAACTGGGCTTGTGTTCCGGGCTTGACGAGTCTGCCGCATAAGCTGACTGCGGAAACACGCCGCGAAGTCAAGCATGCCGCAGCCACCTCAG
>Ga0123355_10002708_pt1 | contig 25114 bp, 29 predicted proteins | sample TergutEmb28metaG_3_FD_89872 | JGI IMG/M metagenome (GOLD analysis project Ga0123355, IMG submission 89872) | Embiratermes neotenicus P1 segment gut microbial communities from Petit-Saut dam, French Guiana - Emb289 P1 | ecosystem: Host-associated > Arthropoda: Insects > Digestive system > Gut ...
CCAGACCGGGATCATGAACAGCCTGCCCCCCGACCAGCGGGGCGCCGGTGCCGGCATGACCGCGACCTTCATGGGCTCGGCATCGGTGCTGTCGATCGGGATCTTCTTCAGCCTGATCATCGCCGGCCTGTCCTCGAAACTCCCGCGGGCGCTGTACAGCGGCCTGACCGCGCACGGTGTCTCACACCACTACGCGACACAGGTCTCACACCTTCCCCCGGTGGGCACGCTGTTCTCGGCGTTCCTCGGCAAGAACCCGATGAAGACGGTCCTCGGGCCCGAACTCCATCGCCTGCCGCCCGCCACGGCGAACTACCTCACCGGGCACCGGTTCTTTCCGACGCTCGTCTCCGAGCCGTTCGCCAGCGGCATCCACGCGGCGTTCTACTTCGCGGCCGGCTGCTGCGTGGTCGCGGCGATCGCCTCGTGGTTCCGCGGCGGCAAGTATTACTACACCGAGGACGCCGCAGATGACGCCCCGCCGGTGGCCGCGGAGGAGCAGCCGGAGGTCGCCGCCGTGCGCTGAGGGACGCACGGGACGGACGGTAGGCTTGAGCTATGCCGACAGTCGTCATCGACCCCGCGCCCGCCGAGTTTGAGGCGCTGCTCGAGCGTCGCCGGCAGCTCGGCCTCGACCGTTGGGACGAGGTCTGGGAGGGTGTGCTGCACATGATCCCGCCGCCTAGCTACGCGCATGAGCGTCTCCTCAGCCTGCTGCATTCGCTTCTTCGTCCGTATGCGGACGCCGCGGGCCTTGACCTGGTCGGCGGGGTCGGGGTGGGCCACAAGGACGACAACCGCGTGCCCGACATGGCGCTTCAGCGTCCGCGCGACGCCCGGCCGCAGTGGCAGGAGACCCTAGCGCTCGCCGTCGAGATCCGCTCCCCCGCCGACGACACCTTCAAAAAGCTCCCCTTCTACGCCGACCACGGGGTCGACGAGTTGGTGATCGTCGACCCACAGCAGCAGACCGTCGAGTGGTTCGCGCTCAGCGAGGGCGGGTACCGGTCGGTCGAACGGAGCGGCCTGATCGAGGTGGCGGCCGCCGAGCTGGCGGAGCGGATCGACTGGCCCCAGGGCGAAACGGGCGCCAGCGGCTAGCCCGAGACGAGCGCGGCCGCCAGGTAGTCGGCCAGCAGCGGGTCGTTGATCGACCACTCGCCGCGGCGCTCGCCGCGACTGACGAGGCCGATGTTCGACAGCCGGTCGAGCGCGCGCCTGGCGGTTTTGGCCTCGACGTGGCTGTAGGTGGGCTCGCCGCGGGCGAGGTTTGTGAGGACCCGGGTCGCGCCGGCGCCGAGTCGCCGCACGTCGAGGACCGCGTCGACGTGGCGCGCGCGCTCAGCCGCCATCGCCGACGCGTAGCCCCGCTGCACCGCGGCCAGGTCGAGCTGGTGCGAGCCATCCTCGACGAGCGCAACGTGCGCCTGCTGGGCCAACAGCATCGTCGTTCGCGGGTGTCCGCGGCCGCGGCCGACAAGCTGCTCGAGCGCGTCGGCGTCACAGGTGACCCCGTCCTCGGCAAAGCGCTCCGCCAGCCCGGCGAGCCATTCCGGAGCGGTGATCGGTGTCAGCTCGTGGAACCCGCCGAACCCGTACAGCGCGCGCTGCCGGTTGGTGAACAGCTCTCGCATCATGTGCTCGACGCTGCCCGCGAACAGGCAGGTCACGTGCGGCGACTCGGCGAGGATCTCGCGAAGCTCGCGGACTACCCGGGCGCCGTCGCCGTAGTCGCCGCTGGCGATCTCCTGGAGTTCGTCGACGAACAGGATCAGGGGGCGCTCGTCGTGCGCGGCGATCGCCTCGAGCAGGTGCAGCGCCTTCAGCAGCGAGCCGTGCGGATCGGCGGTGGCGAACCCGGGCTTGAGCGCCAGCTGGACGCCTTCGCCGAGCTCGAGGCCGGCGTTGACCGACAGCGCCAGCGCGGCGCCCTTGAGCACCGCCTCCCCGCCGGAGCGGACCCGCTCGACCAGGCGCGCGAGCGGACCCCGGTTGGCGATCGCCTCCTGCGCGAGTCGCTCCGCCAGCGCGGCCGCGCTGGTCAGCTCGAACAGGCTGACGGACACGGTGTAGCTCCCCGCGGTCGCCTGCTGTGCGACCGCGGCTCGACAGACGGTGCTTTTGCCCGTACGCCTCGGGGCCGCGACGATCCGGTGGACGCCGGCGCCGAGCTGCGTCGCCAGCTCGGCGACGTCCTCGTCGCGCCCGATCATCCGATCGGGAGGGAGAGGCGCGTCGGTGGGGAAGAGGATGCGGCTTGGAATGCGAGTCATATGGCAATTATGCCATAACGTTAGGGCTCCAGCGACATATGGATGTGGCGGCGCGATCCCTGTCAGCCCGGCGGGGCGATCTTCGTATACCGAACAGGAGCAGACCCAGGAGGGTTTGCCTGATTCGCCAAGGGGGCGTGGATGAAGCGGAATCTGATCGGAATGGTGGCAGTGTTCGCCGTGGTCGCGGTCTGGCTGGTGCCGGCCGCGCTCGCTCATAGCCCGGCGCCCGCGCGCCACGCGAGTGCTCCGGGGCACCGCCACGCTGGCAACCACGACCCAGGTCACGGGGACCACGGCGAACGCTGCCCGCCCGGCTCGGACGGTGGCCCCTACTGCGAGTGCCCGCCGAGGTCACACGGCCATGGCTGCCAGTGCCCGCCCGGTTCGGGCGGCGGCGACTACTGCGAGTGCCCGCCCGGCTCACACGGCCACGGCTGCGGGTCCGACGGTCCGAGGTGGATGCGGCGTCCTGGCGGCGACCCGTGGTTCGGCCTCCCGACGGCCGAGTGGCTCAGGGTCGCCGGAGCACCCCACCACATGCGTTCTTTGCGGATCTAGTACGAAATGACGTGCCCCAGCCGCAAAGAACCGTAGGCTGCCTGCTCGCTGCGGCGATAATCGGTGCGTGGTTGAGCGCGCCCCCACCTCGCTGCTCGCCGCCGCCGGCCTGATCGCCGGTTTCGGCGTCGCCGTCGGCACCGGCTCGCGGCCGCTCGGCGGGGTTGTGCTCGCCGCGTTCGGGCTCAGCTGCATCTACTTCTGGCTGCGGCGCGACGGCGCCGGCACCGCAACGCGGTTGACGATCGTTGGGGTGGTGGCGTTCGCCCTGTCGCACGCGCTTGGCCGTGTGATCGGCGCCTGGCCGTCGGTGCTGCTGGTCTCCGCGATCACCGCCTGGCTGTGCTGGCGCTGGTCTGACGCCCGCTGGCTCGGCCGCCCCCACGCGATCGTCTAGCCGGACGGCAGGAGCATGGTCAGCGAACGGGCACGCGGCTCTCCCACCGGGGCGCTGCGTGACCTGATCGCGCGCTACGACGGATACCGGCAGCGGGGTGTCGTTCCGGCGCGCCATCTCGGCCTGCCGTCGCCGTTCATGACGGTGATCGTCACGCTCGACGACCCTCTGCATCTGATCGAGCACGTCGACCGCAGCCGGCGGCCCGCCAGCTACGAGAGCCTCGTCGGCGGCCTCCACGCGACTCCGGTCGTGATCGCCCACGACGGCGCCCAGGGCGGGATCCAGCTGAGCGTCAGCCCGCTCGCGTCGCGGACGCTGTTAGGTATGCCGGCCGGCGAGTTGGCGAGTGCCGACTTCGCCGGCGACGAGATCGTCGGAAGACTCGCCGGCGAGCTGTACGAACGGCTGAATGCGGCGAGCGGCTGGCCGGAGCGGTTCGCGATCCTCGATACCGCGCTCAGCGACCGTGCCTCCCGGCGACGGGCCGCCGCGCCGCCCGAGCCCGTGAAGGGCGCATGGATGCTGCTGCACCGCAGCGGCGGCTCGATCCCGATCTCGAGACTCGCCCGGGAGGTTGGCTGGAGCGAGCGCCAGCTCGGCAAGCGCTTCGAGCACGAGATCGGGCTCAGCCCCAAGGTTGCCGCGCGCGTGATCAGGTTCGACCGGGCGCGCCGAGCCCTGCAGGCGCAGCTCGCAAGCGAGGGCCGCACGGACATCGCCTGGGTTGCCGCCCAGTGCGGCTACCACGACCAGCCCCATCTGATCCGCGACTTCAGGTCATTCACCGGCCTGGCGCCGACGCGATGGCTCGCCCAGGAGTTCGGAAACGTACAAGTCGAGCCGCTCGTCGCGGTCTAGGGTCATGCTCCATGAGCCAAACAACCCCCACTCACCAAACCCACACCGAGACGCCGGCGCCGCAGGTGTGGCCGACGCTGCGGGCGCGCGACGCCCGCGCCCTGATCCGCTTCCTGGTCGACGTCGTCGGGTTCACCGAGGCCGCCGTCTACGGCGACGGCGAACGGGTGGACCATGCCGAGCTCACCTGGCCGCCGGGCGGGGGCGTGATGCTCGGCTCGGTCAGAGACAGCGACGTAGAGGCGAGCGCGGCGGCGCCCGGCCGCTTCGCCGCCTACGTCGTCGCCGACGACATCGACGCGCTCCACGCCCGCGTCGCGGCGGCCGGAACGACGATCACCAGACCGCCGGAGGACACCGACTACGGCTCGCGTGAGTTCGCGATCACGGATCCCGAGGGCAACCGCTGGACGTTCGGGACCTACCGCGGCGCTCCCAGGCCGGCGTGAGCCCGAGATTTGCCAATAATCCGCATCAGATTTGTGTGGTATAGCCTTGCGGGATGCTGATCGACATTCACCAGCACATCTGGACGGGGCCGCTGCTCGACGGCCTGGCCGCCCGTGACGAGCCGTCGCTGGTTCGTCGCTCTGACGGGATGACGGTACTGCACAGCGCGGGCGAGCCGCCTTTGTTTGGCGCCTGAACGTGGGTGACTGACAGGCCCAAGCGGCGCGCCCTCACCGCGTCGAGCTTCAGCCAGCGCGAGATGCCGGTCACGTCCTGACCGGCGGCTTCGGAGAGCTTGGGAGCGCGACATAGTGCACCTGCCGGGCGGTGTCCGCGCCGAGGGTGATTTTCTCAACGCCGTCTTGGTCGCACGGACGACCGTGGCCCCAGCCGCCGGCGCTACCGCCTGAGGTACTCCGGTCAGTGAGCGGCTGCCGTCGCGCCGATCGTGAGCTCGCGCAGGGCCTCGACGCCTTCCGGCGGCCGCGGGTGCCAGCCGAGAAGCCATGTGCCGTTGCTGGAGATCTCAAGCACGTGGCCGATGTGCGTGTGCTCGGCGTCGCCGCGGGCGCGCAGAGTTGGGTGGGCGGTGCCGCCTGCGGCCAGCGAGCCGTTGACGATCCAGCCGTATGGCTCGATCCCGGCGCGGCGGAGGTCAGTTTGGAGGCGCTGTGCCTCGAGTACCGGCGTTGATTCAGGAAGCGTGACGATCAGCATGCGAGCGAACTCCGGGTCGCGCAGGCGTAGGAGCAGCTCGGAGACCTCGGGCGGGACCTCGGCGTTGGTCCGCTGCACCTCCCGCTGGTAGCTCTGAGCAGCGTCGAGCAGCAGAAGAGTGTGGCCGGTTGGGGCGGTGTCGAGCACGACGATCCGGTTGCGGGCGGCGTGGACGGTTCGCGCGAAAGCGCGAAACACGGCGATCTCTTCTGTGCAGGGAGAGCGGAGGTCCTCCTCGAGCAGCCTGCGTCCTTCGTCGTCTAGGCCGGTCGCGGCTGCCATCACTTCCTCGGCGTAGCGGACGGTCTCGACCTGCGGGTCAATTCGTTCGACCGTCAATCCAGCGGGGATGGTGTCCGCAAACGCGTGCGTGAGATGCGCGGCTGGGTCGGTGGTGGATAGCGTGACGTCCTGCCCGCGATCGATAAGCGCGACCGTGATCGCCGCGGCGAGCGTCGTCTTGCCAACCCCGCCCTTACCCATTGTCATCACGACGCCGTTACCCGCCCTGTCAAGGCGGTCGACGAGCTCGTCGAGACGAGGGAGATCGACCTCGAGGACGGCCGGCGCTTGGTCAGGTGCCGGGGGGGACGGTCCGGCGAGATTGCGCAGTGCCGGAGGGCCGGTGATGTCCCCGGCGGCCAGCCGGACCGATGCGGTCGGCAGCGCCTTGAGCGCGTCCGGTGCACGCGCGAGCGCCTGTTGCTGGCGGTCGCCGTAGGCGAGCGCGGTCGGGTCCTCGCCGGGATCCTGGAGAAGCCCGTTGATGATCAGCTGCTGGTTTGAGACGCCGAGCTCCGCGAGCTCGTCGCTGGCGCGCGCGGCTTCGCGCAGCGCGCTGGTTTCGGCGCGAGACACGAGCACGAGCGTCGTCAACGCGGGGTCAGCAAGCGTCGCGACGGCGCGCTGATACTGCTCGCGTTGACGGTCCAGCCCGGCGAGCGGGCCAAGGCAGCTCGCGCCGGCCGGATGCTCGGCTGCATATCCGCTCCACGCGCTCGGAAGCGACAGCAGCCGCAGCGTGTGGCCGGTCGGCGCGGTGTCGAACACGACACGGTCGTACTCGGCGACCCCCGACGACGCGGCCAGGACCGCGGTGAACTCGTTGAAGGCGGCGATCTCGACGGTGCACGCGCCCGACAGCTGCTCCTCCATATTCGCGACAGCTGCGTCGGGGAGTACCCCGCGATACGGGGCAACGGCACGCTCCCTGAACGCCAGCGCAGCGGCTTCGGGATCGATGTTCGCGACAGACAGCCTCTCGACGCCGGGAACCGCAGCCGGTTCAGCGGTCGCGGTGATCTGGAAAACGTCGTTGAGGTTGGATGCGGGGTCGGTCGAGATGATCAGCGTCCGCCTGCCGGCGTCCGCGAGCGCCACGGCGACGGCGCTCGCCGTCGTCGTCTTGCCGACGCCGCCCTTGCCGGTGAACAACAGATACCGGGTTTCCCAGCCTGCCCAGTCGAGCGATGGCAGTGCACCCGGGGAGCCGAGACCCATCAGCAGGATCCACCCGGACCGCACCCACAAGCGGAACCGTCGGCGACCGGGCGCGCGACCGCCTCCAGCTTCGTGTCGAGCAGGCTCGCGAGCTCCTCACGGGTCGGGTAGCGGCCGTGGACCGCGATCTCACCGTCGACCACAAGCGCGGGCAGCGCACCCTCACCAAACGCGGCCATCAGCCCGGTGATCTTCGAATTGGCGACGAACGCGTCCGGGTCCAAGGAGAGGTTATGCCGTGTGACCTCGGTGCCCCGGCTCGCGACCCAGCGCAGATCCTCCCGCACGTCGATCAGCTGCTGATCGACGCTCGGCCCACAGACACCGGTCTGGCAGCACATCGCTGGCTCGAACAGCTCCAGCCGGCGCTCGGCTGCCGCAACTTCGGGAGCCTCACCCGCGGGGGCTTCAAGCGGCACGCCAACTGCGCTACCCGGTTTGCTCGCGCGAACGATCGCAGAAGCGGCGTGCTCGTGGACCTGGTGCGTCTCGCGGATCTCGATCTCGGTGAACCCGGCGGCGGTGAGCCCGTCGCGGAACTGCTCGTCGGTCAGGGCGCCCGCGATGCAGCCGGTGTACGCGGCAAGGTCGGCGCGGGTGGCCTCGTCCATGTCGGGGCTCGCGATCACGTCGGAGACCGCGAACCGACCGCCGGGCCTTAGGACTCGCGCCGCCTCGGCGAACACCTTGGACTTGTCGCCCGATAGGTTCAGCACACAGTTGGACACGACTACGTCAACCGACTCATCCGCCAGCGGGATCTCCTCGATGTAACCCTTGACGAACTCGACGTTGGCGACACCGGCCTGCGCAGCGTTGGCGCGAGCGAGCTCGAGCATCTCGTCGGTCATGTCCAGGCCGATCGCCTTGCCGGTCGGGCCGACCCGCCGGGCGCTGATAAGGACGTCCGCTCCAGCGCCCGACCCGAGATCGAGCACGGTCTCGCCCTCGCGCAGCTCCGCCACCGCGGTCGGAACGCCGCACCCGAGCGACGCGGCGATCGCCGAGTCGGTCGCGCCGCCGGTCTCCGCTCCCTCATAAACCGCGGAGCCGAACGCTCCGCCCCGGTCGCCCTCAGTCAGCGCGGTCGGCGCGCAGCAAGATCCGCTCTCCTGGCTGGCAACCGCACGCGCAGCGGCCGCGTACTTCTCACGGACCGTCTCGCGGATATCGGCGCCCGCGGACACGGTCTCCCCGGCCGCGCAACCACAGCTCGGGGCTTTCTGGACGGGGCCGCAGCAGGCTGCCGCCGTGGTGTTCTCAGTCGTTATCTCAGCCATGTCGTCAGCTCCTTCAGGGAATCGGTCGAAACGGAGTAGTACGCCCACTTGTGGCGTCGCTGGACCTCGACGATGCCAGCGCGGACCAGCTTGTTCATGTGGTAAGCCAAAAGCGACTGGGGGATCTCAAACAACGCGACCAGCTCGCACTGACAGACCTGCTCGTCGCTGCGCAACAGGACATCGAGGATCCGCACTCGCAGCGAGTCCGCGAGCGCCTTCGCCAACACGGCAATCCGCTCAGCGTTGAGCGAAACATCGAGGCCTGCCGACGGCGCGCAACATGCCGAAGCCGAAGGGCCCCCGGGAAGAACAGAAGACGATGTCATATCAACAAGTGTAGGTGTGAGACTGGGCTCACCGTAGCAGCAATCCGCCGTCCTAACGAGAGCGTCGGCCGAGTCATGCTGATTGGGACCTAAGATCCACCATGGCTGCTTGGACCGGCTGTCTCCAAGTCGACCGCGCGGGCCCAGTTCTGGGCGCCGATCTGGAGTGCGTCCCAGGGAGATCCGAGCGGTGGCGTGTAGGAGAGGTCGAGGTCGGAGATCTGGTCGATGGTCATCTGGTTGTGGATTGCGGTGGCGGCGATGTCGATCCGTTTGGCGATCTCCGATCCGAGTCGGCCGAGGAGCTGTAGTCCGAGGAGGCGTCCGTCGCGTTGGTCGGCGGTGTAGTGCATCTGGATCGGGTGGCTGCCGGGGTAATAGGCCTTGTGGTCGTCGGCTTGGGAGGCGACGGTGAGTGGTTCATATCCAGCTGCTTGGGATTCGTGGTCGCGCAGGCCGGTGCGGGCTGCGACGAGGTCGAAGACTTTGACCACCTGAGTGCCGAGGCTGCCGGCGAACTCCCGGTTACCGCCGAGCGCGTTTTCGGCTGCGACGCGGCCTTGCTTGTGCGCGGTGGTTCCGAGTGGGAGGTAGGTGGTGCCGAGCAGGGGGTGGTGGGTCACGACGCAGTCACCTGCTGCGTAGATGGCGGGTATGTTGGTCCGCATCCGCGTGTCGACGGCGATCGCCTGTTTGATTCCTAGCTCGACGCCGGCGGTGGTCGCGAGCTGGGTGTCGGGTCGCACGCCGACCACGACCAGGACGACGTCTGCCGGGTAGATGCGTGTGGCCCTTTCCTGGTCGGTGGCGTGAACTTGTAGCGGCGCGGCGGAGTTGTCCTCGCTGGGGTTGATCGCCTCGACGCGGGTGTTGCGGTGGACGGTGACGCCGTGGTGCTCCAGTTCGTCGCGTATGAGAGCGCCGAGCCGCGCGTCGACGGTTGGCAGAACCTCTGGCAGCTGTTCGAGCTGGGTGACCTGGAGGCCGCGGGTGGTGAGCCCTTCGGCCATTTCCAGCCCGATGTAGCCGGCGCCGACGATGACCGCGCGGGAGATCCCGTCCCGATCGAGGGTGCGGCTCAGCGCGAAGGTGTCGTCCATCGAGTGCAGCAGGTGCACTCCCTGGTCCGGGCCAAGCTGGCTCAGGCCGTCGATCGGTGGACGGATCGGCACGGCGCCGGTGCCGATGATCAGCGCGTCATAGCCGAGAAGCTCCTCGCCCGCGTCAGCGCCCTGCAGGGTCACGAGGCGGGTCTCCGGGTCGATCCTGGCGGCGCGCGTGTCGAGCCGAAGCTCCATCCCGGTCGCTTCGAGGTCCTGGCGAGTCCGGTGCGCGAGGTTGCGCCAATCGGCCACTTCGCCTGAGATGTAGTAGGGAATGCCGCAGATCGAGAAGTTCGGATAGGCGTCGGCGACGACGACCGTGACTTCGCTGCTCGGATCGAGCTCCCGCGCTCGCAGCGCTGCGCTGATGCCCGCGTCGCTGCCACCAATCGCGACTAAGCGCATGACCGGAGCTTCTCTGTTCGGGCGTGGTCGCTAGGCCCGCTCATCCGCTCGGGACCAGCGCGTCGCCGGTGATGGCGATGCCCCGTCAGCGTGCGGGATGACGACCTCGGCCGCCTCGGCGGGCGTCACGTCCGGGTAGAGAAGGCGGAGAATCACGATCGCCAGCGTGCCGCCGACGAGTTGGGCGACCACGAAGCCGGGTACGGACGCGGGCGCGATCCCGGCAAAGGTGTCGGAGAACATCCGGCCGACGCTGATCGCCGGATTCGCGAAGCTGGTCGAGCTCGTGAACCAGTACGCGGCACCGATGTAAGCGCCGACTGCCGCGGGCGCCACCGACAGCCGGTGCGTTCGGGCGAGCGCGAAGATCACCAGGATCAGCCCGAGCGTCGCCACCACCTCACCTAGCAGGTGCGCCGGGCTGGCACGGTGGTGCGTCGAGATGCTCACCGCCGACAGTGCGAACATCCCGTTGGCGACGATCGCGCCGAGACTGCACCCGGCGACCTGCGCCGGGATGTAGGCGAGGGCATCGCGCCAGGAGAGGCCGCCAAAGCTGGCGTCGACCAGCGACACGACCGGGTTGAAGTGTCCGCCTGAAACCGGGCCGAACATCAGGATGATCACGGCCAAGCCGAACGCGGTCGCGACCGCGACCTCGAACAACTGCAACCCCACGTCACTCGGCGACAGCTGCTTCGCGGCGATCCCAGCGCCGATCACAACCGCAGCAAGGAACGCCGAGCCGAGCAGCTCAGCGAACAGCCTCCGCGGCAGTGGTGTGGTCGAGACCATCGAAGGACGCCAGCGTCAGGCGGCGAGCAGGAGCTTGTCGGCGAACTCAGTCGGGAGCCCCGCGTCCGCGACCTCCCGCGCGACCGTCTCGGCGTCGTAGGACACCCGCTCGATCGATACCTCGACCCCGTTGTCGGTGGCCGTCAGGGTCGCGAACGCGCCGCGTTGGTCGCCGTCCTTGGGCTTGCCCACCGAACCGCAGTTGACGAACAGCACGCCCCCGTACTCATGCACCCACGGCTTGTGGGTGTGGCCAAAGACCAGGACCGGGTCCTGCTCGGTCGCCGCCAACCGCTCATACAGGCTCGCCGGCTTGTCCTCGAACAGGTACTCGTTGACCTTCCTGGGTGAGCCGTGCACGAGGTGGATGTTCTGGCCGTCGAGCGAGAAGTGGATGTCGAACGGCAGGCCGAGCATGAAATCCTTGGACGCCTGGTTGGTGTGCTCGAGCGTCCACTCGACCGAGCGTTGCCCCAGCTCGCGGTCATGGGGAGTGACGTATGCGCAGCCACAGTCGTCGAGGTCGCGGGCGATCGCGTAGTCGTAGTTGCCATAGATCGTCGGGATCGCCAGCTCCTGGATTCGCGCACAGACCTCGTTGGGATGCGGGCCGTAACCGACCAGGTCACCGCCGCAATAGACCTCCTCGATCCCAAGCTTCTCGATAGCCCCAAGGGCTGCCTCCAGCGCTGGAAGGTTGCCGTGGATGTCGGTGATCACCGCCACTCGGTTCAAAGCTCGCTCCCTTCGGGTACGTGTAACTCGGCCAGTGTTCCGGCCGGCACCATGCCTTCGAGCAGTTCTCGCACGTGGCGGTAGATATCGCGGCGGATCAGGCGGACCGTCTCGATCGACTCGCCGGACGGATCAGCGACCGGCCAGTCCTGGTAGCGCTTCCCCGGATAAACCGGGCACGCGTCGCCGCAACCCATCGTTATCACCACATCGGCCGCGCGCACCACGACGTCGGTCAACGGCTTGGGGAACTCACGAGTGACGTCCAGGCCAATCTCCGACATTGCCTCGATCACGGCCGGATGGATCACCTCACCGGGTTGCGATCCGGCCGATCGCACCCCAATCCGCCCCTCGCCGAGGCGCTGCGCGATCGCCGCCGCCATCTGACTGCGCCCGGCGTTACGTACACAAACAAACAAGACCTCGGGAAGCTCCTTGGCGATCAGCCCATCGGCTTGCGCGCCAGCGTGCAACTGATCGCGCGCGAACCGCTCGATACACATCGGCAGAAACCGATGCTGCAACGTTGCCTGACGCGCAAGCTGCTCCCAGGCATCGTTGACCACAACCGTCACGGTCTCCTCCGAGAACACTCCGCTGAATCGTGCCGCCAACCGCTCAACCACCGCCTCCAACGATGCTTGCGTTTCTGGACTCATCTGAACCGGCATCACTCCACCTCCCTCAAAGACGACTTGAGTCTAAACATTGACAAGCGTCAGTTCAATCGATACAAACAGATTGATGTCTATCGATCTGGAACTCACCCCCAAATCCAAGCGCCCGGCCGGGGAACCGTGCTGCGAGCCCGTCGTCTACCCCGACGTCGAACGCGAAGAGGCCGAGCGAATGGCCGCCGTCGCAAAGGCCCTTGGCGACCCTGTGCGCCTGCAACTCGTCGACGTGCTGCGCAAGCACGCTGGCAAGGTCTGCGTCTGCGAACTCGTGCCACTGTTCAACATCTCCCAACCGACCGTCTCCCACCACCTCAAAGTCCTCCGCCAGGCCGGAATCGTCGGCTCCGAACGTCCCGGACTGTGGGCCTACTACTTCGTGATCCCCGACGCCCTCCAGGAGCTATCCGCATGGCTGAGCTAGACGACGGCTGCTGCAATCCCGCCACGCAGGCCACCTGCTGCCAACCTGAACACAAGTCCGGGTGCTGCGGCGACTCCGATGCGGACGGATGCGGCTGCGAAGCCGCCAGGGCGGCCGCACCGGCCGGCGTCGAGCAAGTCCCGGAGACCGTACCGGTGCCCTACGCCGAAGCGGCACGCGTACTGCGGCCCGGAGGGCGGCTCGCGGCCTCAGGCGTGATCGCCGACCCCGGCATGGACGACCAGACCAGACGGGACATGGCCGCCCGGACAGGCGGCACCGCCGGCGCCGGCGCCGAGCGACGCTGATGACGCACCCCCTGAAAATGGCGATGCCGGAATGTCAGCTGGACGACGCCGCAATCGGGCCCCAGATACATCGATACCGGCAGCTCGCCCGGCATGTAAGGCGGATCGAACGGGAAACCGGCGAAGTCCGCGTCCATTTCGACGAACAGGTGCAGGACGGGCTGCTCGCCCTCACACTGGCCGTCGAGCAGGAGTGCTGTGCCTTCGTTGGCCTGCAGTACACGGCCGAGGCCCGAGTGCTCACGATCACCGTCGCGAACGTCTCCCAGAACCCGCGACTCGACTCACTCGCTTCACTTCTTACCCCACGCGGCTCGGACGTCACCCGGCCGAGGCCGGGGGACGAAACCCTCTGATGACCGGAACCGTCGGCGCCCGCGCAGCGACGGTCGGGCACAACAGACCGCAAGTGAGCCCGGGCGACAACAGCAGCGAGATCAGGGGTGTCGAGGATCATTGCGGACGGCGATGCGCTTCGTCCCAGCTCGGCCGTGGCCAGCCATCCCCCGCTGGCTGACGTACGCGGGGCCAGGATCATCCGCGCGTGCTCGCGGAGGCGTTGCTTCGATCCGAGGTTGCATCAACGCCGACCAGCGCGGGCTGTCCGGCACAACTTCATTACGAGCTAGCCAGCTCCGAACGGTCGACGCCGGCCGGCTGACCGGCCGTGGCGGGCTCGGCCTCCTCGGGCTGGATGATCCCGAGGTCGGCGAGCAGGTGGCGCACCCGGTACTCGATGTCGTCGCGAACCCGCCGCGTCTCGTCGACCGGGGCGCCGATCGGGTCGCCGATTCGCCAGTCCTCGTGGCGCACGCCGGCCGGGAGATTGATCATCCCGACGCTGTGGCCCATCGTCACGATCACGTCGGCCGCTCGCAGCACCTCGTTGGTGACCGGTCGTGCAAACGCCTCGTCCGGGTTGACGCCGAGCTCGGCGATCACCGTGCGAACCGCCGGATCGACGCTTCCGGCATGGGTACCGGCGGAGTGCACGGTGACCCTGTCGCCGCACAGCATCGCCGTCAGCGCCGCCGCGATCTGTCCGCGCCCACCACCGCTGAGGCTGACGAAGACGATGTCGACGTGGTCGCCGGCAGCGTCCTTGCCGGTCCGCACGAGCGCGAGCAGCCGCTCGCGCGTGAAGCGATATGCCATCAGGGGGACGAACTGGCGGACCGAGGCCGTGTCGAGCAGGCGCGTCACCGAGTCGTCGACGACCTCTTCGATCCGGCTGCGCTCGAAGGCGGAGCCGAACTCGCCGGTGAGCTCCTCGATCATCCAGTCGACCTTGTGCTGTAACTCTGGGTCCAGCTCGCGTCGCGTGTTCATGCCTCCTCTTATCTCACTTCGCGACCCATAGGTCAAAGACACAAGCTGGATACGATTCCCAACTGACGCCTATGGATGAGCGTCGTCTTCGGTATTTCCTGGCTGTCGTCGATGAGGGTGGTGTCACCCGCGCGGCCGAACGCGTCCGCGTGGCGCAGCCATCGCTGTCGCAGGCACTGCGCGCGTTCGAGCGCGAGCTCGGCGTCGAGCTGTTCCATCGCGTCGGCCGGGGATTGCAGCTGACGGCAGCGGGCGAGGCGCTCGTCGGCCCGGCGCGGCAGGCTCTGCGGTCGATCATTGAGGCTCGGGCCGCCGTCACCGGAGTCGCGCAGCTGAGCGCCGGCAGCCTCCAGCTGGCGGCGCTGGCGACGCTCGCGGTCGACCCGATGGCGCCGCTGATCGGCCGCTTTCGCGGACGGCACCCCGGGGTCCGGGTGGACGTGCTGGAGCCGGATACCGCCGCCGGCGTCGGCGCACTGGTGCGCCGCGGCGAGTGCGAGCTCGGAGCGGCGGATCTGCCGCTGGCCGGCGAGGACCTGATCACGCGGCCGCTCGGCGAACAGGAGCTGCTGCTGGTGTTCGCGCCCGATGCGCCACTGGCGGACGGGCGTCCGCTCGAGCCGCAGGTGCTGTCCGAGATCCAGTTCGTGGTCGCCCCCCCGGGCACCTCGACGCGGCTGCTGCTCGAGGAGACGCTGGCGTCGGTTGGGGTGGCGCCGCGGATCGGCGTCCAGACCGGCGCCCGCGAGGCGATCGTGCCACTCGTGCTGGCCGGCGCCGGGGCGGCACTGCTGCCGTCGCCGCTCGCCCGCGAGGCGCAGCGGCGCGGCGCGACGATCCGCAGCGCGACCCCGCCGATCACCCGCAAGGTCGGCCTGGTCCACCGCCGCGATCCCCTGTCGGCAGCCGCGAGCGCGTTCCTGCTGCTGGCTGCCGCGCAGGCGGCCACGCCCATGAAAGAATCGCGGCCATGAGCGACTCAATGAGGAGTGAGACCATCAGGATCAGCGGTCACGACGGCGCCGAGATCGAGGCGTACCTCGCGCGGCCGGACGGCGACGGGCCGCGCGGCGGTGTCGTCGTGATCCATCACATGCCCGGCTATGACCGCGGCTCGAAGGAGCTGGTGCGGCGCTTCGCCGAGCTCGGCTACGACGCGATCATGCCGAACCTGTACTGGCGCGAGGCGCCCGGCGCCTCGCCCGATGACGCCGCCGCCACCGCCCGGGCCCAGGGCGGCGTCCCAGACGACCGCCTGGTCGGCGACGTCGGCGGTGGCGCCGCGCATCTGCGGTCGCTGCCGACGTCGAACGGCAAGGTCGGGGTGATCGGCTACTGCTCGGGGGGGCGCCAGTCGGTGCTCGCCGCCTGCAACCTCGACCTCGACGCCGCGGTCGACTGCTACGGCGCGTTCGTCACCGGGACGCCGCCCGAGGGCTTCCCGCTGAAGGTCACCAACCTCGTCGACCAGCTTCCGAACCTGCGGGCGCCGCTGCTCGGCCTGTTCGGCAACGACGACCAGTTCCCGTCCCCGGAGCAGGTCAACGAGCTGGAGGAGATCCTCAAGGCGAACGGCAAGCCCTACGAGTTCCACCGCTACGACGGCGCCGGCCACGCGTTCTTCTCGATCGATCGTCCCGCCTACCGCGTCGAGGCGGCGACCGACGGGTGGGAGCGGATCGAGGCGTTCTACAAGACCTACCTGGGAGCCTGACCGATGTGCACGTACGCGACCCTGAACACCGATCTCGAAGGCAGCGCCAAGGGCCCTGAGGGCAGCTGGTTTCGCGTCAGCCACGGCACCGTCTACTTCGACCACCCGGTGCACGCGATGGCCGACCACACGCTCAACATCGACTTCGCCGACCCCAGCCGTGGCCCCGCGGCCCGGGTCGCGGTCGAGCTGACGGCGGCATCCGCCCGCAGCCTGGTCGAGGCGATCGAGGCGGCGCTCGCCTCGGCGCCGGCCGCGATGACCGTCTGATGGCAGCCGTCTAGTCTTAGGCCATCTCGGTAACGACGACAACCGGCATTCCGGTACACCAGCTCGACTCCGCAACCTACATGCGGATCGTGGAGTCCGGCGCGCTCGAGGGGCAGCGCGTGGAGCTGCTGGACGGCATCATCACCGAGATGTCGCCCCAGTCGCCCGAGCACGCTGCGATCATCCAGCGGCTCAGCGCGTATCTGGCGGGCGCCGCCGCCCAAGGTTTGCTGCGAGTGCAGCTTCCGCTCGCTGTCTCAGACGATTCGGTACCCGAGCCGGACCTCGCGGTAGTAGACACCCAGGCGAGCCGGACCCGGCATCCCAGCACGGCCGCCCTCGTGATCGAGGTCGCTGTTACCTCGCACGAGCTCGACCGTAGCGTCAAAGCAGGGCTGTACGCGACCGCTGAGGTCGCCACTCTCTGGATCGTCGACGTGCCCGCTGGAGCGATCGAGGTGCGTACTGAACCCAGAACCGGAAGCTACCGGCGCGTCTCCGTGTACCAGGCCGGCGACGTCGTCCCGGCGCCACTCGCTGACGTAGCGGCGCTGCCTGTAGCGGACCTCCTCGGCGGCTGAGGCTCGTCGCGCCGCCCGAGGGCCGGGCGTCAGCGCGGGTCGGAGCCGTCGACGTTCCAGTAGCGGATCACGGCTGCGAGCCCGGCATCGTCATCGACGGCGTCGTCCGCTGCCGCTCCGAACCTGACGATCGTCCGCTGGCCGCCCTCGTGGTCGCCGTACAGGAGGTCGATCGCGATCCGCTGGCCGCGCTCGATCGCAGCCCGGATCGGCTCATAGTCGGGATCGGACCGGTCGCGGATCGCCCCCTGCCAGAAGCCGGTGTCGCCGGCCGGGACGTAGAGGTCGCGGCTCTGGCGCCTGAAATCGTCGATCTCGGGTCGCGTCTCCCGTCCCGGGTCCCACAGCTGCACGCGCCAGGCGTGGAGCACCGCCAGCCCGGCGCCACCGTTGCGAAGCGCGATCGCCATGTACACGTTGCCGTCGGCGACGACCAGCGCGCACCCGTGGCCGCGGACGTCGACCACCTTGCCCTCGACGAAGCGGATGTGCTCGACCGGGTCGTCCTCGCGAGAGGGGGTCAGGATCGGCCGCTGCTGCGTCAGCAGCGAGCGCTCGGCGACGCGCGCGGCGCGGTTGGCCGACCGGATCGAGCCGAACGTGGCGACCGCCAGCACCAAGGTGCCGCCGGCGGTCGCCAGCGACGAGATCGTCGCCCAGTCGGCCAAGCCTCCGACCCCTCGCGTTGTTAGGAGACCGGCTGACCGTTGGCGGTCAGCGTCACCTCGATGTTCCCGCGAGTCGCGTTCGAGTAGGGACACACCTTGTGGGCGCCGGCCACGATCTGCTTGGCCTTGTCCGCGTCGGCCACCTGCGGCAACGTCACATCCAGCGTCACCGCGACGTTGAAGCCGCGCTCCTCGGTCGTCAGCAGCGTCACCTTGCTGTCGATCGAGACGTCGCCGACCTCCTCGTGCTCGCGGCGTCCGACGACGCCGATCGCCCCCTCGAAGCAGGCGGCGTATCCGACCGCGAACAGCTCCTCGGGGTTGGTACCCCGCTCCTCGCCGTTGCCGCCCATCTCCTCGGGCAGCCGCAGGTCCACCTCCAGGTTGCCATCGCTCGTCTTGCCATGGCCCTTCTCGCGGCCGCCGGTGACGGTCGCCTCAGCTGTGTAGATGTTGGGCATGGCGGGAGCATACGCTAGCCTTACTTGTGAGATCAACTTTTCTGAGGTGGCCTGTTATGGAAGTAGAGATCTGGTCAGATATCGCGTGCCCGTGGTGCTACATCGGCAAGCGCCGCCTGGAGGCTGCGATGGCGCAGTTCGAGCACGCCGACGAGGTCAGGCTGACCTGGCGAAGCTTCGAGCTGGACCCGGCGGCGCCGGCCGAGATCCCCGGCGACGCGGAGGCGCTGCTTGCCGAGAAGTACGGGGTCAGCGTCGGGCAGGCCCGGCAGATGCAGCAGCGCGTCGCCGACGTCGCCGCGGCTGATGGGCTCGACTACCACCTCGGCGAGGCCCGCATGGGGAGCACCTTCGACGGCCACCGGATGATCCATCTGGCGGCCGAACACGGCCTTCAGGATCAGATGAAGGAGCGGCTGCTGCGGGCCCGCCTGATCGAGGGCAGGCTCGTCTCGGACCACGACACGCTGGTCGAGCTGGCGGCCGAGGTCGGCCTGCCCGAGGACGAGGTTCGCGAGGCGCTGGCGAGCGACCGTTTCGCCGCCGAGGTTCGCGAGGACGAGCAGACCGCCCGTCGCTTCGGGATCACCGGGGTGCCGATGTTCGTGGTCGACCGCGAGCTCGGCGCCTCGGGGGCGCAGCCGCCGGAGCTGCTGCTGTCGCTGCTGCGCCAGGGTTGGGAGAACCGCGCGCCCGCGATCTCGGTCGTCGAGGGCGGCGACAGCTGCGACGTCGACGGCTGCTGACGGTCAGTCGCCGTTGCTGTTCTGGTTGCCCTGATCGCCCTGTTTCTTGAGCTGCCCCGGGGGCCCGAGCCCGTCGGGGCCCTGGCCGTTACTGCGGGGCGGCGGAGGCGCCGGGTGGGCCGCCGGCTTGGGCGCCGGCTGCTGGTGCGCCGGCGGCGCCTCCGGAGCGCTGGTCGCCCCACTGACGCCGCAGACCTTGGCGGTGCTGAGCGTGACGGCGCTGCCGGGCGCGACCTCGGTGCCCGGCCCCGGGCTGGCCGCGCAGACCTGGTCGGGTAGCGGCAGCAGGCTTTCGAAGGCGCTGTCGGCGGACTGCGGCTTCGGCACCAGCCCGGCGGCCCGCAGCGCCGCCTCGGCGTCGCCGGCGGTCTGGCCCAGCACCGGTGGGACCGCGACCAGGACGTAACGCTCGACCCGCACCGCCGACATCGCGCCGCTTGCGTGCGGCAGCGACGCCATCACGTCGATCAGGTTGACCCCGTCGCGCAGCGGGACCCGCGTCGAGAAGCTGCCGTCGGGCCGCACCGGCGCCGGCCGGCCGAACACTCGCACGCCGGCGCGGGCCGGCGAGACGGTGCCGCTGACGGTGATCGAGGAGCTCTGGACGCGGGTGCCGTCCGTGGGGGCGCGGAGTTGGAGCTCGACCGTGGGGGCGCGCCTGGGAGCCTGCCGGGCGCCACAGGCCGTGATCCCGGCACCGCAAGCCGGGATCACGAGCGTCAACATCACTGCCCTGACTCGCACGCCTGCGTACGCTAGCGCCGGTGCGCCAGAATGGGGGCGTGCCGGATCTGGCGGTGGGAATGGAGGTCGGTGGCTGCCGTCTCGAGCAGGTGATCGGCCGTGGCGGGATGGGGATCGTGTATCGCGGTCGGGACCTGGGGCTCGAGCGGCCGGTCGCGGTCAAGCTCGTCGCCGCCGAGCTCAGCGAGGACGCGGGAGTCCGGCGCCGGTTCGAGCGCGAGGCGCGGCTGATGGCCGCGATCGACCACCCCAACGTGATCCCGGTGTACGGGGCCGGCGAGCAGGACGGGCACCTGTACCTGGTGATGCGCTACGTCGATGGCACCGACCTGCGCCGGCTGCTGGCCGAGCACGGTCGGCTCGACCCGGTCCGGGCTGCGCTGATCGTGGAGCAGGTCGGGCGGGCGCTCGACGCGGCCCACGAGCGCGGGCTCGTGCACCGCGACATCAAGCCGGCGAACGTCCTCTTGAGCGACGACCACGCGTACCTGACCGACTTCGGGATCACCCGCCTGACCGGCGAGGGGACCCGGGCGACCGAGTCCGGCGAGGTGATCGGGACGCTCGATTTCATGTCGCCCGAGCAGCTGCGCGGCGAGGTGAACGACGCCCGCAGCGACGTCTACTCGCTCGGCTGCCTCCTGTACGCGTGCCTGACCGGTTCCTCGCCGTTTCACCGCCCGACGCCGCCGGCGACGATGCTCGCGCATCTGGAGGAGACTCCGCCCGCGGTATCCGCCGTCGCGGGGGTGTCGAGGCGCTTTGACGCGGTGATGGCGCGGGCGCTGGCCAAGCGCCCGCAGGATCGCTACCAGTCGGCCGGGCGGTTGGGGACGGCGGCGCTGTCGGCCGCCCAGGGGCGTGACTGGCGGCCGCGGGGCACGCCGGCCGTGGCCGGCGGCGGTGCCTCGGAGGCGGCCACCGGCGGTGCCCCGGAGGCGGCCACGATCGGTGCCTCGGAGGCGGCCACGGCCGTGGTCGGGCGCTCCAACGGCTCGGGCTCGGGCTCGGGCTCGGGCTCGGGCGAGCAGGCGACGATCGTCGCGCCGATCGCCGTCAAGCCCATCCCCGTCAAGATCGGGCGGCGCCGCCGCCTCGAGTGGCGCCGCGTCGCCACGGTCGCCGCGCTGCTGGTTGTCGCCGCCGCGGCTGCCGCCGTGGTGATCGCGCTGCGCTCGCCGAGCTCTCCCCGGCGGATCGGACCCTTGACCAGCTTGCAGGCGACCCACGCCGTCGAGGCGTTCGCCCGTGCCTACAGCCGGCACGACGGGGTCGAGATGGCGCGGCTGCTGGCCCCGGAGGTCGTGCGGGCGTCGTCGAGCGCCACCGAGCACGGACGCGCGGCGGTGCTCGGCGACTATCAGCAGCAGTTCCGCAGCAACCCGGTTCCGGTCGCCTACGAGCTCAGCCACCTGCGCGTGACCCCCGGCTGGGACGCGCGCGCGGCGGCCGACTACACCCTGCGGCTCCGGGGCGGCGGCAGCGAGCGAGGGCACGTGGTGTTCGGGGTGGAGCGGGTCGGCGGCCGGGTCAAGATCGGCTTGATCGCCACCCGCCAGATTTGAGAGGGTGTGCCTCTTGCTCGGTCTGCCGGAAAGCGTCAAGGCGTGCCTGTTCGACCTCGACGGCGTGCTGACGCAGACTGCGAAGGTTCACGCGGCGGCGTGGAAGTCGATGTTCGACGAGTATCTGTCGCGTCGCGCGGGCGCCCGCGGCGAGCCGTTCGTCGCGTTCGATCAGGTCCGGGACTACGACGAGTACGTCGATGGGAAGCCTCGCGCCGACGGCACCCGCTCGTTCCTCGCCTCGCGCGGGATCGAACTGCCCGAGGGTGCGCCCGACGATCCGCCCGACGCGGAGACGGTCGCGGGACTGGGCAACCGGAAGAATCAGATCGTGCTGAGGATGATCCACGACGAGGGTGTGGAACCGTATGAGGGGTCGGTGCGATATGCGAAGGCGGCGCGCGAGGCGGGCCTGCGGCGAGCCGTCGTGTCCTCGAGCACGAACGCTCACGACGTGCTCGCCGCCGCGAACATGATCGACCTGTTCGAGGTGGTCGTCGACGGCCATGTCGCCGAGCGCGAGCATCTGGCCGGCAAGCCCGCTCCGGACACGTTCCTTGCGGGCGCACGCGCATTCGGGGTCGAACCGGCTGCCGCCGTGGTCTTCGAAGACGCGCTCGCGGGCGTGCAGGCCGGCCATGCCGGCAACTTCGGGTTCGTCGTCGGCGTCGACCGCGTGGGCCAGGCCGACGCCCTGAGGGCGCACGGCGCCGATGTCGTGGTGGCCGATCTGGCGGAGTTGCTGACGGCGCGATGATCCAGCATCCGTCGTTCACGATCGAGCCCTGGGCGGTCCGCGAGACGGAGCTGGATCTCGAGCGGCTCGCCCAGACCGAGTCGGTGTTCGCCCTGGCCAACGGCCACATCGGGCTGCGGGGCAATCTCGACGAGGGTGAGCCGTACGGGCTACCGGGGAGCTACCTCAACGGCTTCCACGAGCTGCGTCCACTGCCATACGCCGAGGCCGGCTACGGCAACCCGGAGCAGGGACAGACGGTCGTCAATGTCACCAACGGGAAGATCGTCCGCCTGCTCGTCGAGGACGAGCCGTTTGACCTTCGCTACGGCGTGCTGCGCAGCCACGAGCGGGTGTTGGACCTGCGCGCGGGGACCCTGCAGCGACGCGCCGAATGGGTGTCCCCGACGGGACGGGCGGTTCGTGTCTCATCCACCCGGCTCGTCTCATTCACCCAGCGCGCGATCGCCGGAATCGTCTATGAGGTCGAGTCGATCGATGGCTCAACTCCGGTGGTCGTCCAGTCCGAGCTGGTCGCCAACGAGTCGATCGCGCACGACGAACAGGATCCCCGTGCGGCGGCAGCGCTGAGCTCGCCGCTGGTGTCCGAGGGATTCGCCTATGACGGTCTGGAGGCAATGCTCAACCATCGAACCGCCGCCAGCGGACTGCGGATCTCTGCGGTGATGACCCATGAGATCGACGGCCCCGATGACGTCGGCGTGACGACGCACTGCATCGAAGATCTGGCGAGGGTCACGATCTCGACGGAGGTCAGTCCCGGCAGCCCGCTGCGGGTGGTCAAGTTCGTCGCCTATGGCTGGTCGCGGGAGCGCTCGCTGCCGGCGCTGCGCGATCAGGTCATCGCCGCCGTGCTTGAAGCGCAGCACCGCGGCTGGGACCGGCTTGCGGCCGAGCAACGCGAGTATCTGGACGATTTCTGGGAGCGCGCGGACGTCGAGCTGGAGGGTGACGCCGAACTCCAGCAGGCAGTTCGGTTCGCGCTGTTTCACGTGCTGCAGGCGGGGGGGAGGGCCGAGCAGCGCGCGATCCCCGCAAAGGGACTGACCGGTTCCGGGTACGACGGGCACACGTTCTGGGACACGGAGGCATTCGTGCTGCCGGTGCTGACGTATACCGCTCCACGGGCCGTCGCGGACGCCCTGCGCTGGCGCCATCGGACGCTCGAGCTGGCGCGCGAGCGCGCCCAGCAGCTCGGGCTTCGGGGCGCCGCCTTCCCGTGGCGGACGATCAGTGGGCAGGAGTGCTCCGGCTACTGGCCGGCCGGAACGGCCGCGTTCCACATCAACGCCGATATCGCCGATGCGGTGCTCAGGTACACCACCGCCGCGCCCGACGACGAGGCATTTGAGCGCGAGGCGGGAACCGAGCTGCTGGTCGAGACCGCCAGGCTGTGGCGATCACTCGGGCATCACGATGCTGCCGGTGAGTTCCGGATCGACGGCGTCACCGGCCCGGACGAGTACAGCGCGGTCGCCGACAACAACGTCTATACGAACCTGATGGCGCAGCGCAACCTGGTGGCGGCGGCCGAGGCGGTCGAGCGCTGGCCTGAGCTCGCTTCGGGGCTGGGCGTCGACGCAGAGGAGGCTGCTGCCTGGCGCGATGCGGCGCATGCCGTCGTCGTCCCATACCACGCCGACCTCGGGCTCCACCCGCAGGCGGACGGCTTCCTGCACCACGACCGGTGGGACTTCGATGCGACCCCGCCGGAGCGGTATCCGCTGCTGCTGCACTTCCCGTACTTCGAGCTGTACCGCAAGCAGGTCGTCAAGCAGGCGGACCTGGTGCTGGCGATGCACGTGCGCGGCGACGCGTTCACCGATGAACAGAAGGCCCGCAACTTCGAGTACTACGAAGGGCTGACGGTCCGCGACTCATCCCTGTCCGCCTGTACCCAGGCGGTCCTGGCCGCGGAGGTCGGCCATCTTGAGCTCGCCTACGACTACCTCGCGGAGGCGGCGCTGATGGATCTCGACGACCTCGAGCACAACACCCGCGACGGACTCCACATCGCATCGCTCGCGGGGACCTGGATCGGCGCCGTCGCCGGGTTCGGCGGGATGCGCGACCACGACGGCGTCCTCAGCTTCAAGCCATGGCTACCACAGGCGCTCAGCCGGCTGGGCTTCCGCCTCAGCTTCCGCGGACGGCGGCTGGTGGTCGATGTCGACCCGAAGCAGGCGCACTACACCCTGATCGAGGGGAAGCCGCTCGAGATCGTGCACCATGGCGAGCAGGCGACAATCGGGTCTGACGCAACCCTGACGCTCGCGATCCCGCCAGCCCCGAGCCGCGAGCCGCCCACGCAGCCGGCGGGGCGGCAGCCCGACCGCAGGCAACCGCTCCGGGACGATCGCCCGCCTCGCGCTAGGATCGCGGCCTCGTGAGCGATTCGCCGATCGAGCAGCTGCTGGAGGAATTCCACAAGCTCGACGTCGACGGCGCGGTGGCGCTGTTCGCGCCCGACGTTCAGGTGTTGCTGATGGACGGGAGCCGCGGTGAGGGGGTGGAGCCGGCACGGGAGCTGATGACCTCGTCGCTGGGGCAACTCCGCGCGGCCGCCTACCAGGTCACGGCTCAGTGGCACGTGGACGACACATGGATCGCCGAGGTCGAGGCCACCTACGAGTTGCGTGACTATCTGGAGCTCGAATCGATCCCGCGCCTGTTCGTGGTGCGTGCGAACGCGGCGGGGATCGTCGAGCTGCGGATCTACGGCGCGCACGAGCGCCGGCTGGCCGAACACGGCTCCCCCGGTGAGGGGGGCGTGCGGGTCGGAGGTCGCTGGATGCCCCCGCTGTGAGCGGGGCCGCAGCCCGGCGCCGGCTCAGTCGCGCTCGACGTGGATCGCCCGGGCCAGCCGCAGGCCCAGGCTGAGCGTCTGCCCGCCGACGCGGATCTCCGTCGGCCCGTCGAACGGCTGGCGGTCGATCAGCTCGAGTCGGTCGCCGATCCCGAGCCGCAGCTCGGTCAGATAGCGCAGCATCGCCGGGTCGGTGTCGGAAACCCGGACGATGGTCGCGTGCTCGCCCGGATCGAGGTCGACCAGGGTTGGCTGCGAGCGCTCGTCGACCTCCAGCTGCCGGTTGGGGATCGGGTCCCCGTGCGGGTCGGAGGCGGGGTCGCCGAGCTTTTCCGCGATCAGCTCGATCAGCTCGTCCGAGGCCGCGTGCTCGAGCGCGTCGGCGTAGCGGTGGACGTCCTCCCAGGGGATGTCGAGGCTGGTCTGCAGGAACAGCTCGAGCAGCCGGTGGCGGCGGATCACGCCCAGCGCCAGCTGCCGCCCCTCGGCGGTCAGCCGGACGCCGCGGTACGGGACGTGCTCGGCGAGGCCGGCCGCGTCCATCCGCCGCAGCATCGTCGAGACTGAGCCGGCGGTGACGCCGAGCACGTCGGCGATCTGGCTGGTGGATGCCACCGGGTTGTCGCCGACGGTCAACGCGTAGATCGCCTTGACGTAG
>Ga0123355_10002709_pt1 | contig 25113 bp, 14 predicted proteins | sample TergutEmb28metaG_3_FD_89872 | JGI IMG/M metagenome (GOLD analysis project Ga0123355, IMG submission 89872) | Embiratermes neotenicus P1 segment gut microbial communities from Petit-Saut dam, French Guiana - Emb289 P1 | ecosystem: Host-associated > Arthropoda: Insects > Digestive system > Gut ...
AATTCCAGTTTGTAAACTCAACAGTTTTACAATTAGGGTCAAGCTCTGATCCGGAAAAGGCGGCTACAACCTTCGGGTCTGAATTTCAGCTAACAGTAGAACCTTGCCCGCGACGGCAGCCCTTAGAATTACCTTTGAGAGTTTATCAAAACTCAAAATTTGGGTGCGGTTTTTTTTTAATAAACTCAATCATAATATATCAAAAATCATGGAAACATTAACTATCATTCTGTCAGTAGTCGCGTTAGCCCTTGGATTGGGCATCGGACTCATCATCAACACATCAAAATCTAAAAAAGTTTTGGCGGAAGCCGAAAAAGAAGCGGAAATATTAAAGCAGCAAAAAATGTTGCAAGCCAAAGAAAGATTCCTGCAACTCAAAGCCGAACATGAAAAAGAAATCAACGAACGTAATTCAAAAATAGCGAGTAGAGAAAATACAATCAAGCAAAAAGAGCAGTCTGTTAATCAAAAACTTGAGGAATATCAACGCAAACAAAACGAGGCAGCAACTCTTAAAGAGAATCTAACCAAACAAATGGATGTTTTGGCAAAACGCCAAGCCGATTTGGATGGTATTCACGAAAAACAAGTTCAGAAATTGGAAACTGTTGCAGGACTTTCTGCTTCGGAAGCGAAAAAAGAACTTGTAGAAACTCTTAAAAACGAAGCTAAAGCAGATGCTTTGAGCCAAATTCGCGACATTGTTGAGGAAGCCAAACTGACGGCCAACAAAGAAGCGAAAAAAATAGTTATCGAAACTCTGCAGCGCACGGCAACTGAGCATGCCGTGGAGAATACTGTTTCTACGTTCAATCTCGAAAATGAAGAAGTGAAAGGTCGTATCATCGGTCGCGAAGGCCGAAATATCCGTGCGTTGGAAGCATTGACGGGCATTGAAGTGATTATTGATGATTCGCCTGACGCAATTATTTTGTCGGGATTTGACCCTGTTCGTCGTGAAGTGGCACGCTTGTCGCTGCATAAATTGGTTACGGATGGACGCAATCATCCTGCACGTATTGAGGAAGTTGTTTCAAAAACATTCAAGCAAATTGAAGCCGAGATCATGGAAACGGGTAAACGCACGTGTATTGATTTGGGTATTTTGAACTTGCCGACCGAACTTGTTCGCATGGTTGGACGCATGAAATATCGCTCGTCTTACGGACAAAATTTGTTGCAGCATTCACGTGAAACAGCGAATTTGTGTGCAACAATGGCGGCCGAATTGGGCTTAAATCCCAAACTTGCACGCCGAGCCGGACTTTTGCACGACATCGGAAAAGTTGCAGAAACCGAACCTGAATTACCACACGCTTTGCACGGTATGAAACTTGCCGAACGTTTCAAAGAGCACCCCGATGTTTGCAACGCTATCGGTGCACACCACGACGAGTGTGAGATGAATAACTTGATTTCGCCTATCGTTCAAGCGTGTGATGCAATTTCCGGAGCACGTCCGGGAGCACGCCGTGAAGTAGTAGAAGCATATATCAATCGTTTGAATAAACTTGAAGAATTGGCACTGTCTTATCCGGGCGTTTTGAAAACGTTTGCGATCCAAGCAGGGCGTGAACTCCGTGTGATTGTGGGAGCAGATAAAGTTAGCGACAATGATGCTGCACAGATTTCGTTCGATTTATCCAAAAAAATTCAGGACGAGATGACGTATCCGGGACAGATTAAGATTACCGTGATTCGTGAGACGAGGGCGGTGAATTATGCAAAGTAGTAGGAAGATTCCGAACGAGCGAGGCGAGGGGCGGTTTAATTCAACAACTTCCGATTTTCAACACCTGTCAATATCTGCATTTGCCGAATGGCAATGTGATTGAGTTTGACCAAGCGTTCTTTTTGTGATAAGCCTTCGCTAATGAAAACAGCGTTCAGATTTTCCATATTTGAAAGGCAAATTAATTCGCTGATTGAAGCATAGTCACGCATATTTCCGTCCTTTTCAGGATTGGCTTCACGCCATAGCTTGGCTGTTATTCCAAACAGAGCAACATTTAATACATCGGCTTCTGAAGCATAAATTATTGAAGTTTGCTGTGGAGTAAGTTCGTCAGGAATAAGATTTTGCTTGATTGCTGAAGTGTGGATGTGGTAATTGATTTTGGCAAGTTCACGCTTTGCAGACCAATTTAGATTTTTTTGTTCTTGTTGTTTGAAACGCTTAAATTCGGTAACCAAATATAGTTTGAATTCCGAAGAAATCCATGAAGCAAATTCGAAAGCGATATCTTCATGAGCATAAGTTCCGCCATACCTTCCTGATTTTGAGATTATACCAATAGCATTAGTGGCTTCTATCCAGCGTTGTGGGGAAAGCACAAAGTAATTACTTCCGGCATCGGTTCTAAACCTCTCGAATTCGAGAGGTTTAAAATTGGGATTGTTCAACAATTCCCACAAACCAATAAATTCAATGGTGCTACGACTACGCATCCAGTTGTTAATGATAGAGAACGGTTCTATTTGGTTCCGATATTTTGCAATATCCGTAAGACAAATGTACTCATTTCCGTTTGGCTTGAAAAATAAGGTTACTGCAGTTCCTTGCACGTTAATTGTTTGTTTTTTGTTCATAATGTTTTGTTTTTGTGGTTAATTATTTTTTAATTACGGCGAATTCGCCATAATTAAAACCTCTTTCACCTTATATAACGCAAAAAAATCGTTTTTCGTATAAAAAAATCCTTAAAAAGTGTTAAAATGTTGATAACTTCCCGAAATTGTTAATAATTGTGGTGTGTGAAATAGATCAACAATGGTTGTCATATTATTTATTTTTTGTACTTTTGTGGTTTGAAATGAAATTAACAACAAGTCCAATCTTGAACCTAAAAAGTTATGAAAAAAACTCTATTTTCTCGTTTCGCCATTGTGCTGTTTCTGCTTACAACGTTATTCTCGTGCGGTGAAAGAGCAATAACGCCTGCGAACGAATTTACACCTTTCATTAGTGCTCACACCGGAGGGGTTATCAACCAATCATCAACTATCCGGATTGAATTGGTAAACGAACAGCCTGGAATAGAGCCGAATACTGAGATAGACGGTAGACTTTTTTCGTTTACTCCTAACATTCGAGGCAGAGCGTTTTGGATAAACAATCGCACGATTGAATTTATACCGGACGAAAATCAATTGAGGCACGGACAAACCTATCAAGCGGTTTTCAAGTTGGGAAATGTCCTCAAAGTGGATAAGAGATTTAGAAATTTCCATTTTGATTTTCATGTGGCGGAAAAAAGTTTTGCCATGCAAGTTAATCCATTGAGAATAGTTAACTCTGAATCTGCTACTGTAACCGGCGATATCCGTTTTAGCGATGAAACAACGTTGGAATTGGTCAGACAAGCATTTTCCGTAAAGATAAGCGACAATCAATCGCTCGTTTACGAAATAGAAGAGGGTGGCGATTCGAGAACGTTTCGTTTTACGATTGCTAATATCAAGCGTCAACAAACAAATCTCAATCTTCAAATTGCAGTCGAAGGAAGACCATTTGGCATTAACCGAACATTGACCGAAAACATTGTTATTCCGGACAATATATTCAGAGTGCTTTCTGCCGGAGTGATCACACAACCTGAACTTGGCGTTCAAATCGTATTTTCTGACCCCGTTTCTACCACGCAAGATTTGCGGGGATTGATTACCATAGAAGAATTGCGGAACATTACGTTTCAAGTGAGAGAAAATATGGTCAATATATTTTTCGCTCGCGGAGATTTGACCCAACTGACGCTTGTGGTCAATGATGGCGTGAGAAATGCACAAGGCGAAAGACTTACAGATGGTTTTGTAACAAACCTGAGGATTGAACAATTGCCACCGCAGATACAAATTATCCGTTCGGGAAATATTATTCCAACGTCCGAAAACGTGCTGTTGCCTTTCCGTGCGGTAAATCTTCGAGCAGTTGATTTAAGAATTATACAAGTTTTTGAAAGCAATGTGTTGATGTTTTTGCAAGACAATAATCTTGCTGGATCTAGCCAACTCAGGCGTTCCGGACGTTTGGTTTATAGAAGTACATTCCGGTTGGACACCGACCCGATGAAAGATTTACACAACTGGCAAGATTTTTCCATCGACCTTTCCAACATAATAAGGCAAGAGCCGGGTGCAATTTTTCGTATCGAGTTGTCGTTCAGGCGTGAGTATTCAGTTTTTCCGTGCGGAGGAGAGGAAAGTACTGATGTTGCGAGTAATACAATTTCACTCGTATCTAACGAAATTACGGAAGCCGAGCACGCTGTTTGGGATACCCCGAACGCATTTTTCCACGAAGGATGGCTTATGGAGGGTTTCAGTTGGCGTGAATATGTTTGGCAGGAACGCAATAATCCATGCCATGCGAGTTTCTTCATGTTAGCAGAAAATGTAAGAACTTCCGTTAATGTGATGGTAAGTAATATCGGCGTTATTGCAAAAGCAAATTCGGACGATAACCTGTGGGTTGCGGTTGCCGATATTTTGACGACTCGACCGATAGGTGGAGCGAACGTAAGAGTTTATAATTTTCAGTTACAGGAAATTGGAACAGCCCGAACCGACAGCGACGGATTTGCCGTTATATCGCCACGCGGGAGACCTTTTGTGATGGTAGCCGAATCGGGCGGTCAAAAAACTTACTTGCGATTAGTTGACGGCGAGGCCAATTCGCTCAGTCGTTTCGATGTGGGCGGAAGGCGAGTTCAGAGAGGATTGAAAGGTTTTATTTACGGCGAACGCGGTGTTTGGCGTCCGGGCGATACGCTGTTTCTCACCTTTGTTTTGCACGATCCGGAAAATCGAATTCCTGCAAACCACCCGGTAACAATGGAGATATTTAATCCGCTGGGTCAATTTCACACCCGTCAAGTAATGACCAACAGCGTGAACGGATTCTACACGTTCCGCATTCCGACCAATCCGGACGACCCGACAGGCTTGTGGAATGCTTATGTGAAAGTGGGCGGAGCGACTTTTCACCGTGCACTTCGCATTGAAACCGTGCGTCCGAACCGTTTGAGAATTAACTTGGATTTTGGCAGAGATATTCTCAGTGCCGACCAAACTATTCCCGTTATACTCAATTCTTCGTGGCTTACAGGGGCAACTGCCGGCAATCTCAGAACCGAAGTCGAAATGACGCTTACGCGAACCCAAACACAATTCAGAGGATTTGAAAGGTTCATTTTTAATAATCCGGCAACCGAATTCAGTACGAGCAGTAGCAACGTATTCAGCGGAACACTAAATGCGGAGGGCGATGCGAGATTTAATTTCAGAGTGCCAAGAGCAGAAACCGCACCGGGAATGTTAAATGCGACAATCGTTGCCCGCGTGTTTGAACAAGGTGGCGATGCAAGTATTTTTTCGCAAGTCATTCCGTTTTCGCCGTTCAGTTCGTATGTCGGTATTGATTTGAATGTGGAACCGGGACAAAGCATTGAAACCGACACCGATCACACGTTTAACATCGTAACACTCAACGCACAAGGACAACCGGTTAATCGAAATAATCTTGAATATCAAATTTACCGCGTCGGTTGGAGTTGGTGGTGGGAAAGAGGACGCGAGTCTTTTTCCAATTATGTGAACAGCCCATCGTTTACGCCTGTTGCACAAGGCAGGTTGCGAACTGTCAACGGACGAGCGAGTTTCAATTTTAGGTTGAATTATCCCGATTGGGGAAGATATTTGATATTTGTGAGAGACAATGAAAGCGGTCATGCTACCGGCGGAGTTGTTCATATCGATTGGCCCAGTTGGCGTGGACGAGCCAACAGAACCGATCCGAATAACATAAACATGTTGTCGTTTACCACCGATAAACAGTCTTATGAAGTCGGCGAAAACATTACCGTAACCATTCCTGCCTCGGGTGGTGGTACGGCGTTAGTTTCGTTAGAAACCGGCTCGACGGTGTTAAGTCGCACGTGGGTGCAACTCGCAGAAACCGGCGATACCAAACACACGTTTAGGGCGACAGCAGATATGGCACCGAATTTTTACATTCATATTAGTTTGCTTCAACCTCACGCACAAACGGTTAACGATCTTCCAATACGAATGTACGGTGTAATACCCGTTTTTATTAACAATAAAGAATCGGTGCTTGAACCGCAAATCAGAATGCCGGACGTGCTTCGTCCCGAAACGGAATTTACGATTAACGTTTCCGAAAGAAGTGGAAGAGCAATGACTTACACCCTTGCGATTGTTGACGATGGTTTGCTTGACCTGACCAATTTCAGAACGCCCAATCCGTGGAATGAATTTTTTGCTCGTGAGGCATTGGGAATCCGCACTTGGGATATGTATAATTTTGTAATGGGTGCGTTTGGAGGCAGATTTAGTGCGATGCTCAGCGTTGGTGGTGACGAGGCGTTGAATCAAAGCGGTACAAGAGCCAATCGTTTCCGTCCTGTTGTGAAATTTCTCGGACCATTTGAATTACAAGCCGGAAGAACAAATGCACACAGAATTACCTTGCCGATGTATGTCGGTTCTGTTCGCACGATGGTCGTTGCAGGACAACGCGGTGCATACGGAAGTGCCGAAAAAACAACGCCCGTTCGTGCTCCGTTGATGATACTATCGTCGTTGCCGAGAGTGCTCAGCACCGATGAAGAAATTATGTTGCCTGTCAATGTTTTTGCGATGGAAGATAACGTGAGAAATGTAACCGTAAGAGTCGAAACCACCGGTTTACTTCAAGCCTCCGATGGAAACAGGCAATCGGTAACTTTCTCGCAAACAGGCGACCAAATAGTTTTCTTTCCAATGCGAACAACTTCAACAACAGGTGTCGAGAGAATAACGATTACTGCAACCGGCGGCGGACACACTGCCACAGAAACCATAGAAATAAATGTGCGAAATCCCAATCCGGCAATTATACGCTCCGACAATAAATTGGTTAATGCCGGCGAAACCGCCACTTTCAACTACCAACTCACGGGGACGTCAGCCGACGATTGGGTGAGAATGGAAGTTTCGCGTATTCCTTCGGTGGATATTACACGTCGTTTGGATTTCTTGCGTAATTATCAGCATCTTTGTTCAGAACAACTCATATCACAAGCGTTGCCGTTGCTGTTTTTGTCTCAATTTAAAGAGATTGATGCCGAAGAATCCGAAAGAACCAGAAGAAGAGTGCAAGAAATTATTAGAACACTTTACGGAAGGCAATTGCATAATGGCGGTATTGTATCTTGGCCGGGACAAAGTTCTGCTAACGATTGGACAACGAGTTATGCCGGAGTTTTCTTTACATTGGCAAGAGAAAAAGGTTATGAAGTGAACGAGGGTGTGATGAACAGGTGGAGAGCCTTTCAACGCCGTGAAACACAAAGTTGGCGTCCAAGCACGGCAAATAATTTCCATTCCCGTCAATCGGAATTTTTGCAGGCGTTCCGTCTGTATTCGTTGGCTTTGGCGGGTTCTGCCGAATTGGGTGCAATGAATCGCATGAAAGAAATGGGCAATCTTTCGACCCAAGCACGTTGGCAACTGGCTGCTGCTTACGCCGTTGACGGACGGAGAAATGTGGCACAAGAACTGATTTTCAACGTGCCGACTACGGTAGAAACTTATTCAGGTGGCTTAACGTTCGGCTCGTCAGACCGCGATGAAGCCATGATTTTGAAAACGATGATATTGATTGGCGATATGGAAAATGCTTTCGTGCAGGCACGAAGAGTATCGCAAAATTTATCAAGAGAAAACCGTTTTAGCACACAATCCACCGCTTTTGCGATGATGGCAATGGGCATGCTTGCGGAACAAACGTCCGGTAGAATAGAATACAGTTGGACGCTCAACGGCAGAAGGCAAAACGATGTGAGTTCGGCACAAACCATTATCCAAACGGACTTGCCGAGAAATGCAAACGGAAACATATCGTTTACAAATACCGGCACAGGAATGCTGTATGTCAATGTGGTATCAAGATTGCAACCGATAAGAGATACATTGCCCGAAATAGCCAATAATCTGCGTGTTCAGGTTGCTTACACCGACTTGAACGGAAATCCTATTGATGTCCAAACCCTCAGGCAAGGCACTGATTTTATTGCCGAAGTAAGAGTAACCAATATCAGTCCTACGAGCGATTTTACCGATCTGGCATTGACGCACATTATACCTTCGGGTTGGGAAATTTTCAACGAACGCATGATTGGCGACGAAACTACTGCCGGAGCAAGAACAGCCTTTACCTTTCAAGACATTCGCGACGACAGAGTTTTAACCTATTTCGACCTGCGGAGAAATCACTCAATAACAGTCAGAGTACGCTTGAATGCTGCTTATGTTGGCTCGTTTGTACTGCCTGCAATTCAGATTGAGGCGATGTATGATACTTCGGCTTATGGTAAGACTCGAGCGGGGAGAGTGAGGGTTGTGAGGTAGTGTATTTTGCGTTAACTTGCGTATATTTACGAGTTACCTGCAAGCAGGAGCAACGACATAGCAAACAATTAAAAATTACGAATTATAAAAAACTCCTAAAAATATGCATGAAACAATAAATAATAGTGAATACGAGGCATGCTTTTCGGAAGAAGTCCATAAAGAAGCATATAGAATAGCCTTTGAAAATCTTAAACTTGAAACTGAGAATTATTGGAAAAGAACAAACTATTACTGGTTATTTCAGGCAAGTATATACGCTGGGTATTTTTTCTCAATTACAACGGAAAAATCCAAATATTTATTTGACTCTGGAATAATTGTAGTTGGTATAACTTGCTTAGGATTTTTAACAGCGTTTGCATGGTGCTTAACCAACAAAGGAAGCAAGCAATGGCATCAAAATTGGGTAAATCATGTATATAAATTGGAAGATAAGGTAACAGGGCCTTTGTATAAAGTCATGAGTGGCACTGGATTCTGGTCTGTTACAAAAATAAACGAATATGTAAGTTTGTTCTCTGTTATAGCATGGGCACTTTTAGGAGTAAAAACTATTTACAGTTTTTATGGTTATCATTTGTTCGCGTTTGCAATATATGCAACGATACTCATCATTATAGTACTTGTATTTTGTATAAAAGGGAAAAGTTCTGCTAAACAAGCAAACTGGTTCAAAAGGGGGGAGAAGCAGGAGAAATGCCAAGCAAGTCCAACGAACGAAGAATAAAGTTGCGCCACAAATGCCTGCAGGTACTTGTGGTTTGGCGAAATGGCATTCGCCACTTCGCCAAACCATTGGTAGTAAACCACCGGTCGTTAGTGGCAGGTTAGCAAAGTTTTGTGAAAATCCCCGTTCGGCTGAGGCTTCACGCCTCAGCCGAACCTATGCAAGCAGGCTTTGCCTGCGATAGGCGTAACGGCAAAATAATAACAACACAAAACACCTCGCTGTTGCCGATTTGTAATCGCTACCCTACACCAAAGCAAACAAAATATTAAAACTTGCGAAATTTGCAAGGTTTGATAATTTTTTGTAACTTTGCAGTATCAATTCAAAAACAACTTACTATGATAGTCGTAAATAGCACAGAATTTGCAACACATCAAGAAAAATATTTCAATTTGGCACTCGACGAGCAAGTGTTTGTCAAAAAAGGTGAAAATACATTTATTGTCACAAAAGTACCCGAAAAGAAATTACTGAAACCCGATGCTGACTTTTATAGAGCTATTTCTATGGAGGAACTTCGAGCAGGCATTCACGAAGACTTGAAAACTTTTTTTGCAAGTAAGAAATGAAACGAGTGATAGTTTTGCCGGAAGTTCGGCAGTATTTTAAAAATCTTGTTCCTATTCTTTACGATTTAGAGTATTTTAGTTACTTGGAAAGCAGTCAGAAGTATGTTGACGAATTGCTTGATGATATCATTACTAATCTGCCCAAACACATACATAAACCAGCGTCTGCACATTTCGACCGATACGGAAAAAATATGGACTATGCCGTATTCAGTAAAAACAAACGCACGTCTTGGTATGTTTTTTTTAACTCGTATGAATTTGAAAATGATGTGGTTTATTTGATACGATACGTTGGTAACAATCACACCGTTGCACAATATTTGTAATTTTTACCGCTGTTGCCGATTTGTAATCGCAATCCAGCAAAGCAAACAAAATATTAAAACTTGCGAAATTTGCAAGATTTGACAAAGTAAATTTGGTAAAGTCAAAAAAAAACACTATCTTTGTAGCATAAAAACTTTGCGAAAACATGAAGTTTCGCTGTTGTGCTAACAGCGAAAATGTGTAAAAAATGAAATTTTCAATGCTATGGTAATACGAGAACGATACCTAAAAAAATTACGTAATCTACGAGATGTTAATGTCATAAAAGTAGTTACAGGCATTCGTAGGGCAGGGAAATCAACATTGTTTAAGCAATTTCAAGCAGAATTACTTGCTTCCGGCGTAAAACAAAAAAACATTATCTATCTCAACCTCGAAGAATTGGAAAATGCACCACTACTCAATGCCTATATGCTCAACGACTACATCATGAAGATGGTCGACAAAAAACAAAAAAACTATGTTTTTTTGGACGAAATTCAGATGGTACCGGAATTTGAGCGTTTGGCAGATAGTTTATTTGTAAAAGATTTTATTGATCTATACATAACAGGTTCAAATGCTTACTTTCTTTCATCTGACCTGGCAACAATGCTGACAGGTAGATATATTGAAATCAAGATGATGCCATTTTCTTTTACCGAATTTGTGTCGGGGTACGAGGTTAGTCCTTTTGATGACACATTTGACAATACTTTTGGTAAAAGTAAAATTGAAATTTTTAATGACTATTTGCAATATGGTGGTTTTCCTGAGGCTTTGAACCTATTGAATGCAGGAAAAGAGAACGAAATAAATGACTATTTGTCGAGCGTTTATCATACCATTCTTGAAAAAGATATCATGACACGAAACAAAATCCGTTCAAAATTTGACTTTGAAAATCTTGCACGATTTATGTTTGATTCGATAGGAAATACTGTTTCACCCAACAGTATCGCCAATACCATGACTTCAAACGGCAATAAAATTAGCAAAGAGGCTGTAGATAACTATCTATCACACCTTCTCGGCAGTTTCATTTTTTATCAAACCAACCGATATGATATCAAGGGTAAAAAACTGCTACAGACGCTCGGTAAATTTTATGCTGTAGATTTGGGATTTTTGTCGATAACGTTTGATCGTGATATGATGTTCAACAAAGGACACAATTTAGAAAACATCGTTTTCCTCGAACTTCTAAGACGTGGAAACACTGTGAATATAGGCAAAGCAGACAATACGGAAATAGATTTTGTTGTTAAAAATCCAAAAGGCGACAGAACGTATATCCAAGTGGCTTGGACTACAAATGAAAAAGACACTTTTGAGCGAGAAATACGTCCGTTTGAACGAGTAAAAGATTTCAACAAGCGAATCCTGCTCACTATGGATATTGAGCCGGCTTCAAGTTATAAAGGCATAGAAAAAATCAATGTGATGGATTGGTTGTTGAATGAATAATTACAATTTGATACACAAACTAAAAAATATCTCCAAAAAAAAAGCAATCATCTTAGTGATTGCTCTTTCACTTGTTGTAGCCTATATTTTCTGCCTCCCCCGACAACTTTTTGATGTGCCTTACGCCACTGTTGTAACAGACAGAAACGGCGAACTGCTTGGTGCTCGAATTGCCGCCGACGGACAATGGCGATTTCCCGAAACGGAGACTGTGCCGGAAAAATTCAAGATTAGTATAACGATGTTTGAAGATAGATTCTTCCGATACCATTTCGGCGTTAATCCGTTGGCAATCGGGCGAGCACTCATTCAAAACATAAGAGCAAGACGGGTTGTGAGCGGTGGAAGTACGCTCACGATGCAAGTTATCCGCTTATCGCGAAATAGAGATAGAACAGTCCGCGAAAAGATTATCGAAATGATTTTGGCAACACGTCTCGAATTTCGTTATTCCAAAGACAGAATATTGGCGTTGTATGCTTCTCACGCCCCTTTTGGCGGAAATGTGGTTGGAATTGATGCGGCTTCTTGGCGGTATTTCGGTCATGCGTCGCACCAACTTTCGTGGGCAGAAGCGGCAACTTTGGCGGTTTTACCCAACAGACCTGCTATGTTGCATTTGGCTCGAAATAGAGATGATTTATTGAGACAAAGAAATCGGTTGTTGAGAAGATTACACGAAAACGGTTTTATCGACAAAATGACGTATGAGTTGGCATTGGCAGAAAGATTGCCTTCCGCTCCATACCCATTGCCACAAATCGCACCGCATTTAGTTACTCATTTCCACATAAATAATAGAGGGCAGTACTCGGTTTCGACGATTGATAAAAATATGCAAAGGCGTGTTGAGGATTTGCTCGACCGTTGGCACGTTACGCTACTTCAAAGCGATATACGAAATATCGCCGCCATTGTTATTGATGTGAGAACAAACGAAGTACTGGTGTATTGCGGAAATGTACGTTTTCATGAAACAGGTTCGAGTAATCAAGTGGATATTATTCAGGCAGACAGGAGTCCGGGAAGTACGCTCAAACCCATTTTGTATTATGCGATGCTGCAAGAAGGCATAATTCTTCCCAACATGCTAATACCTGATATTCCAATGAATATCGGCGGTTTTGCACCTCGAAATTTTAACCTGAGATTCGCAGGAGCTGTTCCCGCATCAGAGGCTGTTACACGGTCACTCAATGTTCCGCTGGTGTACATGTTACGCAAATATAGCGTACCGAAATTTTACGATTTTTTGAAAGACCGCAATATTTTGGCATTACCTCAACCGGCTTCTCATTACGGATTATCGTTGATTTTGGGTGGTGCGGAGGCGAGGTTAGGACATTTGGCAAACGCCTACTCCAACATGGCACGAGCGTTGTTGGGGCTCGGAAGTACGCCATATTCATTGTTGCTGAATGATACAAGGCAAGAAAGACCAAGAAATGATTTTCAAGCCGGTGCTGTTTGGCAGGTTTTCGAGTCAATGAAAGAAGTAAACCGACCCGAAGAAATAGATTGGCGTTCCATTCCAACCATGCAAAGAGTAGCCTGGAAAACAGGAACGAGTTACGGTTTTCGCGACGCGTGGGCAATAGGTGTAACGCCCAATTATGTAGTTGGTGTTTGGGTGGGAAATGCTTCGGGCGAGGGGAGGCCAAATCTCACCGGAGCACGAGTTGCGGGACCGATTATGTTTAACATTTTCGACATGCTGCCCGCCTCAAATTGGTTTGAAAAGCCGTACAGATATTTTGTAGAAGCGGAGGTATGCCGTCTGTCGGGACATTTGAGAGGCCGTTTTTGCGAGGTTATCGATACGGTACTTATTCTTCCCGGAGGGCTGCGTACAGATGCTTGTCCGTTCCATATTCGAGTGAATCTAACGCCCGATGAAAGGTTTCGTGTTTTTGAAAATTGTGCAGGTGCTGTTGCTACCGTGCAGCGAAGTTGGTTTGTACTGCCGCCGGCTTGGGCTTGGTTTTACAGACAGCATAATCCTGATTATAGATCACTACCGCCTTTTAAACCGGGCCGTGGACAAGGTTTCTCTCAGCCGATGCAGTTCATCTATCCGCAAAACATCGTTTCACGAATAAGACTGCCGAGACAACTTGACGGCACAAGGGCAAAATTGACACTCGAATTGGCTCACAACAACGGAAGTGCAGTTGTTTTCTGGCACATGAACGATGAATATATTGGCTATACAAGAAATTTTCACACGATGTCCATCAATCCGCCTCCGGGCAGACACAGCATTACCGTTGTTGATCAGGATGGAAATACGATTTCGGCTACAATAGAAATTGAATTGTAGGGACGAGGCATGGTTGCTGAGCGGAGTCGAAGCATGCCTCGCCCCTACAACTTGTCTTTCAAAAAATTTCCTGTAATCGAAATTTTACATTTTGCCAATTGTTCGGGAGTACCTTCGAAAACAATATGCCCGCCGTGAATCCCGCCCTCGGGTCCCATATCAATAACATGATCGGCACATTTGATTAAATCAAGGTGATGCTCAATCACAATAACTGTGTGTCCCTTGTCTATCAAGGCATCAAACGATTCTTTCAATTTGTGAATATCATGAAAATGCAATCCTGTTGTAGGCTCGTCGAAAATAAAAAGTGTAGGCTTATCGGTCACACCTTTAGTTAAAAAATAGGCTAATTTTACACGTTGTGCTTCGCCACCCGACAACGAATTTGATGATTGCCCAAGTTTCAGATATCCCAAACCAACATCTTGTAAAGGCTGGAGTTTTGCAACAATATTTTTTTCGGTGGCTGAGCCTGTCGAAGCCACCCTTGACCCGAAAAATTCTAACGACTCATCCACCGTCATATCCAAAATTTCAGAGATATTTTTATCCTGATATTTCACTTCCAAAACCTCTTCTTTAAAGCGCCTGCCGTGACATTCTTCGCAAGTCAAATACACGTCAGCCATAAATTGCATTTCGACTTTGATTTGCCCTTCGCCTTGGCATGTTTCGCAACGTCCACCCTCAACATTGAATGAAAAAAATCCGGGCTTATAATTACGATTTTTTGCCAACGGCTGACCGGCAAACAAACTTCGAATATCGTCAAACGCTTTCACATATGTTGCCGGATTTGAACGACTGGAGCGGCCTATCGGATTTTGATCCACCATTTCTACATCGGAAATACGGTGATAATCGCCCAAGATTTTATCGTATTTCCCGTGTGTATCACCATATCCACCAAAGATTTTTTTTAACGCTGGATACAGTGTTTGCTTGACCAACGTGGTCTTTCCGGAGCCACTAACACCTGTAACCAGCGTTAAAATTCCAAGTGGAAATTTTACGGTTAAATTCTGCAAATTGTGCTCGCACGCGCCTTTGAGTTCGATGTAATCTGTCCATTTTCTGCGGAAAGCCGGTATGGGAATTTCTCGTTTTCCTAACAGATATTCACAGGTTAATGATTCAGGTACGGAATGCGGGCGTTTCGACAGGCTCAACGACCGCATTCCGGTGGCTGAGCTTGTCGAAGCCACCGCTCCTTGAAACACGACCTCCCCACCATGAACGCCTGCCAAGGGTCCGATATCAATAATTTCGTCCGCGGCTCTAATAATTTCCTCGTCGTGTTCAACTACAATTACAGAGTTTCCTAAATCACGGAGTTGCTTCAAGACATGAATCAACCGCTCGGTATCTCGGCTGTGCAAACCAATACTCGGTTCGTCCAAAATATACATTGAGCCAACCAACGCAGAGCCTAATGATGTCGCAAGATTAATGCGTTGTGCTTCGCCACCCGACAACGAATTTGAAAGACGATTTAAGGTCAAATAATTCAGCCCGACATCCATCAAAAACTGCAACCTGCTGTTGATTTCTTGCAAGATGCGTTTGGCAATGACGGCTTCGTCTTTGGGCAATTTTAGTTTTTTGAAAAAGGTTTGCAATTCATCAATCGGCATCAGCACCAATTCTTGAATATTTTTTTCGCCGACTTTCACATAACCCGCGTCCTTTCTCAATCGTGTACCTCCGCAATCGGGACATAGCGTTTTTCCGCGATAACGTGCCAACATCACACGATATTGTATTTTGTGTGTTTGCGTTTCAATCCATTTGAACAAATCGTTGATACCTTCGAAATATTTATTGCCGTCCCAAAGTAATTTTCTTTGCTCGGATGTGAGTTTGTTGTAAGGCTTGTGAATAGGGAATTTTAGGAGTTCGGCATTGGCAATCAAGTGTTGTTTTGCTTCGCCCATTTTTTCGCCTCGCCAAATTGCAACTGCATTTTCGTACACCGAAAGCGTCGGATTTGGTACGACTAAATCTTCGCTAATGCCGATTACAGAACCGTAGCCTTCGCATGTCGTGCAGGCTCCGTAAGGATTATTAAAACTGAAAAAATTCTCGTTTGGTTTTTCAAAAGTTATGCCGTCAAGCTCGAAACGATTGGAAAATTCCAGCAATTTTCCGCCCATAATTTGCACGAAACAAATTCCGTTTCCCTCGTGGTATGCGGTTTGTATGGAATCGAACACACGGGAATATAGGTCGGGATCATTGGATTTTATGGTCAAACGGTCAATTAATAATTTTTGATCGTCATTGCGAGCCGTCAGACGAAGCAATCCGGAGTCATTATGGGTTGCTTCGGTCGTGCCTCCCTCGCAATGACGCCCGTTCGGCGGAGGTTCTACCTCCGTCGGATTATTTATATCATCAATACTGACAATTTCCTCAAATCCTTTTTTACCAAATTTTCCCAATCTCGAAAACCCCATTTGCTGTAACACCTGCAACTGCTCGGATTCCGTGCGATTTTCCTTGATAAGCAACGGTGCAAAAATCATGACTTTGGTGTCGTTTGGCAGGGCGGTAACCTCGTCAGTTGCTTTGCTCACGCTGTCGCGCGTAACTTCCTTGCCGGAAATAGGGGAGAATGTATGACCGATTCTCGCAAAAAGCAATTTGATGTATTCGTAGATTTCCGTAGAAGTTCCAACGGTTGAACGTGGATTGCGATTGGCTGATTTTTGCTCAATGGCAATCGCCGGCGAGATGCCTGAAATATCATCGACCTCGGGTTTGCTCATTTTTCCCAAAAACTGGCGCGCGTAAGCTGACAGCGATTCAACATAACGCCGTTGTCCTTCCGCATAAAGCGTGTCAAATGCTAATGAAGATTTGCCCGATCCCGACAAACCTGTAATCACAACCAGTTTATTTCGAGGAATTTCAACGGTAATATTTTTCAAATTATTAACACGTGCACCTCGAATTGTTATGTTCTTTTTATCGCCCATTTCTTTGCAAAGGTACGAAAAAAAAACGAAAAATTCCCCAAAAATATTGAAATTTCAAACTTTTTTTGTATCTTTGCAAAAAACTCAATCAAATACACAAATTTATGAAAAAATTAATTATTATCGCTTTAGCAGCATTTGCACTTATGACAAGTTGTAACCCTAACGCAAACAATCCGTTTTTCGCGGAAACTTGGAATACACCTTTTGGTGTTCCTCCGTTTGATCAAATCAGAACAGTACATTACAAACCTGCTTTCTTGGAAGGTTTTCGCCGTCACAATGCCGAAATTGAGGCTATTGTAAACAATCCGGAAGCACCAACCTTCGAAAATACAGTTGTTGCTCTTGAGGCTTCGGGCTTATTCCTTGAAAGAGTTCTGATGACATTTCATAACATTACATTGTCCGAACTTACCGACGAACTTACGGTACTTCAGGGCGAAATTATGCCGATGCTTTCGGCGCATTCCGACCGAATTTCGATGAATCCGGAATTGTTCCAACGTATCAGAGTAGTTTATGAAAACGAACGTTCGCAACTCGAAGGCGAAGACTTGATGTTGCTTGATATCACGTACAGAAACTTTGTTCGTGGTGGTGCAAATCTTGACGAAGTATCTCAAGCGAGATTGAAAGAAATCAACGAAGAGTTGTCACGCACAGTTACACAATTCAACACGAACGTGTTGGCAGACCAAAACGCATTTTATTTGCACCTTACAAACGAAAAAGATTTGGCTGGACTTCCTCCGGCAGTAGTTGCAGCGGCAGCGGCTTTGGCAGAAAGAGAAGGAAAAGAAGGTTGGTTGTGGCAATCGTTGCAAAGATCAGTATTTACACCGCTTTTGACCTTTTTAGATTGTCGTGATTTGCGCTACAAAGTATGGAGTGCATACGTGAATGTTGGAAATAACGGCAACGAAAACGACAACAATGAAATTATTGTAAGAATTGCCAATCTCGAATTAGAAAGAGCACAATTATTCGGTCACGAAACAGCAGGCTCATTCATTTTGGAAACAAGTATGGCAGGCAATGTAGAAACTGTGAGAAACTTTATCCAAAGTCTTTGGGAGCCTACAATGCGTGTATTTGCTCGTGAAACAAGAACACTTCAAGCAATGATTAATCAAAGAGGCGGCAACTTCCAACTTGAGCCTTGGGATTGGCGCTATTATGCGGAAATCGTTAAGCAAATAAATTACAATTTTGACGAAACAGCATTCCGCGAATATCTAAAGCTAGAAAATGTTATTGACGCTGCTTTCGACCTTTGCTATAGACTTTGGGGAGTTACTTTTGAAGAGCGTTTCGATATTCCAAAATTTAATCCCGAAAATAGAACCTGGCTCATGAGAGACTACGATGGTTCGGAATTGGGAGTTTTCATTGCAGACTACCATCCTCGTGCAAGCAAGCGAGGTGGTGCATGGATGTGGTTTTTCCGTCCGCAATCCGGTTACCCGAACAACAATATCATTCCGATTGTTACAAACGTGAGTAATTACACAGCTCCTGACGGCGATGGTATTGCATTGTTGTCGATTGACGAAACTAACACGTTGTTCCATGAAATTGGGCATGCATTGCACATGTTGTTCAGCAGAACAAACTATCGCAGTTTGTCCGGAACTAACGTAAAAAGAGATTTTGTTGAAATGCCGTCATCTGTTATGGAAAACTGGGCATTCCATCCGGAATTTTTGAGAACTTATGCAAGACATTACAGAACGGGTGAAGTTATTTCTGACGAACTTATTGAGCAAATGCAAAGAGCACGCGGATTTAACAGAGGCTTTATCCAAGGCGAATTTTTAGCGTCTGCGTGGGTAGATTATTTTTGGTACACAGTCACCGAACCCATTACAATGGGCGGTGTAGAATTCGAATTGGAAGCAATGAGAAGAATAAATCTGCCAAGAGAATTGAAACCTAGACATCGTTCGACGTACTTCTTACATATCTTCGGAGGTGGCTACACGATGGGCTATTACAGCTACCGTTGGGCGGAAATGTTGGATGCAGATATTTTTGCTGCATTCGTTGAGTCGGGCGATATCTTTAATCCGGTATATGCACGCAAACTTCGTGAAGTTTTTGCTGCCGGCGGCACAGTAGAGCCTGCTGAACTTTTCAGAAGATTCAGAGGTAGAGACCCAAGTCCAACACCGTTCTTGAGAAGTCGCGGCTTGTTGTAAAACAAAAAAAGGAGCAAAATTTTGCTCCTTTTTTTATTGCCAATATCATTTTTTTTCGTATCTTTGCGAAAAATCAAATAAAACACACAAATTATGAAAAAATTAATCATTATTGCTTTGACAGCATTTGCACTTATGACAAGTTGCAATCCTAACGCAAACAACCCGTTTTTTGCGGAAACTTGGAATACGCCTTTCGGTACTCCTCCGTTTGATCAAATCCGAACCGCACATTACATGCCGGCCTTCTTGGAAGGTATGAGACGCCACAACGCAGAAATCAAGGCTATTATAAACAATCCGGAAGCACCGACTTTCGAAAACACAATCGTTCCTTTTGAGGCTTCAGGTCTATTCCTCGAAAGAGTGAGATTAGTATTTATGAACATCATCAGAACTGAACGCGATGACGAACTTGCTGAAATCGAAAGGGAAATTATGCCGATACTTTCGGCACATTCCGATCGAATTGCAATGAACCCGGAGTTGTTTGAACGCATTAGAATTGTTTATGAAAATGAATATGATCAACTTTATGGAGAAAACCAGATGTTGCTCCGAATCATATATAGAAATTTTGTTCGAGGCGGTGCAAATCTCTGTGAGGAGGGTCAAGCTCAATTAAAAGCAATCAATGAAGAACTTTCGATTTTGACTTCACAATTCAACGCAAATGTGTTGGCAGAGCAAAATGCATTTTATTTGCATATTACAGATGAAGCACAATTATCAGGACTTCCTCCGGCAGTTGTCGCAGCAGCAGCCAACTTGGCAGCAAGAGAAGGTAAGGAAGGCTGGTTGTGGTTGTCACTCCAAAGGTCGGTATTTACACCTCTTTTAACGTTTTTAGACTGCCGCGATCTGCGCTACAAAGTATGGAGTGCATATGTAAATAAAGGAACTCATGACAACGAATTTAACAATGAGTGGGTCGCTACAAATATCGCTAACCTTCGCTTGCAAAGAGCACAACTATTTGGTCACGAGACAGCAGGCTCTTTCATTGTGGAAACGTATATGGCAGGAACTACACAAACCGTGAGACAATTTTTGGAAGACATTTGGGCTCCAACACAAGTTCAGTTTGCTCGCGAAGCAAGAATGCTTCAAAACATGATCAATGCCAGAGGTGGCAACTTTAACCTTGAACCGTGGGATTGGCGCTATTATGCAGAGTTAGTCAGACAAGAAAATTACAATTTCAATGAGACGGCTTTTCGCGAATATCTAAAATTGGAAAATGTAATTAACGCAGCGTTTGATTTAACCACAAGACTTTGGGGCGTAACGTGGGAAGAGCGTTTTGATATTCCGAAATTCAATCCTGAAAACAGAATTTGGTTGATGAGAGATTATGATGGAACAGAATTGGGAATCCTTTTTGCCGATTATCATCCTCGTGCGAGCAAACGTGGTGGAGCGTGGATGTCGTCTTTCCGTCAGCAATCCGGATATCCGGGTAATAGAGTGTTGCCGGTAGTTTTGAATATAAGCAACTATACAGCTCCTTCCGGTGATCAGCCTGCGTTGTTGTCCATTGACGAGGTTAATACGTTGTTTCACGAACTTGGACATGCGTTGCACATGTTGCTCAGCAAAACACAATTCCGTAGTCTGTCGGGAACCAATGTGAAGCTTGATTTTGTTGAGATGCCTTCTGAACTTATGGAAAATTGGGCGTTTCACCCGGAATTTTTGAGAACTTATGCGAGACATTACAGAACGGGAGAGGTAATTTCAGATGAATTGATCGAAACGATGTTAAGAGCGAGAAGATTTAACCAAGGATTTATCACCGGAGAATACATGGCTTCAGCATGGTTAGATTATTTTTGGTATACACAAACCGAACCAATTACGATGGGTGCTGTAGAATTTGAGTTAGATGCAATGAGAAGAGTGAATTTGCCGCGTGAATTGAAGCCAAGGCATCGCTCGACTTATTTCTTACATATTTTTAGTGGAATGTACGCTATGGGTTATTATGTTTACCGTTGGGCGGAAGTTTTGGATGCGGATATATTCCAAGCATTCATTGAGTCCGGCGATATTTTCAATCAAGAATTGGCGGCAGGCGTTAGAAGAATTTTCGAAAGTGGTGGAACGGTTGACCCTTCCGAACTTTTCAGAGAGTTCAGAGGTAGAGACCCAAGGCCGGAACATTTTTTGAGACGAATTGGGTTGTTGTAAGATCAAAAAAAAGGAGCAAAATTTTGCTCCTTTTTTTTATTGTGTTTGTTCCATCCTTCCGATTCGTACCATATTTGAACGCTTAAGGTTAAACGGAGTGCTGCCGAGATAAACAACTTTAGAGTGCTCTTTGAGAAGTTTACTGGCTAAAATATAGTCTTTGACGTAATTCACAGCCTCGCCAACGGTTCTAAATTCCGGGTACATGTGTACCTCAACCCCCCAAATCAAAGGTAATGTACGAAGTAATTCGGGTTTTGTTGTGAAAACAATAATTTTTGAACGAGTTGCACGGTGTGATGCAGCCAAACGCACAGGTGTACCACTGTTTGCAAAAACAATAATTGCAGATGCTTCTATTTGCTTCGCTAAAGATGCGGCATTGTAGCAAATGGATTTTGTGAGATAACCGCCTCCTCGAGGTTCTTCAATAGGTGGTTGCAAAGGAAATTGAATCAAATGTCTGCTTTCAGTCCAAGTGATGATGTCCTGCATGGCTTGAACGGCTTCCACAGGAAATTCCCCAATAGAAGTTTCCGCACTCAGCATCAAGGCATCGGCTCCGTCCAAAACAGCGTTGGCAACATCATTTGCTTCCGCACGGGTCGGCAAAAAATTCGTAATCATGCTTTCCATCATTTGCGTTGCAATGATAACCGGTTTTGCAGCTATAACACATTTTCTAACGATTTCTTTTTGAAGTGTAGGAACTTTTTCAAACGAAATTTCTACGCCTAAATCGCCACGTGCAACCATTATACCATCACTTGCCTCAATAATTTCATCTAGATATTCTAAAGCCTCCGGTTTTTCAATTTTTGCAATGATTTCAATTTTTGCATTTCGGCTTTCAATTTGTTTGCGGAGCTCGATAATATCTGTGTCTCGACGAACAAACGAAAGTCCGATCCAATCGATATCTTGATCAATTGCAAACTGTAAATCTGCCAAATCTTTTTCGGTTAAAGAAGGTAAGCTTACACGTGTGTTCGGCAAATTTACACCTTTTCGTGAACTCAAGATTCCACCGTTGATGACCTTTGTAACAATTTCGTCTTTGCCGTTTGTCGATTCAACGGTCAATTTAATTTTTCCATCATCAACCAACACGGTGTCGCCGGGTTTCACGCTTTTCGGAAGTTTGGTATAATTCATAAATGCGCGAGTTTCATCGCCTTCGCACTCATTTGAGGTGAGAATGAATTTTTGACCGTTTTCCAACATCACACCGTTATTTTTCATCACACCAACGCGTAATTTTGGGCCTTGTAAATCGCCCAAAATAACCAAATTTTTACCTGTTTTCTCACGAACGGCTTTGATATTTTGAATGGCTTGGGCGTGAGTTTCGTGTGTGTCGTGCGACAAATTCAATCGAAACACATCAACGCCGGCTTCGGTAAGCTTGATCAACATTTCTTCCGAACGGCTTGCGGGGCCTATTGTTGCAACAATTTTTGCTTGAGATTCTTTACGGATATTCATGGGTTTGAGATTTCAAATACTTTTTTGCAAAGATACGAAAAAAAAACCGAGATTGCAACCCAATTATATATATCTACACCTTCTTTTATCAATTTTCAACTTCGTCCCGACTGTCTGATTAAACCCGCGACTTTTTTATTAAATTCATCACATTTGATCAAATCTTCGATAGTATGATGAAATCTGTAACGCCAGTAATATTGGCTGTTTCCGGGATCGTTGATACGTTCGGCATGTGGGTCGTTCAAGCGTAACTTTTCGTCCATTGCCATAAGATCTTGAATTGGAAAAATAGCCCAAAGGCTTGGAGAACTCAAGTGTTGCTCAATGATGAGCTGTGCAATCCAAGGTTCGCAGAATTTCGGACATTCTCCGTGTTGTTTCAATTCATTGTAGTAAAAATTTTTCGTGACATCCATGTTTTCCTCCCACCATCCGCGGATCGTACTCATATCATGGCTGCTCGGACTACAAACGCTGAGGTAAGGCGCATTTACCAAATCAGCAAATCTCAATTTCGGATCGTTCGGCATGCGCTGAATAATCAGGCTCAAAATTTGCAATTCGCTCATCACATCCGGTACACAAGCAGGCACCATTCCCAAGTCTTCGCCGCAAACTTGCATCATGGTGGAATTTTTCAAACTGCGTAATTTTTTCAATCCGATTTCACGCCAAAATTCATTGTGGCGATGATAAAAATAATCATTGTAAATTTCGTTCAAAATATGTTTTGTGCTATCGTCTAAATCTTGATACGAGCGGGTTGAATGAAACATAATTCTCGGATGAAAATGACCTTTTTGTACTTTATCTTCGATAAAAAGAATTTCATTCACATCGCCATCAACGTAGGGTTTACATAAACGATCGTAGTCGAACCACATGCCGCGCTGATTTAATTCTTCAATGGAAAACGGCAGGGCAGGGGAGAAAACACCCAAAAGTCCGTCCTTTACATGCAGTGGTATTTCAAAAATACGGAAAAATCCCAAAATATGATCAATGCGGCAAACTTGGAAATACTCTTCCATTTTTTTAAGTCTGCGATGCCACCAAGTGTAGTCGTCTTTTGCCATTTCGTCCCAGTTGTACGTGGGAAATCCCCAGATTTGTCCACCTGTAGAAAATGCGTCCGGCGGTGCTCCCGCCTGACAATCCATGTTATATAATTTCGGGTTAACCCACGTATCCACACTGTAACGATTCACACCGATCGGGATGTCGCCTTTCAAGAATATGCCTTTATTTAAGGCATATTCGGAGGCTTCCGAAAGTTGAATATGCAGATGGTATTGTACAAAATAATGGATTGCAGCATCGTTGCTATCACGTAAAGCACAAAATTCAGCGTAAGGGACCAACCAGTCGGAATTTTTCTTGAAAAAATCTTTGTAACCTTTGGTTTCGAAAGTTTTTTTCGCGTCTTTTTTGAAAAAATGACGAATGTACTTCCATTTTTCGTTCATTATTTTTTCGTAATCTACCTGTGGAAGGGTATTCAGTTTTTTGCAAAGTTCTTGGTATTCGCCCAATTCTTTTTGTGTGAATTTCCCAAGGCTTTCGATATTCAAATACATCGGATGCAAAGCAAACACAGAGATTGCGGAGTATGGACACGAATCCAACCATGTGAAATCTGCAGTTGTATCGTTTACCGGAAGAATTTGAATAAGCTTCAAACCGCAGATTTCTGCCCAGTCAGCGAGGATTTTTAGGTCTGAAAATTCGCCTACGCCCAATCCTTTTTCCGTTCGAATCGAAAATACGGGAATGGCTATACCTGCACCACGAAACGGGGTTTTAGGTTGGTCAAAAACAGACATTCTTACTATTTGTATTGGACAACTTCCTGATTGAAAAACACCAACTCAACCCTGGCATCTGCAAACATTTTCTCCGATTCCGCTCCGGCGTGGTATTTGAATTCACACACTACGCGCTTGATGCCGCAGTTGATAATGAGCATTGCGCACACTCGGCAGGGTGTCATTTTACAATATAAAGTTCCGCCGTCTAAGGCGATGCCGCGCCGTGCGGCTTGACAAATTGCATTTTGCTCGGCATGAACGGTTCTCACACAATGCTCGGTAATATTGCCGTCTTCATGAATCACTTTTTTCATTAAATGCCCTACCTCATCACAATGCGGCAAGCCTGCCGGCGAGCCGACATAACCTGTGACTAACAACTGACGATCTTTCACGATTACGCATCCGCTTCGTCCGCGGTCGCACGTGGCACGCTCCGCAACAGAACGCGTCAGCCCCATAAAATATTCATCCCAGCTTGGACGTGTGTTTGTTGTTTCCATATTCATAAATAAAAAAAGGGCAAGCTACTTACATCGCACCGCTACAACCACCGACCCTTGCTGCCTTCCGACCCTGGGGGAATAAGTAGGAGCTGGTCGTCTAAGACTTACCCCGACTGCAAAGATACAAAA
>Ga0123355_10002710_pt1 | contig 25111 bp, 20 predicted proteins | sample TergutEmb28metaG_3_FD_89872 | JGI IMG/M metagenome (GOLD analysis project Ga0123355, IMG submission 89872) | Embiratermes neotenicus P1 segment gut microbial communities from Petit-Saut dam, French Guiana - Emb289 P1 | ecosystem: Host-associated > Arthropoda: Insects > Digestive system > Gut ...
ATACAACGATATCTGCCGAGGCCCACTGGGCATATCTTTCAAAGTTCTGCTCATAAGCAGGAAATCCGGTATAACCGTAACCGGTCTTTGGACCCCACGGTGTACCATGAGACGGTATCCTGCCCTCAGGCCATCCGGTCTCAGGATTAATCGGCCCTTGATTTCTCCAATGATCCGGGCTCATTGCGGAAGTTTCATGACCACCTGTACCGCTGGTTACGGACACCGTGGTTCCGCCTGCTGCCAGTGTGATTGTAATGGCATCAGTCATGTTGGTAATGCCTTGTGCAACATAGTTGGCTCCGAAAATAGCCCATAGTTGCTCTCTGAGCAGATCGGCCATAGCCGTGGTTATTTCTACATTCTTTTGCTTTGCGTAGTACATAACCAGAATTTGAACCGGCTCGCCATTTTCAAGTTTATTTCTAAATGGCGCTCTGGAAGCTGTCGGAATATTATTGAGCGGCTCAATCTCAGCTAATGGGTTTACAAAAACGATTTCAACCGGTGTGCTCGCAACGGCAAATGGAAGCGCCATGCCGAATAGCATCGTTAAAGCCAACAGGCAACCCAAAAACTTTTTGAATTTCTTCATATGTCTTCCCCCTATTATTCAGATTCGACGCCGACATGTATATACCCGTTGCCACCATTTGAGGCTCCGTTTGTATAACCATTGTCGCCATTGAGATAATCGTTATCTTCGCTGGCATAACAATCATCGTCATCTATATCATCACGCTCTTCGTCAGCATAATCATCGTCAACATAATCATCCTCATCTGCATACTTGCGCTCTTCGTCAATATAATCATCATCGTCACCGTTAATATAGACCAAATCAGCAAGCGCTTGTCTCAAATTTTCATATGCTTCGAGTATTGCAAACAGATTGGCATTTTCGTTTGCTAAAACATTTCTAGAAACTTCAAGTACCGCTTGCAGCGCAGACCATGATTCTGCCGTATAGTCTTCTTCAGCTAATTCGTCATTGATTATATCTTCTTCGATTGCATCAACAAGCATCCTGAGTTGCTGATACATCTGATCAAAGATGTCGAGCATAAGACCCTGTACACCTGCGTGCACGATTGCCCACGCGCCGCGCCCGCTTCTACTGTCAAAGTCAACCGTAGCAGTACCGGCTACATCAGCGATTTCAACTGAATTTGCAGCATCGCTATTTACCGCACGAACGACGAATGTATAGTTTCCGCCTGGCAAGCTGCTAAATGTATGTGTAAGTGTATCGCCTACATCTGTCCAAGTTCTGCCGCCATCTGCCGAAACCTCATAGATTATCGTTCCAACAGCGCGAGCCGGAGCCTCCCAAGACAATTCGGCGTCAGCGCCGTTAACTAAAACTGCGAAGTTCTGTGGAGCTGACGATACTTGCGTTGCCCCAATAAGCTGTGCATGGAATCCACTGCCCCAATCGGAACCACCGACACTGAATACTTGGTTCGGAGCAGCACAACCACCAACTATTATTGGCCATACCAAGCTAGCCTGTGCAACATTACCGCCTACCAAATGATTCTGCATAAGCGCTTTCGTGTCCATGTTCCGAACACTGGATGTACCAGCTCCAACAGGCGTATAATTAGGATTCGTATTATCGGTACCGGAAGGTCTCGACAAAACATCCGCACCAGGTCCGGCCAGTGCAACAATTGCAACTGCACCGACAGCCCTACCTTCAGCCGCCTGTGTAATCACAGCTCCCGGTAGTGGATCTTGTGTACCCGTTCCCACACCTGCTCCGCTGCCTGTCGCCAAGCGTGCCTGACTTGTGATCACCAGAGAAACTGTATTTGCACCCGCACCAAATCCCATAAATTCACTGTGTGAAACCCAGCCGGACGGTAAATAACGCAGCGTCTCGGCTATAACAGGTACATTAAATTCTTGCAGACGAATCATAGAGCCGCGTCTGGCTGTATCTTCCGGTCTATTGAGTCCGATATTACGATAAGATAGACTGATAGCGCGACCAATAGAAACATTGGCCGACAGTGTATTTCCAAGCGGACCTCCGCCCAGAATACCGTCTTCAACACTGCGGTCATTAATCATACCGAGTTCATGACTGATAGGCCCGCTGACGATGAGCGACACCGTCATATTACCTAAGCTGTTACGTAATGCGCGGTCGATATCAAAACCTGCATATTCGCGCGAGTTGGCAATGGCTTCCATCGCAGCCAAAATGATTGGGAAGTATTCCGGTGCTGCACCGGCCATTACTGCATTGACTGCGACATTTTCAACAGTGACGATACCGCCGCCAACCATCATGCCCAATACTTCATTGCCTGCACGGCCTCCCGACTGAGCAATCATCGCATTTACGAGTTCCGAAGTCGGAATGACCAACGGCAATCCATCACCAAAGTTGTGTTGATTTGCCATACGCAAAAAGTTTCGCCCTGCCGCTGCCAAAGAATTTCCGGACACACTGCCGGGGATATCAACAGCCATCATAGCAGGTGTTATAATCGGTGGAAAGTGCTCACCAGAGGCTAAAGTAGTGGTTAATGCATCATTAGCGCGCGCGAGTACGCCGCCTGTACCACCCAAAATATGTGTATCAATCCAATCGTCGCGCTCACTCCCGACCGCTCTGCTGAACGACCTGGAATACAACATTGCATCAATGACCACCACACGCATTTCAGTGAATCCGTTTTTCAAAGCACCATTTCTTAGCGCCGGTTCAAACATTTCATTTACAATCACAACAACAGGTGTGCCGCGTGCTTCGATTTCTCTGGCATAATAAGATGCCCATAAAGCCGCCATATTGTCGTCTACAACACCAATCACAACAGCGGCATTATTCGCCCAATTATCAAAGTCCGCACCGGATCTTGGCCCTGCTGTGTTGACCGGGATGGTGAAACTATCGGTTCCTGACGGGTCGTGATTTGCAATCAAATTGCTGGCTATTGAGCCAATAATGTGCGCATCATTTGGTCTGTCAAAACGGAGCTGTAGAATTTCCCCATTACCTACATTGCCACTCCGCTCTGTGAGTGGTTGGTTGTCTGGCATATTCGTCGCATCAAATCCAAAAGGATTGAGAAAAGCGAGTGTAGTACTCGCCCCTGCGATTGGCATAGCAACACCACTCAGCAGTGCGACGGTCAGTATCAGAACCAACACTTGTGAAAATCTCTTTTTCTTCACTCTTGTTCCTCCTATATAAGATATGCAAGATTCAGTGTTTGCGTAGGGTTTTTGCTGTAAGGCTATTCCATGCGTTGTAAAATTTTTCGCGTATGCCCTCCTTTGTGTATATTTGGTTTTTCGCCCACCATTCTGATGTTTGCCAAGGCATTTTTGAGGCTCTTCAGTTGCCATAGGGTGATGGGCGGAGCCTCATCGTTTAGCTGACGGACGACGAGGTTCAGCTCCCGCCAGATTAGAGTAACGATATCATAGGTGTGAGGCATATACAAGAAAAATCAGGCTAAAATTCAAAGTTTTTCTGCACAGAGGCACCGAAAAACATCATTAACAATGCTTATCAGCGCCTCGTAATTGGTGATAGATTCAAAAATTTTTTGCAAGAGCAGTGTGCAGTGCGGAGTTTAGGGTGATGGCCACATAAGCGTAGCACCGGTTCAAAACCCAATAATACACTTCTTTACACAGACCGAAACGCACTTACCGCAACCGGTACACTGCGCATAATCAATAACTGCCAAAAAGTCATTTGCCTGTATTGCATCCGCCGGACACTCTTTGACGCATTTCATACACCCTATACAACCAACCTGACATTTGTCCTTCAACACAGCGCCCTTCTCTGTATTCTTACACAGCACAGCAACCGCAACTGAGGCATTTTCAACAGATATCAAATCATACGGACAGGCTTTGACGCATAACCCACAACCGCTACACTGGCGGGGTCTTATGTGCGCAAGGCCTTTTTCTATACATATCGCATCGCTCGGGCAAACTTTCAAGCAATCTCCAAATCCCACACACCCAAAAGCGCAAGCATTCTGCCCACCAAAATGCAACTTCACTGCACGGCAGGTGTTCATACCAGTATATTCCATTTTTGCACGCTTTGTTTCTGTATCGCCCAAGCAATGTACCATCGCCATTCGCCTGACTACTCCGCCATCTTCAAGCCCCATAATTGAACTCAGTTGCTTCGCCAAATCAGCCCCTCCCGGAGTGCAAATGTTCGGTTGCGCTGCACCTTCAACCAAGGCCGCCGCATATCTGTCACACCCACTATATCCACATGCACCGCAATTGGCACCGGGCAGCAAACTGCGCACCAGAATGACCCGCTCGTCCACTTCCACATGCATAAGTTTTGAGACAACCGAAAGCAAAACCGAACAAACAAGCCCAATCACTGTAACAGAAACTATCGCAATAATTATTGTGTTCATAAGCTATATACCCTTTATTTTATCCAAATAAGTTTTCTACAACGCCTTCAAATGCGAAAAACGCCATAGACAAAATCGCCGCAGAAATGAGCGTAATCGGCATTCCCTTAAATGGCTCCGGCGGCTGTGATGCTTCTGTTTGCTGTCTTACACTTGTAAACAAAACCATTGCAAGAAAAAAGCCCAATCCAGAACCAAAGGCATTAACCATTGATTGCGCAAAAGTCAGCTCGTTGCTTACATTGGAAATCGTAACAGCCAGAATAGCACAATTTGTCGTCATGAGCGGAAGATAGACCCCAAGGGCATCATAGAGGGGCGGGATATATCTTTTGAGTACGATTTCGACTATTTGCACCAGCGTTGCAATGACAAGAATGAACACCACTGTCCGCATAAACCCAAGCCCATTTGCATGGAGCAGATATGTCTGTATCGGCCATGTAACAACTGATGCCAGTAGCATTACAAACATTATTGCAATGCCCATGCCCATTGAGCTTTTTATATCTTTCGATACACCCAAAAATGGACAAACGCCCAAAAATTTACGCAACACATAGTTGTTTACCAAAACTGCGCTCATCATAATCACAATCATACCGCGAAAATCCATCAGCTTTCACATCCCTTCTGCGACACTTTTCCGCAAGCGACTGCCGATGGGCAGCCCGCACAACCAAACTCAGTCTTTTTGATTGCTTGTCCTTTTGATATTTTGTTGACCAGCGCAATGAAACATGCAAAGACGATAAATCCTCCCGGAGCCAGCGTAAAAATCGCAGCATTATGCTCACTGAGCCATGGCAGTGAAATCCCAAACCATGAACCACTGCCGAACACCTCCCGGATTGTCGCAATTGCGAGCAACGCCAAGGTAAATCCGGCACCTGAACCCAACGCATCCAGAATCGAATCAAATGTCCTATGCTTGCTGGCAAACATCTCTGCACGTGCAAAAATGATGCAATTCACTGCAATCAGCGGCAAAAATATACCCAAAGACTGGTATAGCGTGTATGCATATGCTTCAACAGCCATTTCAGCCAGCACCGTAAAACTGGCAATGAGGATGATGTAACAGGGTATACGCACTTTGCTTGGTATCATGTTTCTAAGTAAGGATATCACGATATTTGAGCCTAACAATACGAAAGTTGTGGCAACACCCATACCTATTGCATTTTCTGCCTGAGTTGAAACCGCCAGTGCAGGGCATGTGCCTAAAATCAGAACCAAAACGGGATTTTCTTTAATAATCCCCCTAGTCAAAGTCTTTAATCTTTTCATTGCAGCCCCCTAATCGTTTCCAAAATGGCAAACGCTTCTCTCATGGCATTGATATAGGCAACAGTTGAAATAGTAGCCCCCGAAACGGCCTGTATACCATCAAGTCTGCTGTCTTTTCCATTAAACTGATCTGTAAAGTTTGCATCATCTATAACCGTGCCAATGCCCCGGGTTTCGGTATGCTGCAGTGTTGAGTTGCTGAGTATCCGTCCATCCGGCCCTATTGCGCACATTACCCTTATTTCTCCGCTAAAGCCATTGACAGAAACTATAAATATATAGCCAACATCATTTTTTGTCCTATATGCCGCCCTTATTGCTCTGGGAAGCACTACATTTTCAATAGGCTCAAATCCTGTGGCTTCTGGTATTTTCTCTGCCATTGCGGAAAGCGCACGCTCTGCAGCTGCCAATTCGATTACAGGATATGTGACACTGTTCATGAGCGCCAACGCCCCGGTCACAACCAAACAAATCAGCGTCAAAACAAGTATGGGTACAACAAAATCATTTTTCACGATTTGACACCTCCCAACGGCTTGGACATCGTGAATTTATTGATATAAGGGGTCAGGATATTCATCAGTAATATTGCAAAAGATACGCCTTCCGGATAACTACTGTACAATCGAAACAATACCGTAAACAGCCCGCAGCCTATACCAAATATAAATCGCCCCTTATTGGTTGTTGGTGAAGTGACATAGTCTGTGGCCATAAAGATTGCACCCAAAAACAGACCGCCGCCAAAGATCTGATGAACCGGCTCTTGCCCCAAAATGGCAGTACAAAGGAAAACCACTGCAATGAACGCGACGGGCACATGCCATGATATGACACGTCTTATAAGCAAATAAGCTCCGCCCAGAAGTAGCGCCAAATTACTTGTTTCACCCAAGCTTCCTCCACGCATTCCGATAAACATATCCCAAATACCGGGCAGAGCCGCTACCTCTCCCCTGCCTATAAGCGCTAGTGGCGTTGCTCCGGTTATTCCATCAACCGGATTTACCCATGTTGTCATGGTAACGGAAAAAGCGAGAAACATCACCACACGAGCTGTAATTGCAGGGTTTGCAAAGTTTTTGCCCAGCCCTCCGAACAATTGCTTTACAAGTATGATTGCAACTGCACTTCCAAATACCGCTTGCCAAAGAGGAATTGTGACAGGCAGGTTAAATGCAAGCAAAACACCAGTGATACATGCTGAAAAATCAGTTATGGCATTGGGCTTTTTTACGATTTTTAAAAACGCCCATTCAAAAATGATACAAGAAGCAACACAAACTGCGGTCACAAGCGCAGCACGCGCACCAAAAATCAAAATCGAGGCTATAAGCGCAGGAATCAGCGCTATCAGCACATCAAGCATGATCCGGCTGGTTGTTGACTTATCATAAATATGAGGCGAAGTTGAAACACTAAAATTGCTCATATCGCAACCCCCTCTTTTGCCTTTTGCTCAGTAGCTCTCTGTGCCGCAGCTTTTTGCGCCGCCTTTTCAGTCCAGAGCAAATCCTTTGAAAGTTGCATCACTTGCACAAGCGGCCGCTTTGCCGGGCAGATATATGCACAGCAACCACATGCGACACACATGTTCACCTTGTGCAACTCCAGAAGTTCAAGCTTTTTCATATCATATGCAGCTTCAATCTGCACAGGCATCAGACTCATCGGACATCTACCTATACAACGTCCACATTTTATACAAGCCGTTACCTTTGGCATTTTTACATCCTTTTCCAAAAATGCAAGTATCGCATTTGTTGTCTTTACAACAGGAACATCAAGGCTGGGTAGAGACGTTCCCATCATTGGGCCTCCAGCAATTATCTTTTTTGGCTCACCGACAAAACCATCGCAAAATTCAAAAAGTTCCTTTATGGGCGTGCCTATTGGGGCAATGAGATTTTTTGGAGTTCTGACCGCAGTGCCATCTACTGTAACGACCTTCTGAACCAGCGGTATCCCAAGTTTGAAATACCGCGCAAAAACAGTGATCGTCGTACAGTTCATGACCAAACAGCCGACATCATGAAGCCTCGCCCCCTCAGGCACAATGCGCCCGGTCACATTGTAAACAAGCACTTTCCTCTCGCCTTGCGGGTACATACTGGGCAGAATGAAAATGTCTACCTGATCATCACCATCGAAAAGCTCTTTCATCTTGTTGATTGCTTCCAGCTTATTATCCTCAATGCAAATGACAACTTTTTTTGGGTTTATAAACCGCTTCAATAATTGTACACCCTGATGAACATATTCAGCGCCTCCGACCATTGTCCTTGTGTCGGATGTTACGTAAGGCTCACATTCAGCGCCATTAATCAAAATATAATCGAGTTTATCAATGTCTTTTATCGTAAGTTTTGCAGCCGTTGGAAAGCCTGCTCCCCCAAGCCCAGCTGAACCAGAATCCCTGACCGCATCCAGAAATTCTTGCAGGGTATTGGCCTTAGGCAACTTTATTCCCTCATGCAGTTCCTGTTTTCCATCGGAAGCAATGGTTATGGATGTTGCTTTTTTGCCAGTAATCATATCACGGTCGTTTATACTCTTTACGACACCGGATACGCTTGCATGTATGGGCGCGGAGACAAAACCTGCCGCTTCACCAATGAGCTGCCCTACTTTGACTTCGTCGCCCATTTTAACGACGGGTTTTGCAGGCGTTCCGGAATGCATGGACATGGGTATGCAAACTTCTGCGGGCAAAGGTAAAAACCTTGCTTTACAAAACTGAGTGTTTTTGTTGTGTGGCGGGAAAACGCCTTTGATTTTTTTGAGTAACAAAAAAAATCACCTCCGGGGATTCAATATTTTATAAGCTTTCATTAGCAAGACTCGTGTATTTCAGGATATGAGTTTTCAAGGGGAGCAGGAGGTTAAGCCACAGGGAACGGCCTGCCGGCGGCCATACTTTTCTGCTTGCCCAGAAAAGTATGCAAAAGACGAGAGCTGTTCTATGATAAAATTCGTAGGGGCATAACTGTGTTTGCCCGGACATGTCAAAAAGCATTAGTAACACCCTCGCAATTCAAACCAAACTCATCGCATCTACTCATATTTCATGAGTTATCACAATTCCATTTTACAAAATTATACAACCATTTTCAAAAAACGTCAAACAAAAATCGCTGCCACACAGAAAAATTCTATATGGCAGCGATAAAATTCAGACTATTTTTATTAATTCTACTTAACAATCACCTTGCAAAAATTCTTTTTCCCACGACGCACAACAATACCCTCGCCTTTACACTCATCTGACGAAAACCCAGCAGTTATTGAAGTCACTTTAACACCATTAACCTCAACACCCCCCTGATCTACAGCCCGGCGCGCATCTGACTTTGATTGACAAAGCCCCGATTTTTGCAAAATACTGAGGATATCCGTAAACCCATCGACAAAATCAGACTCCGTAAACTCCACCGTCGGCATATCGGCAGCACCTCCGGACTCAAAAAGCGCACGGGCAGTTTGCTTTGACTGCTCCGCTATCTGCTCCCCATGAATCAACGCCGTCAGCTCAAAAGCCAACACTTCCTTTGCCTTATTGAGCTGCTGACCTTCAAGCTTCTCAAGCTCATAAATTTCTTCAATCGGCAAAAATGTCAGCAATTTCAAGCACTTGATAACATCCGCATCATCAACATTACGCCAATATTGGAAAAACTCAAATGGGCTTGTCTTTTCCGCATCCAACCAAACGGTACCCCTTGCGGTCTTGCCCATCTTATTACCCTCAGAATTTAGAAGAAGCGTAATCGTGAGCGCATGAGAATCCTTCGCAAGCTTGCGACGAATCAGCTCCGTACCCGCAAGCATATTAGACCACTGATCATCTCCGCCAAACTGCATATTGCAGTTGTATCTGCTAAAAAGCTCATAGAAATCATAGGCCTGCATGATCATGTAGTTAAACTCTAAAAAAGTCAGACCCTTTTCCATCCTGTTTTTATAGCACTCTGCCGAAAGCATACGATTTACAGAAAAATGCGGCCCAACATCACGCAAAAATTCAAGATAATTAAGCCCCCGCAACCAATCTGCATTGTTGACCATCAAAGCCTTTCCGGCAGAAAAATCAATGAACCGGGACATCTGCTCTTTAAAACAATTGCAGTTGTGTTCAATGGTCTCAACTGTCATCATATTGCGTAAATCCGCTCTGCCCGATGGGTCGCCAATCATGCCTGTACCACCGCCAACAAGGGCAATGGGCTTATTTCCAGCCATCTGCAACCGCTTCATGAATGACAGAGCCATAAAATGCCCCACATGAAGCGAGTCGGCAGTCGGATCAAACCCGATATAAAATGTGGCTTTGCCAGTATTAATCATCTCGCTGATTTCTGCCTCATCCGTGACCTGCGCGATAAGCCCACGCGCTTTTAGCTCTTCATATAATGTCATATCATTCGCCCCTCTAAAAAATCTTTAGTATGCTCAAAAATGATTAAAACCTTGCAGCCAACTAAACCGCAAGGTCTCTCTAATTTGTGGTGGGGGAGGACGGATTCGAACCATCGAAGTCACTGACAACAGATTTACAGTCTGCCCCCTTTGGCCACTCGGGAACTCCCCCATATTAAAATGAAAATGGAGCTGGTGGACGGACTCGAACCCCCGACCTGCTGATTACAAATCAGCTGCTCTACCAACTGAGCTACACCAGCGGATAACAACCCTGCAAAGTTGACGTGCAAGCTATGATAGCAAACCAAAACACATTTGTCAACTGATAAAAGTAAAAATTTTTGTCACACGGTTTTATTTTCGTTCATAATGTGGTATAGTAATGCGAAACACTCACTCCGGATGAGCACTGATTTAATTTGCCATAAGTAGTTGCAAGTTAATCAGCAATTGCCTGGAGTATCATGCTGAAAGGTTTAAAATCCATGATAAACAAAGCTATTTCTAAAATCTTTGGCACACATAATGACAGAGAACTCAAGACCCTTATGCCAATAATAAATAAAATTGAAAGCCTCGAAGATGAATACCGGAATATATCTGATGAACAGCTCAAGGCAAAGACTCCAGAATTTATTAAACGCCTCGAAGCGGGTGAAACACTCGATGATATACTGCCCGAAGCATTTGCAGCAGCCCGTGAAGCATGTGATCGAGTCCTTGGCATGCGCCCGTTCCATGTCCAGCTGATCGGCGGACTGGTGCTGCATCAGGGAAGAATCGCGGAAATGAAAACCGGTGAGGGTAAAACCCTTGTGGCCGTAATGCCCTCATACCTCAATGCACTTTCCGGAAGAGGCGTGCATGTCGTCACTGTCAACGACTACTTGGCTCGCCGCGATAGCGAATGGATGGGTAAAGTCCATCGTTTCATGGGTCTAAACGTCGGCCTGATTGTACACGGCCTGACCAGTGAAGAACGCCGAGCAGCCTATGCGTCGGATATCACATACGGCACCAACAACGAATTGGGCTTTGACTATCTTCGTGATAATATGGCGCTTTACAAACAAGATATGGTTCAAAGAGGCCATATTTTTGCCATTGTTGACGAAGTGGACTCGATTTTAATTGACGAAGCCAGGACTCCGCTCATTATATCCGGACAGGGCGATGAGTCCAATGAGCTCTATACAAAAGTTAATGAATTTGTCGCAAGGCTCAAAAAGACCGTTTTCGCAAGTTTAGACGAAAAGGCCGAAGAGGACGAGAGCCTCAGTGCCGACTACATCGTTGACGAAAAGGCAAAAACAGCAACCTTAACCGCAAAGGGCATTAAAAAGGCAGAGCAGCATTTTAACCTCGAAAACCTCGCCGATCTTGAAAACAGCACATTATCGCATCACATCAATCAAGCGCTGAAAGCGCATGGCACAATGCGTCGTGATGTTGATTATGTCGTCAAAGAGGGCGAAGTCATCATCGTAGACGAATTTACAGGGCGACTTATGGAGGGCAGGCGTTACTCCGAAGGACTTCATCAGGCGATTGAGGCCAAAGAGCGCGTCGAAGTCGCACGTGAAAGCAAAACCCTTGCCACAATAACTTTCCAAAACTATTTCCGCCTGTATGAAAAACTCTCCGGCATGACAGGTACTGCCTCGACTGAGGCAGAGGAATTTGGGGCAATATACAAACTAGACATCATAGAGATACCCACAAACCGTCCGCTCATAAGAATAGATACCGCTGATGTGGTTTACAAAAACGAGATGGGCAAATTCAGGGCAATCATTAAACAAATCGAAGAATGCTACCAAAAAGGTCAGCCTGTACTTGTCGGTACTGTATCCATTGAAAAGAGTGAACTGCTCTCTTCTCTGCTCAAAAAAAGCGGAGTACCCCATCATGTCCTCAACGCAAAGCATCACGAAAAAGAAGCTGAAATTGTAGCGCAGGCAGGTAAAATCGGCTCAGTAACCATCGCCACAAATATGGCGGGTCGTGGTACAGACATAGTGCTTGGCGGCAACGCAGAATACCTTGCCAAAAACGATATGAAAAAGGCCGGGATGAGCGAAGAGCAGATTGCCGAAGCAACCGGTTATGCAGAAACAGACGACCCAGATATCATTGCCGCAAGGAAAATGTTCTCTGAAAGGCTTGAAGCACACAAGGCAGTCACTTCTGTTGAGGGTGAAAAAGTAAGAGCCGCCGGTGGACTGTGCATTCTCGGTACAGAACGGCATGAATCGCGAAGAATTGATAATCAGCTTCGCGGACGTGCCGGTAGACAGGGAGACCCGGGTGCAACTCGGTTCTATATTGCTTTGACAGATGATATCATGCGTCTTTTTGGTTCCGAACGCATCATGGGCATGATGGATTCTCTGGGGCTTGAAGAAGATATGCCTATAGACAAAAAGATGTTGTCCAATGCCATTGAATCGGCACAGCGCAGGGTTGAAAGCCGCAACTTCCAGTCCCGAAAAGCCGTGCTTGAATATGACGATGTCATGAACATGCAGCGCACGCTCATATACAATCAACGCCGCAAGGTGCTTGACGGCGATGATGTGACTCAAAACATCAAATCTATGATATCCGATACAATCGAGTCTTCGATCGACGTTGGATTTGGCGAACATGCTCTAATCAACGAACACTCAAGGCTTGCAGAGATTTTATTGCCGCTCGAACCGTTATTCTTAAAAAAAGGCGAAATAACCATGCCGGAATCCGGTTATGATAAACAAGAACTTCAAGAGCTTTTAGAGCGTAAAGCTATGGCCGTTTATGCAGCCAAAGAGGTTGATCTCGGCCATGCTCCCGGCAGCGATGTTCCCATCATGCGGGAGCTGGAACGGGTCATCATGCTGCGCGTTGTTGACGAGTTCTGGATGGAACATATTGATGCAATGGAAAGCCTGCGCGACAGTGTTCGTCTTCGTGCATACGCTCAAACCAATCCGGTCGATGAGTATAAGCGAGAAGGCTTTGACATGTTTGAACAGATGGTCGGTGGAATAAAAGAAGAAGTTGTGCGACGCATGTTTATCGTCAGACTCAGGAAAGACGAATCCTTGCAGAGACGCGGCGTTGCAAAGAATTTCAACGCTTCCGCACAAAATGTGGGAGGTGGCGGCCGTCAAAAGCCTATCAAAAAGGGGCAGAAAATCGGACGCAATGACCCTTGTCCATGCGGCAAGAAACGTCCAAACGGCCTGCCAATGAAGTATAAAGATTGCTGCGGAAGAACTGCATAATGTTTAAGGAAAACAATACAAACGGCGTCACTTTTATGACCGCACCCAATATCACAACAACACATGCCTTTACAACACGTTTTGGTGGAGTCAGCAACGGCATCTATGAGTCGCTGAATCTCGGTCAAAACCTTGGCGACACGCGTGAGGATGTGAAGGAAAACTACAGGCGTTTGTGCAATGCTCTGGGTATTGATTTGGACGACATCGTCACATCCAGGCAAGTGCATCGCGCAGATATAAGGCTTGTGATGAAGTCTGATTGTGGGCATATATTTGCCTCGAATGATTCAGAAGCATGTGACGGGCTTATCACCCGTGAGGACGCTGCTGCCTTAATGATTTTCACAGCAGACTGTGTGCCCATCCTCTTTCATGACCCGGTTGCAGGTGTCGTTGGGGCTGTACATGCCGGCTGGCGCGGAACAGCCGCAAATATCGCAGGCGCTGCAATACGAAAAATGGAAGAAACAGGATGTATTTCAAAAAACATCAACGCCGCTATCGGGCCATGCATCTCTAAATGCTGTTTTGAAACGGATATAGATGTGGTTGACGGACTGTCCGAGGTTCTCAGTGAAGATATTCAAAACTGCGTAGAAAAGCATAAGGAAAAGTATAAAGTAGACTTAAAAGAAGCAAACAAACTGCTTCTTTTAAGAACCGGCGTCAGCAATATAACGATATCTGACGAATGCACATCATGTCATAACCATAAGTACTGGTCACACAGACGTACAAAAGGCAATCGAGGAAGCCAAGCAACCCTGATTAAGCTGCCAAGCACTTAATTTATAACGGCTCTGCCACTTTACTTTCTGTACGCTTTGATGAAAGGGTAAGACACATGCCAAAATCAAAACTTATAAGTTTATTTATTCTGCTGATTCTTGTACCAGCCATATTCTTACAGGGCTGCTTAACCCCTTCCCCTGCTCCATTGCCTGCACAACCCACAGACGCCTATACGGAATCCGAAGAACAAGACTACCCGCCTGAGCTTCTCCCGGCAGTTCATAATCCATTACCCGGTCGTTTCACGTTGCGGTATGATCCAAACAGCTCATTTAATCCACTCACAACACTAAACCGCGACAACATCATTTTGACCTCACTCATGTATGAAAGCCTCTTTGTGCTTAATCGTCATCTTATGCCGGAACCTCAATTGGCCGCATACTGGTCAACGCAGGATAATGTACGGTTTCTTTTCGAGTTAAAACCTGATATTCTAATGCATGATGGCACTTATTTGACCGCTCAGGATGCCGTTTACTCAATAAGACAAGCTTCGCGCATCGGTCGCTTCTCCGGGCGTTTCAACACACTCTCTCGCTTAGAGGCCACTGGCGATTTGACATTCACTATCGAACTGAGCGCACCCAACAGTAGGTTTATACATCTTCTGGATATTCCGATCATCAAAAATGGCACAAGCGGTAGCCACCTCCCTCCCGGCTCCGGCCCATATCAGTTTCCATTTGGCACTGCTCCATGGCTGATCGCATTTTCAAACCACAGGGATTATGAAAACCTACCACTGAGCATGATATATCTTAGAGATTGCGCCGATACCGAACTCACAGAGCTCTTTGACACCGGCGAACTCAGCCTGCTCTGGGATGATCCCGCCGATGCATTTGAAATCAGGTTAAACCGACTGCGCGAAACGCGCTATTTTGAAACCACTTCACTGCAATTTCTAGGCTTTAATGCAAATCACATTGCACTGAGGGATCCTGATGTGCGGCGTGCAATATCCGTTTCCATAGATCGGCAATACATCGTTGAGAACGTCATGCGTCCCGGACTGACCGTTGCTGCACCGCTGGCAATTTCCCCGGTGTTTCACTTATATGATGAAAGATGGGAAGTTCGAGATTTTCCACCGCTTGAAGAGATGGCCTTACTGTTTGAAAGAGCCGGGCTTTATGACTTTAACAACGATTCCTTTCTGGAGCTGTCGGATGGACACGGCGGGTATATTGTATTTACAATCGATTTTATCGTAAACATAGAAAATACCCACAAAGTAAAAGCCGCGCACGAAATCGCAAATAGGCTCAGGCGCAATGGCTTGAATGTAACTGTACGAGAGCTCCCGTGGAATCGATTCATGGAAGCACTAAATTCCGGAAATTTTGACATGTTTTATGGCGAGGTGCAGCTTAGTGCGGATTTCGACCTATCCCCCCTCCTTCTGCCCGGACCTTTGAATTTCGGCAGAACCGCCAGCACGGCTTACAGGCATCTTATCGATGACTTTCTTTCAGCGCGTTATGACGACGAAATACGCTGGGCTGCCCAACGATTGGTTGACGAGATATATTTCGAAGCACCATTTGCACCCATCCTCTATAAGCGACATGTTATATACTCACCCATAGGCGCTATCGTTGGTGCTGACCCCAGCCAATCCAACGTTTTTCGCAATATTACTGCTTGGACTGTCAATTTGATGATGTTAAACTAACTGGAGGTATATTAATGAAAATGTTCAGATGTTACACAGAAAAGAAAGCCTCTTACGCCATTGAAGCAATGAGCGTATTGGCCGAATTGCGTGATTTCCTTGGTATGCATGCAATCGAATCACTGAGGATTCTAAACAGGTATGATACTGAGGGGATTTCTGAGAAAACATATGAAAAAGCGCGTACCACAGTATTTTCAACACCTCAGACCGACATGCTTTATGATGAAACTCTTCCTGATTTTGGAAGCGACGCCCACATGCTGGTCATTGAAGCGCTACCCGGCCAGTATGATCAGAGGGCAGATTCATGTGCACAATGCCTTGAACTTTTGGCGACAACATCCGGTTGCGATTCTTTTCTTTCCCGCCCAACGGTTATCACTGCCAAAGTTTATGTGATTTATGGCAAACTCTGTGCCGATGATATCTCTAAAATACGCACGTATCTCATAAACCCCGTGGAATCACGCGAAGCCAAGTTGGAAAAGCCTGAGACATTGGCCATATGTTATCCTGAGCCCAGTCCTGTCGAAACTATAGGTGGCTTTATTGATGCAGACGAAAATGGAAGAAAAACGCTTATTGACAACTTTTCACTCGCTATGGATATGGCCGATTTAAAAATGCTACAGGAATACTTCCGCAATACAGAAAAGCGCAACCCTACTGTAACAGAGCTTCGTGTCCTCGATACTTATTGGTCTGATCACTGCCGACACACTACATTTTTCACCCATCTGACAGATATCGAAATCAGCGACCCTGATGTCAAAACAGCTTATCAGTTATACCTCGAAGCAAGAAAAGAGACATATGGTGCACATCATGACCGCCCAATCACGCTCATGGACTTGGCAACAATAGCTGCCAAAACACTACGCTCCAGAGGAATGCTCTCCAATATAGAAATCTCAGACGAAGTCAATGCTTGCTCCATTCATATAGATGCGACCGTAGACGGCAAAACTGAAGATTGGCTTTTGATGTTTAAAAATGAGACGCACAACCACCCCACCGAAGTTGAGCCTTTTGGCGGTGCATCAACATGTGTCGGCGGTGCGATTCGTGACCCTCTTTCCGGCAGAGCGTATGTATACCAGGCTATGAGAGTCACAGGCTGCGGAGATCCAACAACCCCATTTGATAAGACCATGCCCAATAAACTGCCACAGCGCAAACTGACGATCACTGCCGCAAAAGGCAATTGCTCATATGGCAACCAAATCGGGCTTTCAGCCGGGCATGTACATGAGATATATCATCCAGGATATACAGCAAAACGAATGGAACTCGGCGCTGTTGTAGGGGCGGTAAAGGCTGAAAATGTCATACGCGAAACACCTGCTCCGGGCGATAAAATCATTTTGCTCGGAGGCCGGACAGGGCGTGATGGAATAGGCGGCGCAACAGGTTCATCAAAGACCCAAACCATTGAATCTTTGACTACCATGTCTGCTGAGGTTCAAAAAGGTGACGCTGTAGAAGAACGCAAGATTCAGCGCCTCTTCCTTGATCCTGAAGTCACAAAAATGATCAAAAAATGTAATGACTTCGGCGCAGGAGGCGTATCTGTCGCCGTCGGAGAGCTTGCCGATGGACTGGACATCAACCTGTCTCTTGTGCGGACAAAGTATGAAGGGCTTGATGCCACTGAAATCGCTATCTCAGAATCACAGGAGCGCATGGCCATTGTGGTCGCCCCCGAAAATGTAAACAGGCTTATAGAGAAAGCCTTTGAAGAAAATCTTGAAGCATATGTCATTGCTGAAGTAACAGATTCAAACCGAATGGTAATGCATTATGACGGCAAGGTCGTTGTGGATATTTCGCGCGAGTTTCTTTCTACAAATGGAGCTGTGAAATATGCAACTATAAATGTTCCGAAACTGCCTGAGCCTTTCCCGGCAGATGCTCATAATGTAAATATCAATCCTTTACAAACACATAAAGCGCTTTTAAGCAGCCTGCAATACTGCGCACAGCGTGGGCTTTATGAAATGTTTGACGGGACTATAGGTGCAAACAACGTACTGATGAAGCTCGGCGGCAAAACTCAATCAACACCTACACAAGCTATGGCCGCACTATTGCCGGTAAAGTATGACTCCAATACATCAACCTGCTCTGTCATGGCATATGGCTTTGACCCTATCCTATCAGAGCAAAACCCATTTTTTGGTGCAAGAACAGCCGTTGTCTCTTCTGTTGCAAAGCTCGTAGCCTCCGGATGCGACATGGAAAAAGCTTATCTCAGCTTTCAAGAATATTTTGAACGATTGAATGACGAGCCTAAACGCTGGGGCAAGCCATTTTCAGCGCTTCTGGGCGCATTTGAAGCTCAAATGGGGCTCGGTCTTGCTGCCATCGGCGGTAAGGACAGCATGTCAGGCTCATTTAACGAGTTGGATGTACCACCTACCCTTGTCTCATTTGCCATTGCACCTAACGACGCAAAATTTGTGATTACCCCCGAATTTAAAGCTTCCGGTAACGATGTTGTGCTGTTTGAAGCGCATAGCGATTTGAGTAAACTCAAAGATACCTGGAAGTCTTTCCGTGAGCTGGTTGAAGATGGCACAATCATATCAGCATGGGCAGTAACCGACTGCATCGCTGATGGTATATTCAAAATGACGCTGGGCAACGAAGTTGGGTTTGAGTATAATCACAATCAGACAGCAGATAAAATCCTGAGCCACGCTCCTGCTGCAATTATCGCCGAAGTCACACGCCCTGTTGATGTTGCGACAAAACTCGGCAAAACAATAGCATCGCCTGTCATATGTTTTGGTGGCGAAGCCATAAAGCTCGAAGAGTTCAAATCACAATGGGAAAAAGGCCTTGAAGACATTTTCCCGACCAAACCGGCCTCTGAAGAGCATAATAAAACCATACCGCAAATCAGCTACGACAAGCGCCCGGTAATCGCCGGTTCAAACTTTGCCAAACCGCGTACACTCATCATCGCATTTCCCGGAACAAACGGTGAGCTCGACACCGCACACGCGGTCACCCGTGCGGGTGGACTTGCGCAGACACTCATCGTAAGGAATATGTCACCTGAGTTAATCAAATCTTCAATCACTGACGTTGCCCGTGCCATAAGCGAGAGCCAAATCATCATCATACCGGGCGGCTCTTCTTTAGGCGATGAGCCAGATGGGTCGGCAAAGTTTATCAACCTGTTTTTCCGCGATTCTAGACTGGAAAGTGCGCTGCACGAACATCTTCAAACCAACGATGGACTGATGCTGGGCATATGCAATGGGTTTCAGGCTTTAATCAAGCTTGGGCTGGTGCCATATGGTAAGATTATAACACAGGAAGCTGGCAATCCGGGGTTATCGCTAAATCTCATCGGCAGACATCAGGCAAAATATGCATTTACACGCGTTGCATCTGTCAACGCTCCATGGATGAGCCTCTGTAATGTTGGTGATATACACTCAATTGCAATTTCTCATGGTGATGGGCGATTCACCGCTTCTGATGACGAGATTTCAAAGCTCATCGAAAATGGCCAAATATCAACTCAATATACCGACATAAACGGCAATCCATCAATGGATACCATTATAAATCCAAATGGCTCAGCGATGGCTGTTGAGGGGCTGTTTAGCCCCGATGGCAGGGTCTTTGGAAAGATGGGTCACGCCGAGCGTTACGGAGCATTTGTTGCAAAGAATATCTATGGCAACAAGCATCAACCGATATTCGAAAGTGGAATAAATTATTACAAGTAATCATTGGAGGATATACTAAATGACAGATAGAAAACTGCTCAGCATGGCTGCCGAGGCTATGGCAAATTCTTATTCGCCTTATTCAAGATTCAAGGTTGGGGCAGCAATAGAATGCACAGACGGCAAGGTTTTTTCGGGGTGTAACATTGAAAATTCCGCTTTTGCATCGACTATGTGTGCCGAAGCTGCGGCTATTGCGGTGGCTGTTTCAGCCGGAGAGCGTAACTTCAAGCGCATTGCGATTATTTCCGAGGGCAATACTTATTGCTTCCCATGCGGTTCTTGTCGACAACTCTTAATCGAGTTTGCCCCCGATTTGGAGGTTTTGAGCGCAAGAGCTGATGGGCGTTATGTCAGCTATTCGCTTTCTTCACTGCTTCCCATGGCATTTGGCAAGGAGCATATGAGTAATCTGTAATTGGTTTAAGTTCTTGCAAGATGCCCTAGAGCACAGGTCGTCAAAGGGCTGGCTGATGGTTTTTTGTTTTGCGAAGTGTAGGGCGACGAGACCCGTTCCGAGCAAAACAACAAAATCATTAGTCAGCCCCCAACACTCCTAGCCATGCAAATTGTCATGTATTTGTAACACTAATTCGCTTTACACTTTGAAGTTATTTGAATATAATGTAGAGAGCGAAATGATACAATGCTGGTCAGGAGGGTTGCAAATGGACGAGTACACCAGAAAATTTAACGTAGTCAGTGCAGGGGTAGATACACGAGAGGTTCTTTCTACTGTTTATGAAGCGCTCAGGCTTAAGGGCTATAACCCGGTAAATCAAATAGTAGGATACATCCTTTCAGAAGATCCCACCTATATCACTAACTATAACGGTGCGCGTAGTCTGATTTGCAGGCTTGACCGAGACGAATTGCTGCAAGAGTTAGTTGCGGCGTATCTGAAAAGCTGAGTGCTTTATAAAACACATTTTTTGAGAGGAGCGTGGCTATGACAACGGCAACAAAGGACAAGACTAAAGTCCTGGAGTACAAAGGCCATCCGCTTAGGAGAAAAGATAACCTTATTTACTACGGAAGCATGTCCGATAAATATATCATCATGCTGCAAGTAACCGAATCAAAATCTCTTGAGGATCTTGACCTTGCAACTCGAGTTGTAGTGCAACTGCAATATACAGACCCTGACCTAAAATCACGTGATAGAGTAGTGAAAAAAAGCGAAAAAACCAGCTTCTATGAAGCAATCGACTTGGCAAACGTATGGCTCGAAAGGGCGCTGGTGGCAGGTTAGTTGACCGCCCGATAGGCTCTATTTGCAGCACAACAGAACCACACCCCGATTGGCGTACCAATCGGGGTGCTTTGCTTTGCGTGGTGGCGCAATTTCATGCACACTCAAATCTCTTTTAATTTGTCGCTCATAAACCCTTTGAGCCAGTCTCCAACACGAGGGTCTTGCAGTGCATAGTCGATTGTGGCCTCAAGAAATCCTTCCAAATTACCCGTATCATAACGCTTTGCATCAAAATCAACAGCCACCATTGGAGAAACCTTGCATAACCTTTGCAAACCATCTGTCAATTGAATTTCCCCACCATAACCAGGCGGTGTGTTTTCCAGAATTGAGAAAATCTCTGCGGTCAGAATATATCTGCCTAAAATTGCAAATTCTGAAAACGCCTGATCCGGCTTTGGCTTTTCATTCATGTCTGAAACCCTGTAAATCCGCTCCTCCAGCTCAGAAATCAATACAGAAGAATATTTGGAGATTGCCTCACTGGCCACTCTTTGTATACCCACAGCCGAAGCTTCATATTGCTCAGCAGCATCAATGAGTTGTTTTGTGACGGGCGTCTTCCCCATCATAATGTCGTCACCGAGAAGCACTGCAAAAGGCTCATCACCCACAAACCTTTTTGCCCTCCAAACCGCGTGACCCAGACCCTTGGTCTCTTTTTGTCGCACATAAAAAATGTTTGCCTTATCTGCTACGTCTCTTACTGCTTCGTATTCCGCAATCTTTCCTGAGCGTTTCAACAGCTCTTCAAGCTCAGGCGAATAATCAAAGTAGTCGTCCATAGCATGTTTCGATCTGTTGGAAACAATCAGTATATCTTCTATACCCGATGCAACAGCTTCCTCTATGATGTACTGAATTGCTGGTTTATCAACAATCGGAAGCATTTCTTTAGGCACTGTCTTTGTAGCGGGCAACATTCGCGTTCCCAAACCTGCCGCCGGAATCACTGCTTTTTTCACTTTCATCTCAGTTTCACCCCACAGATAAAAATTCCTTCATTCTATGATAGACCTCTGATTTTTGCAGATAAATAAGCAACGGCAATCCAAGCGCATAAAGAATGACCAGCTGCCCAAACCCTACTTGAAGGCCGCTTATGATAGATGTGGTAACAAACGCAGAGGTATCTTCAAATCCCACAATATAAAAAGCAATCATCGCTCCGATAAATACTGCGTTGAAGATTACCGGAGGAAAGCAAGCGAGAGCCTTTATAGAAATGCTGTCTCTGCTCATTTTTCCGATTTGCATTGTGCATAACCCGGCCAGTAGTGATGCGATAGGGCCTATTATCATATCCAGCGGATATGGGCTAAGCACATTTGCAATAATACACCCAACAAAAATCCCCCAAATTGAAAATGGGAAAAGAAACGGTAATACCGTAAGTGCTTCCGCTATGCGAAACTGTATCGGGCCATAGCTCATAAAAGTAAGCGTCATGGTAAGCGCCGCATAGAGGGCAGCAATAACTCCCGCAAAAGCTATTTTACGCACATTAAATTTTGATTTCATCTACTTAGCTACCCCGTTCTCATTAGTGGGCATACATCCGCAATAGGCTTGTCTGTATAATTCGTATTTTTTGGATAATTCAACAGTGCGCTGATACCCATTGCGCTTCTTAAAATCTGAAATAAGATAATTGATGCCCTGTGACTTTGACAGATTTTCACCCAGCAAATTTATTTTCTTTGCGTTTTTGTGCGGACTGACTGTAAGGGTGGTCGCAAAGAAGCTAAAATGACCACCCACTGCCTTTGATGCGGTCTCATTGAGCCGAAACGCAAAGCAGGTTGTACATCGGTTGCCGCCTTCGTTGTCAAACGGGACATCTACAACAATTTGATCAAATCGATTTTCATCCCAGTCGCTGAAAATCGATTGCTCAACAAACTTATATTCTTTCATAGCAAGCAACCTGCGCAGTTCATCTGCTCGCTTGTCAAATTCGATTTTAGGTTTGATATTGATGTCACAGAACAATGTGCTTATCCTGAAGTATTCAGAAAGGTATTCAAGCACATAACTTGCACATGGTGCGCAACAGCAATGCAAAAGCAGACTTGGTTTTTCTTCTGGGTGTTCCCAGCGTGAAATAACATCATCAAGCAACATTCCCTCTGCCATCAAGCCTCTGCCTTTCCCAGCATTTTTAATAATCCTTTAGAGGGGCGACTAGCGTCTGCCCCTCTAAAGCTTTAGGGAGTTTGATTCCCTAAAAGTAGCCTTTAACTCTGTCAGAAGCGAGTGCAACATCGGCACTGATTGAGAGCGTAAACTTTACATCCTCTTTCTTGCCAAATGCCTCGCACCAATCTATGAAGTTCTCTAACTTCTGCTCATCGAGATCCTCTCCGATTATTCTCAATACGCTGTCTATGAAAATATGAGTAATATCGTAGTTTGCCGAATACAGACCGCTGATAAACCCTTTCAGAAAGTCATAGCCGTAAAATCCAACCTGCGATGCATCTATAAGCCTGACTTTGTGTGGGATATCATATCGAAGCTTTGCACTTTTCTCAATGCAAACAACGTCGCCTTGCTCTTCGTCAATAGCCTTATGAATATGCTCTATTAGTTGTTTGGTTTTCCCAGAACCTTTCAACCCCATGATGATCCTAACCATCGTAACCACACCCTCTCAAAATTAATAACTAAAAGTTACGGAAGACAAATGATATGTAATCAGTGTCAATCCATATTAACATTTACTTGACTAAGATTCAACTCTTATTTATCACTTTAGCTAACGGACAGACGATGGAGCTCACTCCCGGCAGCTTTAGTCAAGTCCCAAAATGGCAAACAAGTTCTTCTTATAGGCCTCAACCCCCGGCTGCCCAAAGGGATTCACGCCCGAAATCAGGGCAGAAACAGCACATGAACGCATGAAGAAATATGCAAGTGCACCAAATGATGCCGCCGAAAGCTCCGGTACCAGAAGCTCAGTAACCGGTACACCGCCACCTATATGTGCTTTTTTAACTGCTTTGGAGGCTGATGCGTTGATTTCATTCAGACCCATGCCCTCAAGCTTGGAGATTTTGTCAAAATGGATTGCTCCACCGGGGATAACCGGATTGACTCGTGGCTTTGCAAAGGAAACAAATGTCTCCATCAGTGTGCGCTCACCCTCCTGAACATATTGCCCAAGCGAATGCAAGTCGGCAGAGTAATCTGCATAGGCAGGGTAAATGCCCTTATGCTCTTTTCCTTCACTCTCTCCGAAAAGCTGCTTCCACCACTCACCCAAATATCTGAATGCAGGCTCAAAACATGCAAGCATCTCTATCTTTTTGCCACTGCGATAGAGCATTTGGCGCACAGCTGCATAAAGGCACGCATTTTCTTCACCAGTTTCAAATTCTTCTTTTGCCCCTTTCATCATTGCATCAATATCTATGCCTGCAACCGCGCAGGGCAAAAGTCCAACAACAGTCAAAACGCTATATCTGCCGCCAACTTCCGCAGGCATCAGCAGGTATCTGTGTCCTTCACGCTCAGCCATAAGGTGCAGCGGAGAGCCTTTGTCAGTGGTGATATAGAGCCGGTCTTTAAGTCCCTGTGCGCCATATCGCTGAGTTAACAGCGCTTTGAAAAAGCGGAGCGCTATGGCTGTTTCGATTGTTGATCCGGATTTTGATACGACATTTACAGAAAAATCTCGTGTTCCAATTAGCTCAATAATCTGCTGCAAATATGCTCCTGATGCATTATTGCCTGCAAAATAGATATCCGGCGTTTTTTTTGAAAGGGCGTTATAATGAGGCGAAATAATATACTCAATCGCCGCCCGCGCACCAAGATAAGACCCACCAATGCCCAGCACAACGAGCACTTCCGATTCATCAGAAATCTTTTTGGCAATGTCTTTGATTTCATCTGAGTATGCAGCGTCAAATTGTGAGGGCAGATTAATCCAACCATTTTCGTATAGTGCTTTCAAGTCTTCGAGAGGTTTTTTCGTGTCTATACTGCTCAGTTCACTTTCATTCAGAAATCCCAACGCTCCGTCAATGTTTACTTTAATCATCGCTTTCCTCCATGTGTGTGCCCACCTAGTGCTATAATAACATGATATGTTATGAAAAACAGCAACTCCTGCATGTAGTCGATCACCAGTTGCTTTGTCATACGTTCACTCATAGCCCAACCTGCTATGTCGCGTCCGTGTAAGTCGAGTATACCGGCTAGGTAGAGCCATCCCTCATCGGTAGGTATATATGTAATAT
>Ga0123355_10002711_pt1 | contig 25110 bp, 15 predicted proteins | sample TergutEmb28metaG_3_FD_89872 | JGI IMG/M metagenome (GOLD analysis project Ga0123355, IMG submission 89872) | Embiratermes neotenicus P1 segment gut microbial communities from Petit-Saut dam, French Guiana - Emb289 P1 | ecosystem: Host-associated > Arthropoda: Insects > Digestive system > Gut ...
GGAACCCGAAGGTTCATTACCGCACTCACAAGCGTCCGCCACCTGTCCCTATCCTGGGCCAGCCCAATCCAGTCCATATACCCACATCCCACCTCCTGGAGATCCATCCTAATATTATCAACCCATCTATGCCTAGGTCTCCCCAGTGGTCTCATTCCCTCCGGTTTCCCTACCAAGACCCTGTACGCCCCCCTCTCCTCACCCATACACGCCACATGCCTAGCCCATCTCATTCTTCTCGATTTTATCACCCCCACAACACTGGGTGAGGAGTACAGATCATTTAGCTCCTTGTTATGCAGTCTCCTCCATTCTCCTGTTACCCCATCCCGCCTAGGTCCAAATATTCTCTTCAACACCATATTCTCAAACACGCTCAGCTTCCTTTCCTCCCTCAATGTCAGCGACCAAGTTTCACACCCATACGAAACAACCGGCAAAATTATGGTTATATATATCTTAATCTTTAAATTTTTGGATAGCAACCTAGAAGACAAAGGATTCTGCACCGAATGATAGCAAGTATTTCCTAACCTCAATCAGCTCTTATTTCCTTCCGGAATAGAATTTTGGTGTGTTAAAGTTGTTCCAACCCCCTCGAAGGTATTATTATTCCTCACACTGTGATTTCGTCCTGCATTCTGATCTCGAGACCTAGACATGTACTTAGTTTTATCTGCACTAGATTGGTACACTAACATTTTTTTATGCAGAAGTCATGTAAATTCCAGGTACCTGTTTGGCTTCCAGGTGTTACCCAGTAAAGAGTTTCAACCTGATAGTAGTGTTGCTAAACCGGTGGAAAGGAATGCCAGTATGGATTCTGGGACTGTTCCATCCACTTTTTGTATCTGTGCTGGAATGTTCTAAAGTTGTTGTGTGGTTATTGTTTAAATGAAACCCGTTCTTTCATCTAGAATAATTCCTTGATGGCTGTTAGTTGATTATCCCACATATATTCATGCATGACAACTTAAAACCTCATGGTTTGTACGTATAATTCTGCTATTAATTGTACAGCTGGAAGCCTGTCTTTAACCCTCACACTGTTGGGCTGTATAGGTAGGTTGTGCCACAAATCAGTAAGCGTTTGAAATAGAGAAATATTGATATATGTGGCAGGTTAAAATGTCATTCTCTTCAATGGTCGGATTGCTACTGAAATTTTGTGGAGGAGAGGGAAGCTTAACACACTTAAAATGGTAGTTGATAGATTGCTCAGTGGCATAATGTGCAAGAGTACTGGGGGCTGATAGATGGCCCAGTGGCAATACTTGGAAGAGTACTGTTGGCTGATAGATGGCCCAGTGGGAATACTTGAGTACTGGTGGCTGATAGATGGCCCAGTGGCATTACTTGGAAGAGTACTGGTGGCTGATAGATGGCCCAGTGGGAATACTTGTTTACTGGTGGCTGATAGATGGCCCAGTGGCATTACTTGGAAGAGTACTGGTGGCTGATAGATGGCCCAGTGGCAATACTTGCAAGAGCACTGGTGGCTGATAGATGGCCCAGTGGCATAATATGCAAGAGTACTGGTGGCTGATTGGTTGCCCACCCAGCATAACAACAGTCGAACTCATCAGTCAGCAGAAGTGCACTTTCTCCCAGTAACTAGTGATTTGAAAGTGATTGCCTGTTTGTTAGTGAAGCTTCCTTCATAATAGGAAAACATCTTGCTTCGGTTGTGTGCTATGCTGTTTTGTAGAAGTTGACTCTGTTTGAGTTATATTAGGTATTTCATTAGCATAAATTGTACTGGAATTGTGAAGGCAAGTGTAGGGCCAAAAATCCCAGAAAAGTGTTGTGGGTAGCCACAGAACTATGTTGATGCTTGAGGATTCTGTTCTGAGATGGGACAGTGTGTCATAGAGTAATTAGATCTCAATGTTTCCCGGAGATGTACCACATTCTAATTACCCTGTATCATGGTGTCTTATGCCAGAAGAACAGTATCTTCAGCTACACCACTGCAGAAACCTCAAAACTTGCATTTAAACTCATTTTCTGATCCTTGGAAGAGTGAAATGGAAACTATCAATGTTTATGTTTATTCTTAAACTTTAAGCATAAAATGAATTTGTAACATGAAGTCACTGGTGTATTTAAACACACTGCATCTTGCAGGTCCCCAGAATTTGCTCTGTTGTGTTGTGTTATGTTGTTGTTCATGTTTATGTTCAAAAGGTGACACATTTATTATACATGGTGCTACCCAAAAGTCCCCGAAATGAGAATGCCGCATGAAAACTGCTTGTAGTAGAGTTGTGTGCTGCTAAGTATTGCAAGCTGTACCCTTTATGAACCATTTTGCCAAGTGGTGTTCTTCTGTGGGGACGTGTGTTTTTTCTCTGCATTTTTGTGACCTCGTGTTAGTTCTGTTTTGCGATCGGACCAACCGGCTAAAATGACTGAAGTGAAGGAGCAACGGATTTGCATCTAATTCTGCTTCAAACTGGGCAAGATGGCTATGGAAACACACAGAATACTTAAAGAAGCATTTGGTGATAATGCCCTAGGCCAAACGCAAACCAACCAATGGTTTAAGTGTTTCAAGAACAGATGGATGTCAGTTGATGATGAAGAGTATTCTTGATGACTTTTGACCTGAATCATGATCGAAAATGTGGCAAAAGTTTGACATTAAAGGCATTGTGCATAAGGGATTTGTTCCACCAGGACAGATGGTGAATGGAAAATTCTATTGCGACGTTCTGAAGTGACTGAGGGAAAACATCTTGCCCAAACTTCCGGACAAGTGGCGCAACAACTCATGGGCCCTGAATCATGACGACGCTTGGGCTCATGTGTTGCTTGTTGTCCAGCAGTTTTTGGCTTCTACGAATATAACAGTCATCCCCCACCCTCCCTACTCACTGGACCTCGTCCCCCTATGTTTTATTTCCTATTCCCAAAGATGAAATTAAAAGTCATGGGGCAACGTTTTGAGAGCCTTGAAGAGTTCCATTCCGAATCGCAGAACGTGATGAAGACACTGATGCGAAATCACTTCCAGAAGTGCTTCTGATCATGGAAATCCCACTGGAATCACTGTATTGATGCCAAAGGGGACTACTTCAAAGGGGATGGTGGTGAATAGAAATTTCGGTAAGTGGTTGAGCCACGGCAGAGGAATTTCAGGAACTTTTGTAGCACCACATAGCAGTTTTATTTCTGAGGATCTTTGTTTTTTGGGATGTGATGCTTTGTCACTAGGTTAGTGTTTTCTGATGCTTTGAAAGAGCCCAGTTTCTTCATCTTCAAGGGCTGAGGAGAACCACTAACTCAGTGAAACAGCACTGCATTCTGGAAGACTTGGATCCCCAGTGACACAGCTGTGAAAACCTCAAATCTCGCAAACTCATTTCTTTTCATTTCAGATTTTAAACCATTTGATTTGGAATCATGGTGGGGTAAAAGGCTGTTCAACAACATCACAAAATCTATATAAAATTCCGAAATTATATCTGTGTTTTTGTGTCATGACTGATGCATGCAGGATCAATTATCTTCAGATCGTTGTGTTATATGACTCTTAATCAATTTCTGAAACAAAAAGAAGTCTGCAGGAACTTGTTAATGGCAAGTGTGAACTGAAGCAAGTGTGTGCTACAAATTTTGGAGCCAACTGTTGCTGTTGATCTGTGTATTGAAGGTATTTGTACCTTACAAAATACATATAGTATGTATTACCATGATATATGGATTCAGTCCATACTTATGTAACAGAAAAGCAGAATAATTTGTTTTTATTTTCTGGGTTTGTTAAATATCGGCAGCAGAGGTACAATGGACTAGGACAATTTTCTCTTCTGCTAGTATGTTGATCGCCATTGCAGTATAAAAGTTGGTCCACTGACATGTCTAACAAAGCTTCTGCTCGATATATTAGTCACTTGCACCATACAAGTAAGCAGAATGTTGTGCAAGAATAATCTGTAGTAGCCATTGGAGTGGCTTAGAAGTGTATGAGTATGGTTCATGGAGCTGATCCCTCTTGACAGTGTGTCTTGCCGTTTGGCTAATGGTAAACTTACATAGTTATGAAGGAACACATTTTCACTGTGAACATTAAAAGGGAATAGAATTTTAACTCTAGTCATGTGTGCATTCACTTCCAAGTCTACAATAAAATTTGCCATTTCAATGAAAATTTTGTTACTGTGATAGAATTGTGTCTTATCCATTTGACCAGTACATGCATATTATTGGAGGATGTCATCAGCTTTTATGCAGTAATAATAAAATGACAGAATTTGGAAATAATTGTGTGTTTGAGAAAATACAGCAAACTAAGCAGATGCTATCACCACCGAACTGTGCATGAGAAGTTGCTGTAATAAATCTTCCTCTGTGGTTTTTATATATTTTTTTTAACAACTAGGATTGCTATGATATAGCCAGATGTCTATAGGCTGAATTCATTTTATGTTACTGCAGAAAGTGTACTTTCTTGCTGTAAATGTCATCCCAATTAACATTTTGGAAAGCAAAATTTTTTCTCCACCTTTATTAATTGGTGAAGGGTGGTGACATGCTGGGATGTTACAGTAAAAGGGTTGAATTTAATATTTGTTCAACAAGTTGTGACTTATTCAGTTTATTACATTTCTGTAGGCAGCTCTACATGTTTCGGGTGATGACACCCATCATCAGGAGCTGGTACAGCTGTAATTACAGCTTCTGGTATTGATTAACCGGATCTACTACCATCCGCTCTCTTTGTTGAGTTGGAACTGATTCATGTGTATTGTACAGTAGGTATTCATTTGTTATGCATGAATACCTACTGTATGATACACATGAATCAGTTCCAACTCAACAATGAGAGCGGATGGTAGTAGATCCGGTTAATCAATACCAGAAGCTGTAATTACAGTTGTACCAGCTCCTGATGATGGGTGTCATCACCCGAAACATATAGAGCTGCCTACAAAAATGTAATAAACTGAATAAATCGCATCTTGTTTGAAAACAATTATTAAATTTGATTCACGATGCACGGACCCATGTATGTAAAAGTAAAAGGGTAGTTATACAGCTCCCCCATTTCTGTGAAGTGGCTTTGGGCCCTAGTTCTTGTATTCCAGATTGTGTATGAATGTGCATTGTGTCCAGATAACATGCCAGAGCTAACCAATAACAAAGTAAGGAAAAGTTTGCTACTGTTTGGAATGTCTATTGAAGGTCAAACAATACAGAATCTAGGTGAAAGTTCTGTGTATTTCCAGCTTCAATATGCACCTGATTTTCAAAGTTCAGATTGAAGAAATGAATCTTTTTTACCCATCAGTTGGACAGAATGTATTAAAATTTTTTGCAACACTAATTGTAGTAAAAAGGCTTGGACATCTTTAATTGTTCTAGCAGTGTGGAAGAATGAATGCTGATGTTAGGAAAGTGATATTTTTAGTGGTGACTCATGACATTATTTTACAGAATTAAATGCATGTTAATATAATGTGGAACCAGTTGTGTTTGGTAGTTGTTGCAAGGGAAGCAGGAAAATGCAGTACATTTCCATGGTGGGTGATGACAATGCAGAATTCTCAGTGCTGTCTAGGTGCAGCAATGATGAGGCTATAGTAGATAGTAAGGTAAAGGATTATACTGGCACAGGTCAATAGAATATTTGAAATTATTTCTGATGTACCTTGTAGTTCTGCATCTTGTAATGTCTGGGCTATATAGATTGCCGTATGAATTTGATACATTCGGGGAGAACAGTATTTGTGCAAGATGTGAAGCACAAAGCATCGGTGTAAAGTACTGTAAGTGTGCTACCATTTCTGAACTCTGTGAAAAAGAACTTGTCACAGAACATCAGCCTCAAAACATTGCTCTTATTGAGTCATGGCAAGCCTGACAGAACCTTCCTCACAGGCTCAGTCAGTTTACTGGAATGAAAATGTGTAGTGAATGTTGAAGAGTTTGTTACATTCTTGTTAAGGTGTGTCTGGATAAACCCACACTCGTCAGTTGAGGATTTAAATGTTTATTTTAATCTCTGTTGATTAGCCCAGTGGAAGAATAAAAGACATTATAGCATGGTTATATTGTTATTTAGACATGAATGTTGTACTGCTCAAGTATGCCATACTATGATTCTGTTTAAGTACACTTTACAACAGACAATATTGACTGTCATGTGACCTGTTTCATATATTTGACCTCCCACTGTTTGTTGTTAAAGAGAATCTTTAAATATTATACCATTGTCTTTGTGATTTATGTTGACTGTTGAAAGATTGTTAAAGATTGTGTGATATTGTATATAAATTTGTTACTTGTATTTTGAATTTGAGGGTTTCAGAGATTTTTATGGTCAAAAATTCTGTTTGTAGAATTTTCGTTATAATAATTTTTGAATGCTGTGAAATTGAAGATACTGTATTCAAGTTATGAATGTTCATTCTCTAGCTGCGCATGTTAATGTTGATGATCCACTCTGTCCAAGTTTTTGTAGAGTTGTTTTGAACTATAGTACGGATCAATTTATGAACATCAACTAATGAGAATCTGAAAATTGTGGGTAGACAAACTGTGTATTGGAATGAGTGAGGTAACATTTTTAATGGTGTGTTGGTATGTTACATGGTGAGTCCCCAAGTGCTTCACTATTTTCAGTGGTGACTGCCATTCATGACCCAAGCAATATGTAGTAGAAATCATATACTTTATTCATTATCACTACAAGCAAAAGATTGATGAAATTCGGTGGTAGCATGGGGGCTGGTGTAGTGATAATGCTATAGTCTAGTATTTTGGAGGTGTCCAGTTCGATTCATGGCTGGGACAGTGGGTGTCATGACTGAGATACTTTGTAATATTCCTTAGACCTTCCAGACAAATATCAGGGTAATGTCTTGATTAGGCTGTGACCCCTTCCTTGCAATCCTTTTTTCAATATATTATTCATCTTCAGTCCCATCATCAGTGGTATGTTGTTTGGTGTACTGACATCATAAGCAAGAACAAACCACAGTGAAAAAAGAAACAGCTTGCATATGTAAATGCTTGTGTCAGTAGCACATTGTGTCAAAAAATATGAATTTACTCGGTACAGCCTGTTCTTGGAAGATAACAGTAGCTTGCTGATAAGTTTAGGCAAGATGAATCCATGAGCTGACAGGCAGTCTGAATTGAGTCTGTGTGACCTCAGTAGGGGAAATCACTTGATCAAAATTGATTGCACTCAAGTACCACTGTGAAGAGATTAAATGCTCAATACTTGCCTCAGTGTGTTAAGTGGCTGGCTTGCTGGTGTGAGCAGCTGAAATTAATGATTTTGTCTAATTATTATGTGGCTGCAGCCCTTGTGGTTTTTATACAATGTTTCATGGTCCATTCCATCATAAAATGCTTAATATATTTGAGAAACTGGCTACAGTGTTTGTAACGGAATTATATTACTTTATGTTTCAAAGCTGCGTAGTTCATGTAATGCATAAAAATTCACTAATTCGCTTATTGTGTCACAGAAAGCATACTGTCTCCATTGAAAAGACCGTCTGGTTAGTGCTGTTTGGGAACACAGGCAGAGGATGTTGCGTGACTTATGCAGAATACGTCAGAGTGGGCAAAATGTTGAATCCTTGAAGTGTTAGAGCATGTGGTATATGTGGCAACCATGCTCCCCTGAAGGGTTTAGAAAATAAGAGTTAGCACAGAATATGGAGTTTATCAACTGTTGAAAGTATGTCAGCTTGGGATCTGGTGGGGGCATCATGTATTTTGACAGTACACATGTAAGGCATTTATACCTGTTTGAGAGTAATTTAGTGTCGCTGTGCCATTTGGTTACCTGTAGAAATAACTGTCATATTCCCTTGGGAAGAAGAATGCTGCTTGTGACAGATAATCTCTTGATTTTTTAAACAATATTCAGTTTGGCAAAACTTATTACTAGAAACTATGAAACATCACTTTGTGGTTGAAACAACATTTTAAAAAAAATTAAGCTGTATTGCCTTTAAGAGTGACAAGTGGTTTATTTGTATGTTGTTAGTGATACAACATAATAATGCTTTGAAGTCCCTTCATATAACTATTGTACTTAATCCTTCTGTTTATGAGGTACATGGTTTATAAGCACTGTTGTTTTCAATATAAATGTTAATGTGTTGTTCAGAAGCTCAGTAAAAAAGGATGTCCCCTGTCATTGCACAATGTGTAAAGCTGTTTGAGGCTTTTCAGCAGTTGACCAAGAACTGAATCAGTATATGCACAGACAGTTAGCATAAATTTGAAATTCATGGGCACTATGTTGGTGTTTTGTATATCCTGTAGGTACTGCTTTGTGTGGGATAAAAGAAAAGGGTACATGTCTAACATTCAGACATATATATATATATATATTTTTTTTCATTGTTGAGTTGAGTCATGATAATTAGCCAAAGAAGGCAAGTTTCCTGTGACAGTATGCTTCCCATTTTTATTCAGGGGATGCATGGTTCAAATCTTGCCTGGAATGCCATCTGTCCCGACCGGTTTTATGTGGTATTTCTCACTCCCTTCAGATAGAGCCATGATAGTACCTCAGATTAGGCCACAGCGCCTTCCTTTTGCTTTCTTTCCATTTCATTATTTAGTAGCCATAATGTTCGATGCTATGCAGTGTGGGCTACCTTCATATCATATTTGATGCTATGCAGTGTGTGCTACTGCCATGTAATGCTAGGCATTGTAGGCTGCTAACACCATTGTTAACTTCTTGCATGTGGCCTTTTAAACACCAGGTTTGCTGCTGCAGCCAGAGCACTGTTCCATATAAAAGCCCATTGCAGGCTAGTTTTTCACATTTGGATGAGTTCATATATGGAATGGGGCAAGCTGTCCCATTCACCCATTGAAAGTTAACCAATTGCTATGTAAATAAACAGTTGAGCCAGTAAAGTGTTTTGCTGTGGGTTGGATAGTCACTAAATGATGATAGGGTTTATTTTTTTTTGCCACCTGGTGTAAGATGGCTATGTTGCCCATCCAGCTTGTTGTGCATGCAGTAAAAATACCTCTTGCTGGTAGAAAAATGGCAATAGCACAAAATCAACAGTTAACTTGTTACCAGGGTCCAAACCCATCCAAGACTGACTCAGAGCATTTTGAAAGGGAAGTTTAGCGTAAATGCTATTGCTCATTTTTGAGGTTGTAATGCAGTGTGTGGGTACGGGGAGCTTAACCTTCTCATGTGTACAATATATGCCTTAATGACCTGATTGCCTTAGCCATTGGTTGTTCATTGTACCATAACAGGTGGGACTTTTCCCCATTGATCTTCACTGATATTAAATATGTGTGTGTGTGTGTCAAGGACCAGGTAAGCAGTAGATATGTTATGTATACATTGCAATTGTAAAGGAGCTACAAATTCCTGAAATAATGTCTTACTGACATGCTAGTAAATTGGGAAGAACATGTTGACATGATGGATGGACAGATCTCAAAATGGATCTGAAATTGTTACATGAAAGGGAAAAGGATGAACCTGAAATGATGGAAAGGTACCATGTTTTAAATATCTGTAACGGGTCTCCGTTTGCATAACACTGGAAAATACACGTGGGCTGATGTATGTTGATTCCAAATGTATTGTCTGTGTATGATTTTAGATACGGCCACCTTATAATTAGGCACTACCATTCTTATGATTAGTAGTTAGCTACAGTAAGTGGGAAACTGTGCTCACTGTGACACCTCTGGCAGTGGAAGTAAATGTAGAATTATTTCCCAGCTCAGAAGGGTCATTATACTGTAGCATAGTGAAAAATAGTTGTACATAAAGTTAGAGTAATAATTAGTGAAATGTAGTTGTACATAAATTGAAATTGATCATTACTGAAATGTTTTCATTCTGTTGTTTGTAGTTTGTTACAAATGACTAGGGCAAATAAATTGCAAACTGTTGCTGTTGCACATGTTGGAAAGATGTATGTTTTATTTTTTCATAAATGTGTTCTGTTCTTCCAGTTTTAAAAATGATTTACCTTTCATTTCATAATGCTTCCTGATCACCTGTCTAGTCCTGTACTGACAGAACTTATGACATATTGTTCCAGTTCTGGATGGACCTACCACCTGACTGACAATTTTCTTTTAATGTACTCTGAAAAATTTCCACAACAGAGCTATAAAATGTGCCGTATCTGATTCCTGTGGCGTTCTTGCCGATTCATCACTTGCATCTTACCATCCTTTATTTGACCTGGGGAAATGAGATGCGTTGCAAGTCTTGGATATTGGCTGTGGTCATGAACCGACATTTCCAGTAGCTTTTTTTTTTTTCTTACAGTTGCTTGGTGGAGGACAAATGTCTTAAAATAAGCCAGATATACACCCAAGTCATTTAGTAGTAGTAGTATATCCTTTCATTCGATTAGGAACATGGGGCATTTGCAAAGCATTTCCAACTGACTGTTGCCTGCCAATCTCTTAACTTCGTTCCATGATTTGCTGCATTCTGTTGAAGACAGTTCCATTATTTAGTAATCCTATGATTTGACGATATGTAGTCAGCTCTTGTGAGATCATGAAATAAACCACACAAACCATTAAAAAAAAAAGGAGTTTACACTGCTTTAAGAAAGCCAATTCTTTTCAGACAGACATAATATACAGTGGCTGCTCTTGCAGTTTGGTACACCCACAAAACCATGTATGGAAAAAAATTTATGTAAACAAAACCTATACAGAGAAGTGAACTGAAACAAGCAGATGCTTTATCACCAATGGTTTTGATCTTTTCTTTGGAATTGGCTGTATTGCAAGTCCCAGTATTCCTGGATAAAACACCTGAGATTGGCAGATGTAGTGGGTCACCTTCATTGCTAGTTATAATTATTTAAAACTATGCTTAACTTTGTATTCCATTTTGTACTGCAGAAGTTTTTTAAGAAGCATAATTATTAGCTTATCGGTTGTGATGTCTTATTTATACCAGAAAATACGTACAATACCATACTATGTGCTGTACAATAGGACTAACATGAAAGAAGTTCGTATGTGTTGCAACATTAACACGTGGTAGTAAAAAATTCTTACGTTATGTTTGACAATGTTTGAAGCTGATGTATCAAAGCATCTTCTCGTCATTCCTGTAGAATTTGTTAACTCTTATATTGTGAGGAATTTATATGGAAGTTAGCACTTGCATACGGTGTGTCGTTATGCTTTATCATCATGCTATAATGATATTGAGGAAAAGAAGTAGGACAGTTCCATGAATTTCAGATAGCCTATATTGGTACTTCTGTGTGCATATATTTTCTCGCTTTATCTTGGGGTAATATACTTGCCTAAGTTTTCAGTTACTGATACCACTGTCAGATGTCATGGTATATTAACACAGTATTCGTGATTTGCTAATTTAATTCCTGATTTTTCATTTCGTGTTATCTGCCACTGACTTGATCTACATGATTAGTTTGCTACTATACGTTAAATACAATAACCGCTTCAGTTGCGTACTCTCCTGATCTAAGGTTAGAACTCGCGTGCGTTTCAAACGTCATTTGTTCATCGTTAGTTCGACAGAATTCAGCAGGTCCCAGATGTCCCTGGTGTAGTCAATCGCAATATGGCCGGTTGTTGTTGGATAAGTGTACTGTGTAGAGTTTAGTGATATGATTTGGTGTTATTTTCATCGAGATTCCGGCACGTAACAGATATACATTATAAGCATTTAAGTTAATAAACAATTAAAATTCCGTAAGTGTAATGGGTGCTAAAGCGAGTACAGCAAATGGTGGAGGAACAAGTCCTCGAGCTCGAACTTTTTCAACTAGCAGTAGCTCGGATGTTGTTGCAGGAGGTACAGGATACAGTAGCCTTCTCCGTGCAATTTCCGGTACAGTGTCTAGTGACAGGCAAAGAGCTCGTTCTCTATCCAGTGTACCAGATAGTCATTCAAGTCATGAAGCAATAGGTATACCGAACTCGAATGTTGGAGCATATGACATATCCGAATCCCCAGAAACTGACAGTAGTTCTCCAGAAGATCATGTCTTGGATAGTCCGTTAGCACCTAATATTAGCCTCGGAAGGGTTTATACTGCCCATTCTCTGCCATCTCATATTTGGTCCTTGAATGGTGAGTACCTGAATGACATTTAGTTAACTCCTATACTCAGTGACAAAGGTCGTTAAAAGTTGTCGGCAAATTAGTTGTGCCGTAGGTTCATAAAGAAATAGGACCGGGGGGTGGGGGACTGGATTGGATTCATCTGGCTCATGAAAAGTGGCGGGCTCTTATGAACATGCTAATGAACTGTGAGAATCCTTAAATTGTGAGGAATTTCTTGACTGTCTGGATAGTTATTTTCACAGGAGGGACTCTGCTTCATGGAGTTGTTAGTGGTTGTGTTGCAAGTCGAAGTTGTGACACTTTCGTTGGCCGTTTTTGTTAATATCAGCGTTAGACTGACGTCTAGGAAGGCATCGAGTAAGTGGAATGTACGCATGTTTTAATTTTGGTTTCTGAACCATTTGTTGAGTCTGAAACAATTGTCGGCCAGGAATTGCGTTATTGCTAGAAGCAGAGGGCGCATTTACGGCGTTCGTTAACTGTTGGCAATTATATTGGAAGGATCCAATTGATTATATGATTGCTTGTGAGCTGTACTTGAGTCGTAAACCAGAATTTGTTTTACCGTCCTGGAAATTTGCAGGCAGTTTAGATGGATCATTTTCGAAGATGGAGGCTGTATGTTCCTCCGAAACGTTGGTACACCTGCCAGAGAACTTGATATAACCTATAAAACCAGCTATAAATTGTATTGCATATTGCGAATTGTCACTGTCCTGAAAGCCTTATTTCTTAAGAAGTATAATCTGCAGCAAAGCATTAAGTGTCATTGTGTATGGCATTCGTATAATGGGTGTATAGAGAATCCACAAACAAGGTACTGGTGTGTAAGTGAAGGAACCTGTGGTCGTATTTCGCGTCAGCTGGGCCGGAGGGAATATGTTGGGAATAAGCACCCTACTCCCAGGTGTAGGTGAAAAACTACACTCCAGAGGCCAGACGGCCGGATCGATGTCCCCACGTGAAACGTGAAGGCAATGTCACACGGTGCGCTTGTGACGTCATGTGTTTATCTGACACCGGGTACCGGTAGCGCCATGAAAACGTAAGTAGTGAATGCTAAATTTGCGTTATGTAACGGTGTAATAAACTTTTAGTACATTACGACGGAATTGCCTTTGCCCTTGTTTGCAAGCATCATTTTTCACCAATAACACCAGGTTGTATGATGGCACTGCACTATGAAGGGGCCAGGCTGGCATTTCGAGAATGAATGGAATTAATTAATTATCAATGAGGGAACGTTTCATCGCGGACGTACGCAATCGTTAGTTGAGGACTCTCATTCCTCTTGTAGTTTTTACCACTGACTGACTTCCGTAGTTATGCCAATTTGCCCCATAAATTAATTTTATTTGTTGTTGATGTTTGTGAGACCGTGCATCATCAGAACAACGTGGTAAGCAACCAACAAGATGCAACGGCGGCAAGGCAAGGTTGCCACCGATCATCAGCAATATAGGTGCATTGTACCAATAGTTGTATATACAGTCAAAAAAGTGCTCCTGACGATGGGCAAGTTTGTCGCCCGAAACATGTAGAGCTGATTTAAAAAGACCAATAAACGGAATTTCTTGCATCTTGTTGGTTGTATATATCGTTGTTTATTTGTTGTGTCAGTTTGTGGATGTTGATCAGTATATGGTCTCGATGTATGTTCCGTGCATTTTGTAGAATTTTACAGTATTTGTCCAACAAATCACAATTCATATTACAAATATCTGTTTCTTAAAGCTCTGCTACATGTTTCGATGTTTATACATCATCAGGGAGTTCTTATTATGTACGCTAAAGTTACAAAGTTAATAAAATGGAAACATTTATACAGGTGATTGTTACAAAGAATTAATAGGTCGATGTCATTAAAACGTTGTAATATGTGTCAGGTTGTTTACAGTTCTTAAAATGCTTGTATTTTCACAGTAAATAGAACATTGCTATGTGACTGTATATACAGCTACCAATCACATAGCAATGTTCTTTGTACTGTGAAAAACAAACCTATTAGGAATTCTAAACAATCTTTTATCTATTACAACGTTTTAATGATTTTAATGTATTGATTCTTTGTAACAATCACTTGCATAAATGTTTCCATTTTATTAATTTTGTAACTTTAGCATACATAATAAGAGACTACCTGAGGATGATGCATAAACATTGAAACATGTAGCAGTATTTTAAGAAACAAATATTGTAAATATATATTGTGTATTTGTTGGACAAATATAATAAAAACACTAGTGTGGTGTTTGCATTGTTATTTGTGTTGTCATGTTGTGTTAAATTTCAGCCAATCACAACTTAAGTGTTTTTGGCTGATTAGAATAAGAACCGTAGGAAGGCTTAATACAGTTCAGTCATTACCTTTACTGGCAATGGGCTGGCTGGGGCAGGGTCAGGACATCTCTGTCCTCTGCGTTCGAACATGGCCTGGGGTCCACCCAGCGACTTGTTAAGTTGTAGTAGAAAAACTGTTGGTACTGTTCGAATAATTAAATAAAAAAATGAGATGGGCGGGTTGTGTGGAACGTATGGGGGGAGGGGAGAGGTGCATACAGGGTTTTGGTGGGGAGACTTGAGGGAAGGAGACAACTTGGGAGACCTAGGCGTGGTTGGGAGGATAATGTTAAAATGGATCTTTAAGAAATAGATTGGGGGCGTGGACTGGATTGATCTGGCTCAGAATTGAGACAGGTGGCGGGCTGTTGTGAACACGTTGATGAATCTCCAGGTTCCATAAAATTAGGGGAATTTCTTGACAAGCTGAGGAACAGTTAGTTTCCGAAGAAGGACTTTGCTGCTTCGAGTTAGTTAAAATATTGGTAAATGTTATTAATTGGTAAAGGCTTAAAGTTATTGGTTTTGAAAACGTTGAACCGATGGTGCCCAACATGCGTAAGCACACACATTTAAGAAAGGTGGCTGCGGGTTCGATGAATTCTTTGCTGAGCGAAAGGACTCCATCAGACGTAAAGTTCGGAAACCACTGCGTTTACTTAAGGGGCTTAAATCGATACTTGTATCAGAGGGTCGTGATTATTCTAATTTACTGCAGTTCCTTGTTTTATGCTGTTAGCAACTTTATTTACAAAAAAAAAGGCGTACTCTTATAATTTTTGGCTCCCTACTCTCGTGTACCGCGAAAAAGAACGAATAACCAAAGTGTGCCCTACAAATTCTGGGGGTCAGGTCGTCATGCGAAGACATTTTGTATCGTGGTTCGTAACATTTATGGGTCATCGGTTTGAAACCTGCTGCATTCACCCTCTGGAGACTAGAATTTGTAGGTGACTCGTAGATTGTTGGAAAGTTTGTCGACACCCCATTCTAAACCCAGATTCAGGAGATTTAACAAGTTCTGATACTCTCTGTAAGGAGGGTGGGCGTGTACGATTTTGGTAATTGACTAGCTGCCAGTTCGTATGTAACAGGGATTACAACCCACGGCCCGCATACGGCGTTTCAGATCGGCAGCATTTGTAAATTACGCACACTGTAAAACTTTGCAGAACAGTTCGGATGGTTAGGTATACTGCTGTGATTGGTACATGTGCGACCAGCCAAACAGCCCGCAGTAACGGTTGTGGTTCTTTGCACAAAAAAGTTGGACCGACCGTGGTCCGTATGTTGTTGATGCTTGTAGTCAAACAGCAGACAGAGGGACCGGAAGTTCGTTAACATAATCGTTCGCAACTCGAAAAACGATGAGGGTGATGGTCACTATCATTTCCTGGCTGCGCTGAGTAGCTGTTTTCTGTCTTGAAGTGGTGTGTGTGTGTAAATATTTTGATATATGACGTCAGGCCCGTTACTGTTGAACCACAAACACCGTGGTTCAAGGACAAGAACAAAGCCTTGATCTGAGTTTTAAATGTTTTGTTTTCTGCGTCATTCGCCTTTTCGGAATCGATTAATAGTTGCGGTGCGAACTGAACCGTGGTTCGTTCTGAAATCCAGAAATGTGTCGTGTATCTATTATATTGTAGCTTTTCATTATTTGCGCAGTAAAATTAACATGATCTGCAAACTGAATTTTATACACAATGTCGCGTTTAAGGCGAAGCTGTTTTGTACATACTCGTAATGTGTGTAGACTTGTGGGACACGTATCAAAATTCCAATTTATGTTTTTTATTTTTTTTTTATTTTAGCACTTATACCGTGCATCTTGTATTATTTTGTACAGTGAACCAACAAATGCACAATTAATTGACAAATTATTTTACTGTTGCTACATGTTTCGACACTGCTGTGTAGTCAGTACCCGCTAAATTACACAAGTATGTCATTGCAGTCGTTGGTAATACAATTTTAAATTTCACGTGTGTTTTTACTGTTGAATCTCAGTGTTTAAAATAATTAAAATATTAAAATTGTCCTATTTATAATAAAGTGGCTAAAATTATTTTGTTGTTACAATTCTTATGAAGTCCTGTGTGGTGGCAGCATATGCAATCTGTATGTTGTTGCTGTCGTTGTGTCGGCCCGGTATGTATTTTAATGATTTTAAACACTGAGATTCAACAGCAAAAGCGTATGTGGAATTTTAAATTGTGTTACCAACGACTGCATTGACATACTTGTGTAATTTAGCAAGGCACTAACCACGGGCTCACTGTGGATGACACAGTAGTGTCGAAACATGTAGGGGCAGTATAGTAATTTGTCAATTAATTGTGCATTTGTTGGTTCATTTACAAAATAAAAAAAAATTGTGCATTTACATAATGTTATCTGAAGTTTTGATTTCTTGACCAGCTGAGGACCAGTTAACTTCTCAGGAAGTACTCTTGCTCCATGGAGTTGGTTGGTTCAATTCCCACATTATTATTATTATTATTATTATTATTATTATTATTTATGTACGTTATTTACAAGTGTGCCGCGGGCTACATAAGACAGCATGGAAGTCCGCGGGTTGGATAACCTTGGTTTAAAGGAGGGCTTAGTTACAAAATGGCTTGCACAAAGAGCCACGTTGTGGAGTGAACGATCAGAATTGTGAATCTGATGTTTATTGGACCGTACATCATTGTGATAACTGAAGAATAAAAAAAACCCAACTAGATACCATTTGATATTTTATTGTACTTCTTATAGGCTCAACATGTTTCGAGCATTACTATGCCCATTATGAGGACCTCGTGACTATGATGTTGTTTACCACATTGGTCGTTTCGTTCTTGGTTTGCTGTATGTTGGAGTTGAGGTGCAGTTAGGCTGGAGTGGTGTCCGGATTGCAGGCTCAAGCTCAAGTTTGAGCCTGCAGCCCGGACACTACTCCAGCCTAACTGCACATCACCTCCAACATACAGCAAACCAAGAACGAAACGACCAATGTGGTAAACAACATCATAGTCACGAGCTCCTGATAATGGGCATAGTAATGCTCGAAACATGTTGAGCCTATAAGAAGCACATTAAAATATCAAGTGGCATCTAGTTGGTTTTTTTATTCTTTAGTGGTCAGAATTATGTTTCTGATAGGCCCATTAGGATATTTTTCCGTGAGATGAACATGGCTTGAGCGTGAAGCATATTAAGTCTCGGGTCCGCTTTTTATCGTGTTCCTCAGCACGGCAGCTTTATCGCGTGGAAATCTCCATCGGTCGGAGTGTTCCGTGGCAGCTGCCGCGACACGATTAAAGGGACAGTGTACTTACCGCATACTTTTGTAATTCGCGAAGCTTTACCGTATAGTCGCCGGTACGTTTTATGTCGCCGATAAGCTCGGCGACAGTAGAGATCACTGTTTATCAAGCTGTGTTTCGCGAACTCTAGTTCTGCTATTTTTTTCCATCGTGATAACTGCCAGATGTAATCGTGGCCCACAACGTGGCACACAGACAGCAGCTGCCTGTCGGATACTGGCTTTCATTTCGGACGTTCTGGTTTTTAATCTCGGCTCTGAGACTGGCTGTCTCGACTGAGCTTGTTTGGGGGTTTCGTTAGTGCCTGCAAGCAAGTACCTTCATAACACTGAATTACACTACGACATTGTCCTACATTTTTCGGTTTCCATTATTAACTTATCTGGATGGGCAAATCAAGAAGAATGAGATGGGCGGTGCGTGTGGCACGTAGGGGGAAGAGGAGAGGCGTGTACAGGGTTTCGGTGGGGAACCAGAAGGAGAGAGGCACATGGAAGGTCTAGGCGCAGGGAGGATAATTTTGTGATATACATGTTGCGTGCATTGGGCGCTTATTTATTATACGTAAAAGGAAAGAACTGTGCTTTTGTGACAACCAAAATATATGTTGTACTGTTTTGTAGTTTACACTCCTCTACACGTTTCGGCTTAAATAAACCATAATCAGGGAGACTAAATCACAAGGAAAAACAAAATATATGTTAACATAAGTACACATCGTCGCCGGATATTTAGTACAGACATGTGTATGAGGTAGCAGCCAGATGTAAGGATAATATTACAGCCGGTCTTAAAGAAATCGATTCCAGGGCGTGGACGGATTAATCTGGCTTAAGATAGGACCATTGGCGGGCTCTTGTTGCAACGGTAATTAACCTTCGGGTTCCATAAAATGTGTGTTTTTTTTTTTTTTTTTGCTAGCTGAGGGACCCTTTGCTTCTGCAGATGGCCTGTGCTGCATGGAGTTAGTTTTTATGAGCCTGTAATTCGGTGCTACTTAATCTGAGGAGTTAACAGCATTGTTAAATAAGCTAAAAATAACTGAATGAACGAAAGCAAGGGAAAATGAATGAATGAATAAATAAATAAATAACGGCCCGAAATAAGTACGAATACAGTAATCAAACACTTTATTATCCAACTAATGCACAATATATAATATGTAGATACAATTAAAATTATAAAATATTTAAAAGTACTCCAACATGTTTCGGATCATGTTGGAGCGAAACATGTTGGAGCACTTTTAAATATTTTATAATTTTAATTGTATCTACATATTATATATTGTGCATTAGTTGGATAATAAAGTGTTTGATTATCGTTGATGCACGGTGCAAACATGAAGTACGAATACAGTTATACATTTTAGGTGTTTTACACACAGTTGGGCAGTGATTGGTGGATTGAGGATTAATTTCAGGTTTTTTTTTCTTTTTTTTTGTGACGTGGTGCTCTGTCACTGGGTTAATGGTGTCCGATGTTTTGAAAGAACGTAGTGCCTTCGTCTTCAGGTGTCAGGCTTGACCCTTGAAGATGAAGCCTTGATTTGTGGCATGTTCTTTGGTGGCCGTGGGCAGATAGTCAACCATGTTTGCCTTTGGTGGCGGCGTTTGTTTTTCTGTGTTCGTGAGATACACTGACGCCGTGACGAAAGTGTAGGTATTTATAAGACCTGCTGATGGTCGTGTCTTTGAATGAATTGTTATAAATTCTTCATTGTCACAGGCGGAGAAGTCCGAAAAATATTCACATTTTGTATCTGTGTGGTAGCCTAGAGAGCGCGCCTTGTATTCGTGATACCTGCACCGCGACTGTCACGGGACGTCTTGGCGGATGCAGGCGCTGTCATGCTTTGTTGAGCGCTAAAAGGAACACTGTGTATAAGTTCTGCTGTAGATAAGCCACAGATACTTTAATTTAGCTGCTGAGAGATGTTCTGACAGGTTTTGTTCACCCATATTTTAGCGTCGAAATTAATCCAGAGCCGATCCAAGTAGCCACGGTTTAAAGCTCGGTTCTAGGGCCGATCGCTTGCTGGGATTTCGGGTTCGAATCCCGCTGGGAGCATGGATGGCTGTCTGTTGTGGATGTTGTGTGTTGCCAGGTATAGGTCTCTGCGACGGGCCGATCACTTGTCCACGGGAGACCCACTGTGTGTGTGTGTGCGTGCGTGTGTCTTAGAGTGTGATAAGTGCATCAGTAATTCTCTATACCGACAATGAGTAGTAGACAGACACCAGAATAAGAAAGAAAGAAAGAAAGAATTAATTAATCCAGACCTGAAGGACTAGTGATGTTGAAGGAGCTACCGTGTGTGGCATCGAACAGGGCAACGAAGTGCAGTATGGCCATATTAAATGCACAGTGCGCTCTTAAGCAGTGGGTCTCAGGCTTTCTCCCATGGATGACCCCACACAATAATCTTTAATATCCCGAGGAACCCCTACCTACGAATATGTATACAGGGCAGGAGAAGTTGATATCGGGGAGCGCTATGCAGTTGCTGCTAAATTATTGTCAGAAAAGTTTATCTGTGAAGAAATTTATGTATGTGTGTATATATATGTGTGTGTGTGTGTATATATATATATACACACACACACACACATACAGTATATACATACACACACACACACACACACGTGTGTGTGTGTGCACTTACCTTGTAAAAAAAAAGTTGTAGCATTTTTCCTGCCTTTCGAGGGATGTTTAGAATTTTTCGCGGTATTTCAAACTTTCAAAATGTTTGTGCATTTTTTCCACGATTTCTTGCGGAACCGTTTACCAGAAGCACTGCTTTCAAGTGTCAGTCTCAAGGCAGAGATAATGAATTTACATGCCGCCATCGAGCCGCCTTTTGATTGTTCCGTAGACGACCGCTAATTGTCAGTGAGCTTGTTAATTGGCGCCGTTCTGTTCAACGTCCTTCGTATTTTCGACCCGAAGGACGTTGAACTCGAGATGGCGCGCCGCACCGGAATATGGACCGGATGACATCCTTCGAATTCGGTGAATTCGGATTTCGAACCTTGGTCCGGAAACCCTGTTATGATGTTTTCGTAATTTTGTGCAGTCCCTGCACGTAAATATGAAATTTGAGGTCAAATTACCTGACCAAACTATAGGGCCATATCATATGGAGCCCACAGGCTATTTTTATGGGCATGAAATATGCCACGATGTGTGCTGCTCTATAGATGTAGTACGACAGGTGACTGGAGCGGGGATAACGTCGTTGGTATAATGAGTAGGCGACGGGCTTGACGGTTCAGGGTTCGAATCCTGGTAGGGGTAAGATGTGTTCCTCTTCTCCAAAACGTCCAGGCCGGCTCTGGGGCTACCCAGCCTCCTATCCAATGGGTATCGGGGTTCTTTCCCAGGGTAAAGTGGCCGGGGCGTGATGTTGACAGCTAACCTCCGTATAGGGTCCTGGTTAGGAATGATTGGAGGTATATATCGACTCCCCCGATGGGTCTTGAAGGCGTGGACTCCACTTTTTCACGACACGTGACTAGCGGTTTAATATTTTTTCCGCTGTCTTCCATGTGGTTTGAACACTGATGGGTTTAATTCTTCGTGTCTTTGCTACTTTATTTTTTTGCTACTTGCTTTCCTCTCGTGTTTATTTGTTTTATTCGTTGAAACAAATAAAGCAGCGCGGCTGTCATATCTCGCCCTGGTTTTGTGGTATGTGTTAATCAGTTGTTTGCGTAGTTGTATATGCAGATATGACAAGGGTCATGCGTCTGTGCAAATTCTTCCAAGTTATGTGAATTATAAGTATTTTCTGTAGCTGTTTACGCCCTTCGGATTATTTTAGGATTCGCCGCTCCACATTTTATTATCGCTTATCCACGGGTGATATTCTTCGGTCTTGACGTCATTGTCCTGCTCTTGAGAATGTGGTCATGAACCTTCCAGTATTGTGACATTCTGAATATTTCTTGGCCTCATATGATAGTCTTGTGCGTTATTTCACCGTGTTGGATCACAAATGTGTGGCGACATTGTGTATGAACGTCTGCCTCCATCTTCAGTGGGACTGACCTAAGTACACGTGTATGCTTCCTAAATTGTCGAGCCATTTCATCCTGCGTGTACTTAATTCAATCACGCCCAAGATGGAGCCGTTACGTTCTTTCTACACCTCGGATTAAAGATGTGTATCTATCTACAGGCTGTGCTAGCTCAGAAGACTGTCGTTTTAGCTACCCCTTCCGTGAAAGACTGAGACTTTTATTTATTGACCTACTGAGCAACCATTAGCTTCCCTAAAAGGACTAAGAGTCCAGGAGTTAGTTCACTATATATGCACAGGGTGAAGCAGAATCACTTTACACTGGACGCAACATGTTAAAAAACATGTCTGCTTGTATTTAGTATGTGTAGTTGTATTTACTGTGTTTTTGTATTGTTTTGTTTATGTATATTTATTCTTATTTGTTACTAGTGTAAGGACTACTGCCACCTAGTGAAAACTCAATTGCTATGAATAATAATAATAATAATAAAGAGTCCCTAAAGAACAAATGGAAAAACAAAGTAATGCATGGGTAGTACATTAGAAATATAGATAGACGGCTTATTAGTGAAGAAGACACGTTCCTCTGGCTATCGAAGGGAGACCTAAAAGTAGAAACTGAAAGTGAAGTAATGACAGCACAAAACCAAGCTTTACAAACAAAATACTACGCGACAAAAGTATTGAACACAGAGATAGATAGCAAATGCAGACTTTGCCAACAATCTGATGAGACAGTAGACCACATAATATCAGCATGCCCAATACTGGCAAAAGAACAGTACATAAAAAGACATGATAGAGTGTGTGCACAACTACACTTCAACATATGCAAGGAAACAGGGGTGCAATTGGACAAAAACACTGGTATGAACATGTGTCAAAATGGGCAGAAACAAGTCAAGGGGGCAAGGTAACAATATTGTGGAATCAACAAGCACAAACTGACAGAACTATCCCCAACAACAAACCAGACTTTATAATCTGTGATAATGAAAAGGGAACATGTATGTTAATAGACGTTGCAATGTAAGGGCACAGAAATGTGATTAAAAAAGAAGCCGACAAGATTTTAAAATATAAAGATCTTACAATAGAAATACAGCGCATGTGGAATGTAAAAACAAAGGTGATACCAGTAATAATAGGGGCGACTGGGACTATTTCAAAGTCATTCGGAAAATATGTGAGCAACATACCAGGAAAACATGAAGTCAAGGAACTGCAGAAAACAGCCATATTTGGCACTGCACACATACTTCGGAAAGTACTAATGTAAAAGTACAGTAGATTCAACACTGAAACGAACGATATAAGCATCGTGAATAGTAACAACAGAATAGCTGCAACACTGTATTCCCTAGTGGCATAGTTTGTCTCAGGAATATAGGTATAAATACCCTGCATAAATGTGATAATGATGACGATGATGATGATGATGATAATGATAATAATAACAATAACAACAATAATAGAGATTTAAGTGACGTGGGTGCTACGCTGTTTATATAGGTAGGAAAGGAGGTTAGTATGGAGCACGTTTTGGTTGGTAACGAATAAAAAAATTATTTAGAGAGATGGAATATATCAAACGTTTAAACCACGAGGACAGCTTAACTGCTGACTGAACTCCAAATGTTTTATTGTGCATCTGTGTATCAGATAGTCTCAAACAAATGTCTTCATAAGACATGTCTCTGTCCATATTGCCCTGCTCTTTCGAAGTATTGTGGAAGAGCGTTTCATGTTACCAGTCGCTTTAAATGAACGCCAAGGACAAAGTCTATAGAACTTATTAGTAGACCTGTAGCATTAGTAAGTGAAAGTAACAAAAGCATCCTTGTCAGTCAAAAAGAGGCATCGCAACGATCGAACGCATATCTTCATATCACAACCAGCAACATGAACCCGATTATACAGCTTAAACACATGGTCCATTCTTATCCTGTAACTCCCCAGACAGTTATATACACGTCGGGTTTTTTTATCTGGGTCACCAGAGTCTACAAAACAGTTCTTATCATTGGATGATTTGTCTTGTAGATCCAACTACGCATCCTAATCATAGTGTGGTGTCTAGATTTGTTAATGTATTCTTCCTTTATAGTAGGGGTAGTCTGGGTTCTTATGGCGTTTCCTGAAACCAGGACAGTTTGAAATTTTGGTATGTGTTGACGTCATTCCCTTAGTTTTCTTCTTCTTCTTCGTTCCTTTACAACGGACAAGTGACAGAGTTAACTGAACCTCTCTTGGTTCCTTTTTTTGTTCACCTGTTTTGGTGTCTTGTGGAATGGTGACATTTCTTCTGGGTGAGAAGAGAAATACTCTGCGGGAGGTTGTATGATGTTCCTGGCTTGACATTGTTATTTGCCAACTGAAAGTGAAACCGAATCGCGAGTTCGTGGTTCTCTGGCTGGAGTTTCTTAGTCCAAATCTCGAAATAGCGGTCGGTTAGTGGGAATATTTTTGTCGCTTCGAGCCCATTTACAAATATTTCTCCAGGCTGTGCCCTTCGATAAGATATTCCGAGCGAAATGGCTGACTGGCTGTCATTACTTTGGAAGAAATACCGTACTTTTAGCTGCAAAATGTTTCCAGATGACCAATGAACGACTTCTACAAGGGATGTATTTTGTGTGCCGATTGGGGAAGAAAACACGCAACCGTCGCATTCTTTACGGCTATGTGGACGGCCCATTACAATAAATTAGTTATACGTACACAGCGGGATGACATCATTAAAAAAAGTGAGAATTATGCCCGTGAAAAGTGAACACAGCCGGTACTTCTGTTGCTGTCACTTTATCCAAACCATCTCATGAAGATTTCATTTTATATCCACCCTGACCGGTGACAGAAATAGATCCATGTGGAACGTCTTTCGTCAACGGCACTGAAATTATTATGCGGAAAAACACGCATTGGGCTGGGGGTGCGGGGCATGGGCGCCCCCGGCGCTCATACACAAAACCAGTGTAATTAAAGTCTCCCGTTTAAATGATGCCATTGTTGCCACTTCACGTTTATGACGTGTGTTGGTCACACAACATTCAACACTTCGGCCCGGTACACCTCCTTTTCCAATTCATCATCTAGAGTTTTGGGGCAAATGTGGGGGGACCTTGACAAATCATCGCTGTTAAACCCACCAGGTCGCGCAACGGACGTTCTGGTAGGCTTTAGGGACGGATTGACGAGCGCCATGGCGACTTAGGTGTATTCGTTCTTGACTAACACTTTGGAGCATTGGCGTAACTTGGCTACTAAGACGGGGGGGGGGGGGGGGGGGGGGGGGGGGGGGGGGGCAGGTGGGAGAAGTGTGAGTGTGGTGGATATGTTCCTGGAAATAGACA
>Ga0123355_10002712_pt1 | contig 25096 bp, 28 predicted proteins | sample TergutEmb28metaG_3_FD_89872 | JGI IMG/M metagenome (GOLD analysis project Ga0123355, IMG submission 89872) | Embiratermes neotenicus P1 segment gut microbial communities from Petit-Saut dam, French Guiana - Emb289 P1 | ecosystem: Host-associated > Arthropoda: Insects > Digestive system > Gut ...
GATTTTTGTAGATTTTGTGTGATTTTTGACGCCGTGTGCTGGAGGCACACAAGGAAAACAGCACGCAAAAGGTGCAAAATATCTGACGCAAAGGTGCGTATTCGTTAGTGGGAACACGCCCTACGGCAGTATGGTTATAGATTGTGCAATATTAGATTGCGGTGCTGTAAGGGTAACATGTACATTCATGTTAACCCTAAGCGCGTCGCGGTTTACAGTTACGCCACTGCGGGTAATAGAAGTAGTATTGTTTACATTTACCCTAACAGTGCGGCGGGATGCGCCTGTACCCTCTGCTATAGTAATAGAGCCATCCGGATGCAAGGCTTGGATATACCCAACAATAGATGTTGCTTGTGCAATGTTTGTGCCTTGTAAGGTAATGTCTACTACTTCACGGCTATCCAAGGTTACATTTAAATTTTGCCCAATACGCAGTGCATATATGTCAAACACACCCGGTACAACAAAATAACTTGCTATCTCGCCATTTAGTAGTGCAAGGGTTATTTGAGAGTTGCGCTCACTAATCATTAACTCTACAAGGCGGCCGTTTACTGTGGTGCGTAGCCCCAAGGCATGCACACTAAGAATACGGTCGTATTCTGTGTTTACTACGATATTGTCGCCAATACGAATATCTGTCCAGTTTAGGTTTTGCACACCGTTGCGCACAAACACGGTCGCAGGGGTAACACGCAAGGAATACAAACGTCCATCATCAAGTTCGATAGTTAAAGTAGGCATGCCGCTAAAGCTGTCCGCAGGCTGGGAAGATAATAAAACGCCGTTTAGTGTGCGGTTGCGTTCAATAAGAGTGATTTCATGTATAACACTGCCGGAGAAGCGGAAAAATGCCATGTCGCCGGCTTGTACATTATTAAGGTTTGTTCTGAGGCCGCCCCTTATAACGTTAGCATTTGCCGCAACTGTAAATGTTCTTTCTTCATCTACAATTTCGCCGCTTATGCGTACACGCTGGGTGCGTATTGTGATACTCTGCCCAGCTGTGCCAACCACAAAACCTTCGTCGGAGTACAAAAGCAGGTCTGTGGGCAAAGAAGAACCTGTACCATGCGCCACATCTGTACGTGCAACAAGGCTCATAACTTGCCGCTGGTTATTAATAAGAACCGTAACGCCCATACCGCCTTCCAAGAAGGCAACGGTGCGCTGTACACCGTCTACCATAATTACGGCGTTGGTTGCAAACTGCAATGTTTCCGCGCCAAAGCCTGTGCGTATGCTTATGCTGCCGCCCAAAACACTTTCAATTGTGCCGCTGATTGTGCCGGGAGAAGAACTACCCGATTGGCTGCCGCCGTTTTCAGATAATGCATTAAAGAAAAACGTTGCAAGGTCTGCACGGGTAATGCTTTGGGTTGGCAAAGCCATATTGTTTATTGGTGAGAATATATTGTTCTGCCGTGCGAAATACATATAACGGCGCAATGCCGGTGTGATATTTGCATCATCTCCAAAGGGGTTTGGATTGGGCAAAGGTATTGCACCAACTGCCTCCGGATGGTCTAAAAGGCGGACAAGCCAAGTTAATGCCCTCTCGCGTGAGAGAGGGGTTATAGTCTCGTTTTGGCCGCTACCGGTAATAAAAGCAGAAACATCCGCGATGGTAATAATGCCAACATACAAAAGGTATGCAATTTCCCTGTCGAGGGTTCTGTTCCAAGAATTATGCTGGTTGGCAAAGCCATCTAAAGTATTGCGCCAAGTATCAAAAGAACGGGCAAACATTTCCCTCTCTGCTTGAGGCAGTGCGGCGGTTACATGCCTAAAACCTGCGGCCGCCGCAAAAATTTGCACACCTTCAAAGCTAGTTACCACACGGGATGGGTTAAAGTTATTGTTTAAGTCCCCCACCATAAAAACGCCGTTGGCAGGGTTGGACACCCAGGCTATTGCTTCTGCCGCCGGATGTGTAGCGGGTACATCGTTAAATTGGGTGTTTGTGTTAGCGAAAAGAGTTAATGGCGTAAAAGCCATAACCGCTGTAAGTGCAAATGCTATAAGAGATTTAATTTTCATATTAAACAATCCTTTCTTAGTTACAATGGAATACTTTTGACTGCGGGTGTTTATCTCGCAAAATATTACATGCATATTTTGCGTTATCTTCATCTTCAAAAATGCCGAACACTGTAGAGCCGGTGCCTGTCATAGATGCGCCTATGGCACCGTTTTCATTTAAGTCTGAGATAAGCTGCCCAACTAACGGGTGTAAGCTTACGGTTATGGGGGTAAAAACGTTGTACAGATTTTTAGCTATTTTGTGCAAACAGCCAGAATTTATAAATTCGGGTGTTTTGTTTTTTTTGGCACCACCGATTAGTCTACCAAAAACCTCTTTTGTAGAAACATGTATTGGCGGGCAAACCAGCACAATATGGCATGGGGGAAGAGGATTAAGAGGGGTTAATTTCTCGCCAATGCCTTCTGCAAGGGCGGTGCCGCCCAAAAGGCAAAAGGGCACATCTGCACCAAGTGTTTTGCCAAGTTCCATTAAATCAGGCCGGGGGATTTTTAGGTCAAAAAGCGCATTTAAACTTTTTAATACGGCGGCGGCATTGCTGCTGCCACCACCCAAACCTGCGCCCATTGGTATGTTTTTTTGTAATTTAATATGTATCGGGTAATTTATGTCTGCCTTATTCATTATCAGTTTAGCGGCTTTTATTATTAAGTTGCTGTCGTCTGTTTGTAAACCGGGCATGTCTGTTTCCAGCGTAACGTCCCCTGCGCCTGGGCTAAAGCTCAACGCATCCCACAAGTTTACGCTGTGCATTATAGACGAAATATTATGGTATCCGTCCGCCCGTTTATTTAGCACGTCTAAAAAAAGGTTAATTTTGGCATGCGCTCTTACTTCCACAAAACCCCCGTAATGTTGACTAAACAAGCCAACACTTCGGGGGTTTTTAGTAAAGCTCCCCGGCTTGCGGGAAGAACCATTATCTCTTGGAGAACTGAGGAGCACGCCTTGCACCTTTAAGACCGTATTTTTTACGTTCTTTCATACGAGGGTCACGAGTTAAGAAGCCTGCTTTTTTAAGAGGTTGCCTAAAATCGCCATCTGCAATTAAAAGTGCACGGGAAATACCGTGGCGTATTGCGCCTGCTTGGCCGGTATAACCGCCGCCAAACACGCTTACTTTAATATCAAATTTGCTAAGTGTACCTGTTAAGTCAAGAGGTTGGCGTACGATCAGTTTTAGCGTTTCTAAACCGAAGTAGTCATCTATACCTCTTTTATTAATGGTAATGTTACCTTTACCGGGTGCAAGGTAAACGCGAGCAACTGCGCTTTTTCTTCTGCCGGTTCCGTAATATGAAACTGCTGCCATTGCTTACGCCTCCTTATTTAAGATTAAGCACTAACGCTTCTGGCTGTTGTGCTTGATGTTTGTGTTCTGGGCCTGCATACACATGCAATTTAGTAAACATTTGACGACCTAAATTATTTTTAGGCAACATGCCTTTGATGGCATGAGTTAAAATAAATTCAGGGTTTTTGCTTTGCATGTCGCGCATTTTAATTTCTTTTTTGTTACCAATCCAACCGCTGTAGCGGACATAGATTTTTTGGTCGAGTTTACGGCCGGTAACTTTAATTTTGTCTGCATTAACAATAATCACATAGTCTCCTGCATCAACAGAAGGGCTGAAAATTGGCTTGTGTTTGCCACGCAAAATGCGTGCAACCTCGGAAGACAGACGGCCTAAGTTCATGTCTGTTGCATCTACAACATACCACTTACGCTCTATTTCCAATGGTTTTGTAATAAAGGTGGTGCGCATTGGTTGAACCTCCACATATGAAAATATTCAAATCTCAATCGGGGTAGAGATTCACTATGTATCTTAGACAATGTCTTAGAAATTGTCAAGACTCGTTTTATGATATATAATGCGAAAAAAAATGAAGGGAAGGGTCACGGATTACACGGATAAAACTCGATTAACACGGATTAAAAGCAGATTTATGCAGTTAAATCCGTGCAAATTCGCTTTTAATCCGTGTAATCCGTGGCAATCCCTTAAATAAAAGGAGAAATTTTAAAATGAGCAAAAAGAAAATAGCTATTTTAACCGGCGGTGGCGATGCACCGGGATTAAATGCAGTAATACACACTTTGGTACGCGCTTGCCATAGCATGATGGATTGCGAACTTATAGGCTACAAATTTGGTTATCGCGGGCTTTATAACAACGATTTTGTGCCGCTTAACCATGAAACAACATCCGGTATTTTGCACAAGGGCGGCAGCATTCTTTACAATTCTAATAAGGACAACCTGTTTAACTACGCTGTAATGGAAAATGGAGTGGAAGTTAAAAAAGATGTGTCCGATGTTGCTATTGAGAATATGAAAAAAGAAGGCGTGTACGCACTTGTTGTATTGGGCGGCGACGGAACGCTTACAAGCGCAAGGGATTTTGCGCGTAAGGGTGTAAATGTTATTGGCGTGCCCAAAACTATTGATAATGACCTTACTTCTACAGAAACAACTTATGGTTTTGACACTGCTGTGAACATTGTGGCAGAAAATTTAGGGCGTTTGCATACAACGGCAGAAAGCCATCATAGGGTAATAGTAGTAGAAATTATGGGACGCAGTGCGGGTTGGATTTGCTTGCATGCGGGCATTGCAGGCAGTGCAGACGTTATTCTTATTCCGGAAATTCCGTTTTCCATGGAAGGCATAGCTAAAAAAGTTGAAGAACGTGCAAGCCGTGGCAAGCCATTTACTATTGTTGCCGTGTGTGAAGGCGCGGCAGAAAAAGGCGGCGAAGCTGTTGTGGGTAAAGTAGTTGCCGACAGCCCGGATGCCATACGTTTTGGCGGTGTGGCCGCATATATTGCCAACCGTTTGGAAACAATGGTACCGAATGAAGTGCGCTCTTGCGTGCTTGGGCATATTCAGCGCGGGGGAGATACTTCTCCGGCGGATAGGATACTTTCTGCACGGTATGGTGTGAAGGCTGCTGAACTTGTGCGTGATGGCAAGTTTGGAAATATGGTTGCGCTGCAAGGCGGCGAGATGACTTGTGTGCCGTTTGCTACAGTGCTTGGCGATGGCGAAATGGGAGAAACCAGCAAGGGTGGTGCAAAGATCGTAGACCCTAATGGCGAAATGGTTAAGGTTGCTAAGGCTATGGGGATTTCCTTTGCAGATTAATTAAGATATTTTGCGGGGCTACTCTGCCGAAAAGTTTTATTTTTCGCTAAGTAAGTGCGGGTTTGCACCGCCGGACTTCTGCTCTGCCGCTAGTACCGTGCGCCCACCGAGATAAACCTCGGCGGTTCGCCCGGCAATCGCGTCAGAGCAGAAGCCCGGCGGTGCAGGGGCTGGTGCAATATTGCGAAAAGCAAAACTTCCCGGCAGGGTAGCCCCTTTAATAGGGGCAGGGGTTAGGTTTTGATTAGTTGATGGGGCGGCTGGTACGTTCTCGCCGGATAGTGAGGAGTTTGTGGATGAAAACAAAGGTTTATAACTTGGTAATTCTTTTGTTTGCTGTTGGTGTTTTGTTGGCTTTGGATTTGATATTGAAGGTTTGGGCGCAAAATAATTTAAGCCCTTTTGTTACTCGTGAGTTTATACCCGGGTTTTTGGGGCTTACTTATTTGCGTAATACCGGTGCGGCATTTGGGTTTTTGGCCGAGGCAGATTGGGGTCGCTGGGTTCTTACCATTGTTAAAATTATTTTGATGGCGGGGCTTTTGTGGTATTATTGGCGTTTGCCTGTTGATAGGAAGTTTTGGCTTTTGCGCGTACCTATTATTTTTATTGTTGCGGGTGGCATTGGCAACCTTTGGGATAGGATTACCCTCGGGTATGTACGGGATATGTTAGCGTTCGGGTTTATTAACTTCCCTATTTTTAACCTCGCAGATGTTTGGGTGGTTATAGGTTGTTTTAGTGCTGCTTTTGTTATGCTGTTTTTGTTAAAAGAAAAATGGTAATTATCGTACCTTCTGCAAAAGGTGGAGAGCGGTTAGATGTTTTTTTAACCAGCATTGAGGGCATACCCACCCGCAGTTTTGCTCAGAAACTTTTGGCGGAAGAACTGGTTACTTGTAATAGCAAAGTTCTTAACAAAAAATATAAGGTAAACGCAGGGGATGAAATTTCCATTACCCTGCCGGAACCTAAACCATATAATGCAATTCCTCAAGAAATATCGCTGGATATTATTTATGAAGACGCTCACTTGCTTGTGATAAACAAACAACGTGGGCTTGTTGTGCATCCGGCGGCAGGTAACTGGGATGGTACGTTGGTAAATGCGTTGATGCACCATTGCAAGGGCGAATTGTCTGGCATTGGTGGGGTGATGCGCCCCGGTATCGTGCATAGATTAGACAAAGATACATCCGGGCTTATGGTGGTTGCCAAAAATGATGCGGCGCATATTGGGCTTTCTGCCCAGCTTGCGGATAAGACTATGAGCCGGGTTTATGCTGCGGTTTGTATTGGAAATTTCCCGTATGAGAAATTAAAAATAGACGCGCCTATTGGGCGTCATCCGGTTAATAGACAAAAAATGGCGGTAGTGCAGGGCGGCAAACCTGCTGTTACTTATGTAGAAACGCTGGAGCGGTTTAAAAAGCACACTCTTGTTTCTGCACGGTTGACAACTGGGCGCACTCACCAAATTCGCGTACATATGGCGCATGTGGGCTATCCCGTGTTGGGGGATGAGGTTTATGGCAGAAATACGGGGACAGGCGGGCAGATACTACATGCGAAGGAGTTGGCGTTTGTGCACCCAGTTACGTGGGAGAGCAGGGTATTTACTGCGCCGCTGCCGGATTATTTTGTGGCGGCAGTGGATAAATTATAGTTTTGTCGTTTTGGTTGAAACCTTGCGAGACTAGGCGTAGAACGGATTGTGGAGGTTTTTGAAACCAAACAAAAATGCTGGAGGAGATGAGTGTATGAAAAGAGCAGGGTACGCAGAAATGACAATGTTTGCTACAAGGTTGAAATGGCAACGGCTGTCTCTGTAAGATTTTTTGCCGGATAAATTAAAGACAAAAACATCGACATGGTGGTTTTTGTAGTGTTTTGCAATGTTAGTTTACTAAACCGCTTAAACCCAGCTACAGAGCCGCTTGCAGTCCTTTTTGGCATATAGTATAATCGTAATCAATAAAGAGTGTTGATACATGTGGCAACCGAATTTCTATCCCCTAAAAGCGATTTGATTTTCAAACGAGTTGTGATGTATCTGCCGAAAATGGTAACGGAGCAGATAGGTGCCGGTGCTGATTATTCAAAAATCCAAAGGGTTATCAGCATAATAATTACAGACTACACAATTAACAGCGATAACTTCAAATATCATAATAAATATTCTTTAGCAGATGCAACAGGCGTGCAATTTACGGATATACTAGAAATAAATACACTGGAGTTAAGCAAGCTGCCGGAAAATGAAGATGGCACAAGCTTGTGGGCATGGGATGAAATGGAGTGGGATATTGAATTAAGCAAGCAATTCCAAGGATGTCATTGCTATGCTAACAGGTCTAACACATGAAGAAATAGAAAATCTAAAAAGACCATTAGCGGCGGCTTTTTTGAACGAAAGAGGCTACCTACATGCTACAACCCAAAACCCGTTACGAATGCAAGTAGTGGAAAAATTATAGTTTTGTCGTTTTGGTTGAAAGCTTACGAGCCTAGGCACAGAGCCATTTCCAAGATATTCGAGCATAGCAAAATTAACATTCTAAGGCTTGGCTTTTGTATTTCAATAACTTTAACTAAGCATACAAAAAATATCAGGAGGAACAATTATGTGTCCGTATTTCAATTCCGAGCGGTCTGAATGCCGTGTAACACCTTACGACTCCAGTGCATACCAAGATGGCAACAACAAGCAGGACAAGTGCCTAAGCAGTAGCGGCTGCAAATATTGTGGCAACTACGAGGCTGCACAGCGTGGCGATTACAAGATAGAACGATAATTTCATGCCACCACCCAAAACCCGTTACGAATGTATAGAATGCGGCGCAGAGCAAACCAAATGGCTGGGCCGTTGCCCTGCATGCGGCGAATATAATACACTGGAAGAAAAAACAGTTTCCGCGCCACCCAAGGGCATAAAGGGGAACGCCTTTATACAAACCTCCGGCGAGCCCGCAAAAGCACAACTTCTAAAAGATATTTCCACAGATACAGACGGCACACAGCGCATCCCTTCCGGCATGGCAGAACTGGACCGCGTACTGGGCGGTGGCGTAGTGACCGGCAGCCTGCTTTTGCTAGGCGGTGACCCCGGCATTGGCAAGTCCACCCTACTGTTGCAAATGTGCCGCCATATGGCAAGCGAGAAGTTTCCAATTTTGTACGTATCCGGCGAGGAAAGCACAGCACAAATTAAATTGCGGGCGAACAGATTAAAATCCAATTCGCCCGGCTGTTATTTGCTTGCAGAAACGGATTTATACGCTATTCGTGATGCGGTTTTAAAAATTAAACCTGCTATGCTATTTATAGATTCTATCCAAACCATGCGCCTTACAGATATAACATCTTTGCCCGGCAGCGTAACCCAGGTACGGGAATGCGCTGCTTTTTTTGCATATCTTGCAAAGCAAGAAAACATGGCTGTGATGCTTGTGGGGCACGTAACAAAGGACGGTGCACTTGCCGGCCCCAGAGTGCTGGAGCACATGGTAGATACAGTGCTGTATTTTGAAGGCGACGATAAGGACGCCTACCGCCTTATTCGCGCAGTAAAAAACCGCTTTGGTTCCACACACGAAATTGGCGTGTTTGAAATGGGTGCAGAAGGGCTTACACAAATAGATGACCCATCTGCATATATGCTATCCGGGCGGCCTGTTGATGTGCCGGGTTCCGCCGTGGTGTGCACGCTAGAGGGCACACGCCCATTACTTACAGAGGTACAGGCCTTGGTTTCCTACACTTCCTTTGGCACGCCGCGCCGCACTGCCACAGGCATGGACTACAACCGCGTTGTAATGCTTATGGCTGTTTTGGAAAAACGAGCGGGCTACAAGTTGCAAAATTTTGATGCATACATAAATATAGCCGGCGGCCTACGCATAGACGAACCCGCTGCCGATGCCGGTGTTATTGCCGCACTTGCATCTTGCTATAAAAATAAGGCCATCCACCCCAAGGTAATGGTACTGGGGGAAGTTGGCCTTGCAGGCGAATTGCGCGCAATATCGCAGCCCGAGCGGCGTGTAATGGAAGCCGCACGGCAGGGCTTTACTGGTTGTGTGCTACCCCAGGCAAACAAAGCAAAAGTAAAAGTGCCGGAGGGTTTTAAAGTATACGGCGCAAGCCATATTGGGGAAATGTTGGGGGTACTGTTGAAAGAATAGACTTCTTGCGTAACTGGGCAATGCCAGATTTGCGAGAGAATTTTGTGATAGGCTAGGAGCAAAAAACCGCATGTACCCAGAGGTACACAAGGTTTTTTTGCGACAACGCATAGCGCAGAATTATCCGCAAAGATGGCGTTGAACAGTTACACAAGAAGTCTTAATAGGAGACATTATGAGTACACGCCAAAACCTAGCACAGGTTGCAAAAGCAGCGGCGCAAAGTTGCTTTCACGGCAGGGTTATGAAAACAGAGATGCGTCCATAAAATTCTATTGCCCCTCTCAGCAAGGCATGATATATTATTTACATAATAGTGATAAAATACTGTAAGGAGCGATAATAATGATTGGATTCATGCCGGATGTAAAGCCATCAACAAGTATTCGCCACAACTATAATCTGTTTTCGCAGCATTGCCGCGAGTCTAATGCGCCTGTTTTACTAACCAAGAATGGCGAAGCGGATTTAGTTGTGATGAGTGTTGAAGCATACCAAAGAATGATGACGCAACACAGGCTGGGTCAAATGCTTAGCAAAGTAGACAGGGAGATTGCGGCAGGCATACCGATGCGAGACTTTGAGGACGTTTTTTCCGATATTGAGGAGCGGATTGAAAATGCGTAAAATCAAAATATCGGACGATGCTTATTATGATATAGAAGAAATGTTTTCTTATATATCCGCCGAGAATAAAAAAGCAGCAAGCGATTTGCGTAAGCGGATATACGAGGGCATAAAAGGCTTAAATGATTTCCCTTTCAAATATCCTGCTGTTCAGTCGGAAGATGCGCCGGGCGCACAGCGGGGATATAGGTATATGGTTGTAAGCCCGTATATCGTTTTTTATCGTGTCTTGGACGATAGTATTATTGTGGCAAGAGTCCTTCATATAAGGCAAAACAGGCTTCACTTATTGTTTGGATATAATGAAGGCAACTAGAAATCAAGCGTTTTTAGGCTTTCTGATAATTGTATCAAAGCCACCGTCCAACCGGGGCTGTCTTGCATAAGCAAGACAGCCCTATTTTTACTTTACTCCCGTACCTGCTCCGCAAGCTTAACCACAATGGTACCGTTGCCTGTGTCTTGTACTTCTAGTTTTGTGCCGGCTTGCCAGCCGTTTTCTTCGCGGATTTTGAGCGGTAGCACTATGCGTCCTACTTCATCCACTGTTGCTGCTCTGATGAGTTCCATAAAACCTGTCCTTTCGAGTTTTTAATAATCAACGGGGACAAGTTTGCTGACTCGCCCAATAAAAAAGACACGTAGGAGTTGGCTTTTGCCTTCTACACCTACATGTCTTTGAAATAATTCATACACAAAGAGAACACTTAGTGAAGTTATGTGCTTGAAGCAGTACGGGGAATGGTGTAAAATGTGGGTGTATTGCGGTAGCAGATAATCCTGTGTTATGTAGGTGGAGCCTTGTCTTTGCTCCTACATAGCGTCATGTGGTGTTGGTAGCACCATATGACTGCCGTGATACTTTTTTTATTGGGGCAACTTGCCCCGGTTGATGTTTGTATAATACTATGGTTGGGCGCAATGCGCAAGAATATTGTGGAAATTTGTCTGTGTTCTACTTATCCAAAAATAACAACCGTAGCAAACGCTCCCGCAATAACCACCATAAGCTTCTGCCACAAACCATACTTAGTTAGCTGCACGCCAGAAATCATTAATAACCCTACAACAAAAAACGCTCCCACAACAAGCCAATTTGTAACACTGTACATTTCTACACACCATATTGCAATGGTAACCAGCATCATAGAGCCGGGTACGGGCAGGCCTGTAAAATGCTTCTTTGCTTCAACAATATTGTAGTACGCAAGCCGCCATAGGCCGCACATGCAGTAAAAAATTAATGCGATTACAACAAAAATATTGTTCCAAATGCTGCCTTGCACAATAAGGTCAAATACCATCCAAATGGGCATAATGCAGCAAATAAAAAAGTCTACCAGCGTGTCTAGGTACTGCCCAAACTCGGTGGTTTGTTTTAGCTTGCTGGCCGCAAACCCATCTAATAAATCCATAACCCCTGCAAAGCCCAGCAATATAATAGCCATGCGCAAATTTTGTTGGGTTAACTGATATGCGGCAAAAATACCAAACACAAGCCCGCATGTTGTTATTAAATTGGGTATATTAAAATGTTTTAACGCTGGAAACGCATCACTGACTTTCATTTAGGAAACCTCCGGAAACCCGCTTCTGGTGCATAAGCGAGGAAATTTTTTGTCAGACAAGGAGGCGCAAACGCCGCATATATGGAATAATCTGCAAGTTTGCGCCGACGCAGTATGGCGGAAAATTTACTGCTTAGGCACCGGAATGGGGTTTCCGGAGGTTGACGTTTACACATCCTGTATGCCAAGGGTTTCCCCTATGGCTATTTTTGTTTCGTGGCCTTCTACTGCACGGGCAACCAGTTCCGCATTGGGTACAAAGTGTTCTTTCTTCACAAACATAAGCACCAGCGATCCGCCCGGTTTAAAATAACTTGCAACTTGCCCTTTATGTACTTCTTGCCCTGGGGTGAAGCAGTGGACAATGCTGCCAACAAAGGTTGCGCCCACCTCTACCAGTACAACATCCCCAAAATTTTCTGTGGCAAAATTTATAATTGCGCGCTTGTTGCGGCAGTAAAGGCGCACAACTTTGTTTAAAGCCAAGGGACTTACCGAATATAAATCACCCTTGATTATTTTTGTGTCTGTTACGGTGCCGTTATCGAAAAAATGCATGCGGTGGTAATGCGCTGGGGTAAGGCGAATGCTTACCATCGTGCCGCCTTCATATTCCTTTGCAAGTGCGGCATCCTTAAACAATTCCGCCAACGAAAACCCGGAGCCTTTTGCCGCCACCACATGGTCGTGCTTTAAATCTGTAAAAATGGAGACAAAACCCTCGCAAGGGGAACCCAGTTCGTTACATGCATCCGGGAAGTTTACATTCTCCTTTTCCCGGGAGAAGAACTGTGCAAAGTTTTTGTAATTGCCGTTACACCCGGTCATATCTATATTATATTCATCTATAAACTTGGGGATAACCCTTGCGGAAAAACGGGTTTTACAATAAAGCCCATACATTCGGCTTACTGCTTTGCGCTTTACAAGCCATAGCAAAGATGCGCCGCCTACAGGGTTTTCGTATATAAGACGCATCCATTTTTCCGGGAAGATGCGTTCTTCTTCTAGTTCGTTACCGTTATAAACCCAAATCTGCTGTTTGCGGCGCGGTTTTGAAAATCTACGCCGGGGCAGCTTGGGGAATCTCTTTCTTATTTGTATTCGGGGCATTATGTACTCCTTAGACAAAGTCTTAGATAATGTTAATTATACCTTTGTACAAATGAAATGTATATGCTAAATTACTTCCAGCAGAAAATCAAAGGAAGGCCACGGATTACACGGATAAAAGATTGGATTTACACGGATTAAAAACATTTATTATTCTTTATCCGTGCAAATCAAAGTTCTTATCCGTGCAATCCGTGGCTAAATCCTTTTAAAAGGTGATTATTTTGAAGAATGCAAAACAAATTCTTTTTATGCTAGGAAATTGCTTTGGCAATTTCTCAGCGAAATGTCGGAAAAGAAAAATGCACAAAACGCATTTTCTTAGCATCGTCGTATCGCTTTTTTGGTTCTCTCTTTATGCATATGTACCGTACGTTACACCATATGCAGATGAGTTGGGAACAAATTTGCGTATGGCGGGGCTTATCGTCGGCGCGTATGGTTTTACGCAAATGGTAATACGTTTGCCGCTGGGCATTTTCTCGGATAAATTGCAGCGGCGCAAAATTTTTGTGCAATGTGGCATGCTTGCAGCGGCGTTGAGCGGTTTTTTAGTGTTTTTCTTCCCCAGCCCTAGTATGCTGTTGGTTGCAAGGGGGCTTGGCGGCGTTGCAGCAAGTGTGTGGGTTACGTTTACCGTGCTAGGTGCAAGCTACAACAAAGATAACGACACCACGCGTGTTATGGGGCATATGTCTGCCGCCAATGCCCTTGGGCGAATGATTGCGCTGTTGTTGGGTGGTTTAATTGCACAAATGCTTGGCATACCATATGCATTTTTACTGGGTGGTATTGTTGGTGTTATTGGATTACTGGTTGGGTTTAAATTAGAAGACACACCAAAAGACGAGCATAGAGCACCTTTTTGCAAGAAGGATTTTTGGGCTGTTATAAAGGATAAACAACTGATTTTTTGCTCCATACTTGGCATACTAAGTATGTACATTAGCTTCTCTACTACTTTCGGTTTCACTCCGCTTGCGGCGGCACGGTTAAATGCTAACCAATGGCAGCTCGGGTTACTTGGTGTACTATCCACTGCGCCGGCGATATTTATTTCCCCTATTGCCGGCGGCTTCTTACCAAAAAAGATAGGCCCGGCTGCTACACTTATACTGGGGTTTGTAATTGCCGGTGCGGGCAGCATGCTGGTGGCATTTACAGATGCATTGTGGGTTTTGTTCGTTGTGCAAATATGTGCAAGTTTGGGTGTGGCTATTGTAAACACTCTGCTGTTAGGGCTTTGCATTAGAGATATATCAGAAAAAAGTCGTGCCACGGCAATGGGTTTTTTCCAAGCCGTGTACGGTATTGGTATGTTTGTAGGCCCCTTTGTAACTGGGCAAATAAGTTTCCGTTTTGGGCTTTCTGCCGCATTTATTTTTACAGGTTTAATTGGATTTGTGGGCTTGATACTAACTTTATTGTTTGCAAAGGCTGCAAAATGGAAACACTCCCGGTAATGGGGCTGCCTCGCCAGGCTTTGCCACAGGGGGAATTTGCCTTGCGCTAGTACCGTGTGCCCACCCAGCATCACCCAAGCGGCGCAAGCGCACGCTTGTGCAATGCTGTGCGTTCACCCGGCAAACTGCACGTTTTAGTAAAACTGTGCAGTTCACATGCAATCGCTCAAGTCAAATTCCCCCTGTGGCAAAGCTCGACGAGATACCCCCGGTAAAGGGAGTGTTTTATTTTGAAAATTACTATTCTACTTATCCTTATATTCCTATCAGCATGTGCTATAGACCATCCGTCGCCAATATCCGGGGTGCCTCGTAGTGGTGCTGCCAACTCCTCTTTTTTTGAGAATACAAACATCGCACTGCCGGACGAAAACGCACCGATAGCCGTACCGCTTTTATACAGACTAGACAATTTCACCCCGGCTATATACGAACCGGATGGCACCAGCTTAGGCATTTGGCTTGACCCAAACATAAGCAAGCGAAGTTTTTTGCAGCAAGCAGGCCGCAACCACGCAGTATTTGTATACGAAATGCATGCATGTGACGACATTCCCGTAAACTGGATTTTGCAATGCATTGCAAGTTTGGCAACCCCGCTTATCATCATTCACCCGCCACTATCCGACTATGCAACCGAGACAGAATGGATTATGTACTTAGCCTATAGGCTTGGGACTTTTAACTTGCCTATGTTTGTGGCATTTTATCCAGATGTGCCGCAAGGCATGGATTATACTACGGGGGAATTTGCTGCAATTTATAGGTTTGCACGTTCCATGTTTTCGCTGCATGCGCCACTTGCCTCGTTTGTGTGGGTTGCCCCCGCACTCAATTCAACAACACGTAACCCCTTTTTCCCCGGGCACGATGTTGTAGATTGGGTGGGCATATCCTTACTGCTGCCGCCCGAAGAAGTTGAAGATACACTTGAACAATTTGAGGCATTTTATCACAGGTTTAACGACCATCACCCAGTTATCGTACTGCCTCTAGGCGTTAGCCACTTCTCTAACGAAGGCCATGGCTATCGCATCCCACAAGCCGCATACGATATTACGGATATTTACCGCACGCTACTAAGCTTCCCCCGCGTTAGGCTGGTTGTGTACGGAGATGCCTTTGGCATGGCAAAAACAGGCGGCGACGATTTTTCCATCAGCATAGAGCCCGCTTTGATAGACGCGTACAGAGACGCCATTTCACACGAAAGGTTTTTATCCGCAATAGAAAAAAGCCCCCAAAGTACCGGCAGGTACAAAAGGGACTTGCAACATGCATACATTTACAATAACCGAATTTATATAGATACAGAAACATTACAAAGCCTCAACATTCCACTGCCGGGCAGCGTAACAGAGATAAACGGCAGAGAATATATAAATGCCTCGCGTCTTTCCGGTTTCGGCATACGCCACTGTGAGGAATTGAATATAGTATTCTTTAATCCGTGAAAATCAAAGCCCTTATCTGTGTAATCCGTGGCCCAAGCGCTTTACTTCTTCCGCTTATTCCGCCTATTAACCCCCGCGATACGGTCGCTGGAGAATTTTTGCCAAGACTTTAATTTTTCCTCAAAAGATGCTTGCTGTGCTGGAGATATAACTACAGGCGCGCTTTCGTAAAAGTATCCGTCGCCCTCTTCGTCGTCTAAACTGTCTATAGGTTGGGGCACGTCCTTCATGGTAAGAGAAATCTTACCTGTGCCATCTTCTATAGAAATGACTCTTACCAAAACGTCATCATCGGTTTGCAGTACATCTTCTATATTTTGAATAAATCCATTCGTAATTTGCGATATGTGTACCAGCCCAACTGCATTGCCTGGTAGGGATATTATCGCACCAAACGGTTTTAGTTTAAGCACTTTGCCATCATATATCTCCCCCGCTTTTAGAGGGATATTTGCTTGCTCCGACAATTATGTTACCTCCTTCTTAGTGTATAGGAAAACTATACCATATCTATTCCGCAACTGTCCATAATAACACTCCATAGTTCTTCCCGCCCGGCTTTACTTTCTGACGAAAAAGCTAGAGGTATGTCTTTTAACCCCAAACTGCGGCGTATTATGCCCAAATGTTTTTGCAGTTGGTTGCGGCTTACCTTATCGCTTTTGGTTGCTACAATTGTAAATGGCAGGTTGTAGTGCGTGCACCATTCATACAACATTTTATCGTTAGCTCCGGGCTCGTGCCGTATGTCTACCAGTAGGAAAATCCGTTTAAGCGGCGGGCGGTATTTTAAATAACCCTCTACCATCTCGCCCCATTTTTCGGATTCCGATTTGCTTACGCGGGCATAACCATAACCAGGCAAGTCTACAAAAAGCAATTTATCTTCTACATTAAAGAAATTAATTGTGCGTGTCTTACCGGGGTTTTGACTGGTGCGCGCAAGCTTTTTACGCCCAAGCATGGCATTAATTAAGGAAGATTTGCCAACGTTAGATTTGCCCACAAATGCAACTTCTGGCCATCCGTCGCTTGGGAAGCCTGCCGGCGCAACTGCTGTTGTGGCAAACTCCGCTTTATTTATGATAATCATATTTTGCGCCCGCGGTGGTAGATTTTCTTACCCTTTTGGATAAGAATATAACCGTCTTTAAAATCTGCCTCGGTTATAACTTGGTCGTGGCTTGTTATGCTCTCATTGTTAAGTTTTACTCCGTTTTGGGCTATGAGCCTTCTGCCTTCGCCGCGGGAAGGGATAAGTTTCATTTGCTCTAAAACTTCTATAGCGGTAAGCCCCGCAGGAATATCGATGCATGGTACAGAGTCTAAATCCATCGCGCCTTTAGAGAAAAGTGCTGCCGCCGCTGTGCGGGCTTTTTCGGCTTCTTCGCCGCCGTGCACAATTTTGGTTATCTCAAAGGCCAAAATTTCTTTTGCACGGTTAAGTTCGGCGCCTTGCCATTTTGCCATTTCATTTATTTCGTCCATAGGCAGGAACGTTAGCAGCTTTAGGTTGCGGATAACGATACTATCCTCTGTATTGCGCCAGTATTGGTAAAAGTCGAATGGTGCAGTTTTGTTTGGGTCTAACCAAACAGCATTGCCTGCTGTTTTGCCCGTTTTTGAGCCATCGCCTGTGGTTAGAAGCGTTAGGGTTAATCCGTAGGCGGAAACGCCTTCCACTTTGCGTAGTAAATCTACGCCAGCGATAACATTGCTCCATTGGTCGTTACCGCCTAGTTGCAGGCGGCAACCGTAACGGCGGTACAATTCTACAAAGTCGTATGCCTGCATTAGCATGTATGTGAACTCAAAGGCTGTTAAGCCATCTGCAAGCCTAGACTTGTAACATTCGGCCGCAAGCATACGGTTAACGGAAAAATGCACACCATAGTCACGCATAAACTCTACAAGGCGTAAGTCCAAAAGCCAATCGTTTTCTTCCATTATGGCGTCGCCATTTTCATAGTCGATAAACTTAGCAAATTGTTTTTTGAAACAGGCTATATGGTGTAGAACGGTTTCCCTTGTATTAACCTTGCGCATGTCGGAACGGTCGGAGGGGTCGCCTATCATACCTGTACCTGTGCCCATTAGGGTTATTGGCTTGTGACCTGCTTTTTGCAAATGTGCAAGTGCCATTAAGGTAAGGAAATGCCCGGCTGTTAGGCTGTCTGCCGTTGGGTCGTAACCCATGTAAAAGGTTACAGATTCTTTGCCCATAAGTTCTCGTAGTTCGTCTTCGTGGGTGCATTGGGCTATAAAGCCCCGTTCTTTTAAAATATCAAATGCGTTAGTTTGCATTTTTTTCTACCTCTTTCATTGCGTCTAAGGTTTTGCCCAGTAGCTCATCCAGTGGCCAACCTAGGTTTTCTGCGCCTTGGGATATGACATCTCTGCTGCAACCGGCGGCAAATTTTTTGTCTTTGAATTTCTTTTTAAGGCTTGATAGTTCCATATCCAAGGTGCTTTTGCTTGGACGCATTAATGCCGCTGCGCCAATAAGCCCTGTGAGTTCGTCTATTGCGTATAGAATCTTTTCCATTACGTGTTCTGGTTTGTGTGGGGTGCCTGTCATACCGTAACCGTGGCTTAATGCCGAACGGATAATGTCATCAGGTACGTTTTCTGCTTTTAAAAGTTCTTCGCCTTTTACGCAATGTTCTTCCGGGTAAAGTTCGTAATCTGTATCATGCAACAGGCCTACTATGCGCCAATACGCTATTCTTTCCGGGTCATATTCCCCGGCAAAATAGGCCATGGTGCCAGAAACGGCCATGGCATGTTGTATATGGAAGGGTTCCTTGTTGTACTTATGCAGTATTTCTAACGCACGGGCTAGCGTAAGCATAGTAACATCTCCTTTCGAGCACGCAGGGGGTATAACCCCATTTGTTTGAAAAAAGCCTTTGCCGTTTATCCGACAAAGGCTTTGCATTATGGGTGGAGAAGGATTTGAACCTTCGAAAGCTTAGCTAACGGAGTTACAGTCCGTCCCCTTTGGCCACTCGGGAATCCACCCAGTGCTTGTCATACTAACATATGTTTGCAATGAAGACAATAGTTTTGCGGAAATTTTCTTAGAAAATATATAACTTATGGTTGTCTATTTGTTTTTTTGGTGAAAACCTTACCAGCCTTGTATTTATCCCGCTTGGAGCATGTTTTTTTCCTCTTCTGTAAGTTTTGTCGTTTTGGGCAAAAGCGCTCCGCCCCGCCTACAAACCCACCTGCACCGTATTCATATACCATGGCAAACTGCTCACAAATTTTACGGGACTTTAAGGAGGGCTTGCATGAAGCAGTACAATATAATTTTGCCCTAAAAAGCATGTAAAAATGGGCATATGATACACGCTACTCTCGTGTCAATTATGCTTTTGTAATGCTATCATCTTTAACCCGGCGCAAAAAAATAACAATAGCATATAATGCATTTGGCAGCAAAAATCGTTGTACATAAGCTATGAAATTGCATACGCAATTTCGCTGCCGCCCGCGGCCAAGGCCGGGGTAAAACCTGTCGAAAAAAAATGCGCAAGCGCATTTTCTAAAGGACGTGATATTATCTAGTGTGGCATAACATTATTCTATATTTTGAAAACAACCGTGATGCTTATTTCACAATGCTGCAACAGCATATAAACATAAGTATCCGTGTTCTTGTAATGTCAATTTTTATTGGCGGCCCTGTGGGTATTTTGTGCGTGATATTTAAAAAACAGCAAAAATGGTTGATAGGGCTGTTTCAAGTGCTCCGTATCATACCTAGCTTGGCAGTGCTGGTTTTGTCCATCCGGTTTTTGGGTATTGGAATGGGACCAGCGATTACCGCACTTACATTTTTAGCAATTCCCCCAATTCTGATGAACACTGTGGCGGGACTTGAAGAGGTTCCTTTTTTTATACTCGAAACCGCAAAGGGCATGGGTATGACACCACTCCAAGTGTGGCTTAGGGTTCGTTTACCGCTAGCATTCCCCCTTATATTAACTGGAATAAAAACGGCTATGGTTGAAATAGTGGCCAGTGCTACAATTGCCGCTTTAATTGGTGCCGGGGGTTTGGGGCAAATTATCTTCCAAGGGCTTAGCGTAAGACGGACTGAATTGTTATTGATAGGCGGAATTTCCGTGGCGGTTTTATCTCTAGTGGCAGTAGCTCTGTTGGATTTGCTTGGCCGTTTTACTCAAAGGTACAAACACATATAAGAAAGGTGATAAATATGAAGAAGAAATTTGTTTTATTAATGTTAGCAATGTTTTTGCTTATTGCAGCCGCGTGCAGCGGGAGAGAAGATGTAATCCGTGTTGGTAGCAAGGATTTTACTGAGAGCCTTATTATTGCGGAAATATATTCCCTTGCGCTTGAAGCAGCTGGGTTTACTGTAGACCGTTCTGGCCACAATCTTTCCAGTGGACTTGTACATACTGCGATAATGAATAACGAGATAGACCTTTATCCCGAGTACACTGGGACGGGTTTACTAACGGTGCTAGGCTTGCCATTAATGACAGACCCGCTTGCGGTTTATGAACTCGTTAAAAGAGAATACAATGAGCGGTTTCAAATTACATGGCTGGATTTTACTACAGCACACAATGGCCAAGGGATTGTAATACGCACAGCGTTGGCGCAGGAATTGGGCATTGTTACCCTGTCTGACTTGCAGCCGCATGCCAGCCAATTACGCTTTGTTTCAACCGCAGAATTTCTCGACCGCGAAGACGGGTTATCTGCTATGGTGGCGGCATTTGGTGCGTTCGAGTTCTATAGCATAGACATAATGGGTGGGGGCGCAAGATACGAAGCCCTTCGCACCAATGCGGCAGACGTAAGTGTTGCATTTACGACAGATGGGCACCTTTACAATACGCATTATTACACTTTACTTGTAGAAGACATCGTAATTTGGCCGCCATATAACCTTGTTCCAATCGTGCGGAACAATATTTTAGAGGAACATCCCGGTGTTGCGGATGCTTTAAACCGCTTAGCTCCTCATTTAACTACTGCTACACTTCTTCATCTAAATTCGCAAGTAATTATTTATGGTAGAGACATACAAGAGGTAGCTCGTGAATTTTTTGAGGCATTGCCGTAATGATAGCTATCGAATACAAACATGTGTTTAAGCGATTTGGTGGCGCAGATTACCATGCTGTACATGATGTGAGCCTAAGCATTAACGAAGGTGAATTCATCTCAATTCTAGGCTCGTCTGGGTCGGGCAAGACTACCTTGTTAAAGATGACCAACCGTTTGTATGACCCGGATGCGGGCGACATTGTTTTGTTTGGGGAAAACATACGTGATGTAAATGTCGTGCAATTGCGGCGGTGCATTGGTTATGTAATTCAGCAGGTAGGCCTTTTGCCCCATATGACAATAGCTGGAAACATTGCAATAGTGCCGAAACTTTTGAAATGGGATAAACAGCGCATAGAAACCAGGGTGCGGGAATTGCTAACGCTGGTAGGGCTAGAGCCTGATGAGTTTATGAAGCGGTATCCGGCGCAATTATCCGGTGGGCAGCAGCAACGTGTAGGGCTTGCCCGTGCATTGGCTGTTGACCCCAAAATTATGCTACTAGATGAACCCTTTGGCGCTATTGACGCTATCAATCGCCTTAACTTGCAAGATGAGTTGAAGCGCATTCATGGTGGCTTGAAGAAGACATTTTTATTTGTTACCCACGATATTAACGAAGCCCTAAAGCTAGGAACAAGAGTGATTGTAATGAACGAAGGGCGCGTGTGTCAGTTTGATACACCTGCAAACATAATAAAAAACCCGGCAGATGCATTTGTAGAATCTTTAATAAACTCGTGTCGGGAGCAAGAAAGGCTTTGGGAGGGGTTGGCTTAGTTGGAACTGATACAATTCGCCCAGAGAAATTATAATTTGCTATTTAGGGCACTAAGCGAGCATGTGCAAATGGTTTTGATTGCGATTGCGTTGTCTGTTATGCTTGCGGGGCTACTTACGATAGCGGCTATGTTTAACAAAAGAGTAGGTGTGTTTCTGACGGGTTTATTTTCCGCTGTGTATTCCATTCCAAGTATAGCTTTGTTTGCTCTTATGCTGCCCGTACTAGGGCTGGGAAGGAATACAGCAGTAACAGTGTTAGTGTTGTACAACCAATTTATACTATTACGTAATTTCATTACGGGGCTTAACAGTGTAGACCCTGCTATAGTTGATGCAGCTACAGGTATGGGAATGACTCGTACACAGATAATTTTTAACGTGCGCGTACCGCTATCGCTAAAACCGATTTTTGTGGGTATACGGCTGGCATTTATTTCTACCATTGCTATTGCTATAATTGCCGCTTTTATTGGTGCGGGTGGTATTGGGTTGCTTGTAACTATAGGATTAGAGACGGGAAATAACAATAGAGTGCTATGGGGCGTTATACTGTCTGCGGGATTGGGGATTGTGGCCAATGCAGTGCTGGTGTTTGTGGAGAAAAGGATAAAGTGAAAGTCTCTATCGTCGTCATTCCGGGCTTGACCCGGGGTGACGTGTTTGAGTTTGTCATCGCTCTGAGCCACTCTTGTTGGAGTGGCTTATTTTTTTGCGTGCATCTGCTTGACATTAATACTTAATTATATTATTTTTATATTACGTAATTACATAATTAAAGGAGACCGCTATGTTTAGAGACTTTGGCAGAGAAATAGACGAGCTTAATGTGCAGTTGGGTGAAATTAAAGGTTTGTTAATGAATTTAACTGAGCAGCCGCAAAAAAAAGAGAGCGTAATACCACCAGAATACACCGCGCCGTTACGTAGCATGAATTCGGACCAGCGTTTAACGGAAATAATGGAAGAACTTTGCGAAAAAGCAGCAGAAGAAAAAACCACCGGCTTTGTCACATACTTAGGTGTGCACTCTTCCGGTGGTCAGGGGGCTACGTGGATTTCAAATCAAGTGAATGTGGATAGTCTACTTGACCTTATAAAAAGCAATACCGCCGCCAAAGTGCTTGCGTGTATCGGAAATAACGACAGACTTAATATGCTGCTTGCGTTACTGCACGCACCAAAGACAGTGGCGCAACTTATCGAAGAATGTGGCTACAACACAACAGGGCAAGTGTACCATCATCTCAAGCCACTTATCGCTGTAGATTTAATAAAAGAAGACGAGAACTGCCGAGGAAGTTACGTAGTCCAGCCGCATCGTGTGCAGGGAGTTATAATGCTTTTGGCGGGCATAAGCGATATAGTTGATACAAAATACACAAAATCTGATTTGTTATAGCAGCTGGCTAGGGTGCTTTTCAAAAAAGTCTATCCTTGGCTCCAAAAATTTAAACACATGTCCGAGCGTAACATTAACAAGTTCATCCAGTGGTTTTGAAACATTATCCCAACTCCACAATGCATCGCCTAAACCAATGTATTCTCCTAGTATTTCTGTGCCTTTGGGCGCAAAAGGATGCAGTAACAAGGCGGCAACTTTTACGGCGTTAAAAGCATCTACCAATGCTTGCGCGCGAGTAGAATTGTCGTCTTTTTCTTTTGCCTCTTTCATTTTTGCATCAAAGAGTTTGTTTGTGTCTCGTAAGAACTTGTCCAAAAGGTCTACAGCTTTAGAAAACTCAAATTTGTACATGGCAAATTCATAGTCTGCAATCAGTTTATCAAGCCCTTCTTTAACTGTGGCAGAAATTTCGCGCTCTGGCAGTTTGCCATCAAAATATTGCTGCAAGCTATAGAAACATGACCGTGCAAGCCTGTTAAACACATTCGTAAGCAAATTGCCTTCTGCTAAAGTAATGTCAAAATCATCCAGGTTGCCAAGTTCTGCTGGTACTTCTTGCCCTTCGTAACGCTTTTTGAACACCGCTTTTGGGAAAAACCTTACGCTATTATTTTGCAAAGCCATATGCCCAAAATGCATGCGCAACTGGTCGGCGGTGTAAAAGTCCAGCAATTCTTTAGCGGACGGTGGCGTTACCTTGCCACTGCTGCTTGCTTTTGCGTTGCCAAAAAACACGTGGCGGTTGGGTATTACAATAGGAAGGTTCGCTTGTTTGTCGCGGCCTTCTTTTTCGTTTATTGCCATAAACAAACCCATGCCCGCTATGTCGTAAAAGTAAATATTATCTTCGCCAATAAATTGATACACTTGTGCATCGTCGCCAAACCACCAATCTTGCCACTTTTCGTCGGGGCGATTATTTGCCAGATAGGTTTTTACAAAGGACATTGGCGCCCACAACGACTCCGGCCATACCCAAAAGGTTTGGTCGTCTATGCTATCCTTTGTGGGCACGGGTATCCCCCATTTGACATTTCCGGATATACGGAATGGCGTAAGTGTTGTGCCTGTACGAAAGCGTATACCGTATGTGCGTAAAATTTCGCAAGCAATTTCTCTATCCTTTAATTCTTTGAAAGTTAGCGTTGCGGATTTTTTTTCTTCTTTTATATCTGCCACATGCTCTGGCATTTTATTACACGCCTCAGTTAATGCGTCCAAATCATCAAAACGGCTTATTAATATAGCCGGGTCTTTTAGGAAGTCTTCTATATAGGACAACAAAATGCGGCGGCTTATGCCTCTTGTTTTTAGCAGGGCGTGCCGCTCTTTTAGGTCGTTTGAAAAACGCTCTAGGTCAAAATACCAGTTTTTGTTGGGTTTTAGGGTAGGGGTTTTGCCTGTGGTTACAGCCTTTGGGTTAATAAGCTCCTTTGGGGCGTATTGGTGCCCTAGCGCACATTCATCTGCATAGCCTTTTTCGGATTGGCAACCGTTAATTGGGCATTGTCCCTCTACTTGGCGGCCGTTTAAGAATACTCCAGTATCTTCGTCGTAGAACTGCTCGGTTTCGCCTATGTGCAAGTAACCTTGGGCATACCACATCTCGAATAGTTCCTCCGAAAGTTCCTTGTGGTGACTTGCCGCCGGAGGTAAGCCAGACGCGGCATATAGGCTAAGGCTTATGTTATATGCAGCAAGGTCTTTTTTTTGTGATGTGTAGTTTGTAGTTACAAAGTCTTCAATTGTGCCAGAGAAGCCTTCTTGTTTTGCAGCTTGGTATTTAACCTCGATACCGGCACCATAACAATCTGTACCGCTTACATATATAACATTTTCCGCGCCAATACGGTCGCGTAGAAAGCGCGCGTAAATGTCTGAATGAACAAAGCAGCCGCCAACATGGCCAAAGTGTAGCTTTTTGTCGCCGTAAGGCATACCATTTGTTACTACTGCTTTTTTAGGGAAGGTTGGCGTAGGCCGCCCGGGTTTGTTTGTATGCATATGAGTACCTCTTCTTCGTAAGAATTCTAAGACATGTTCTAAGAAGTATACCCTTTTTTTGAGGAAAAAAAAAGGGGCTGTAGCGGTTGCTTGTTAAAGCGTCAATGATAGGTGACAAAACAATAAATGATAAAACAGCACCACTCGTGGTCAAGCGCAGGCACGCTTGCCGGGGGTGTTGGGGGCAGGCAGCCCCCAAGGTCTTATTACATGA
>Ga0123355_10002713_pt1 | contig 25096 bp, 17 predicted proteins | sample TergutEmb28metaG_3_FD_89872 | JGI IMG/M metagenome (GOLD analysis project Ga0123355, IMG submission 89872) | Embiratermes neotenicus P1 segment gut microbial communities from Petit-Saut dam, French Guiana - Emb289 P1 | ecosystem: Host-associated > Arthropoda: Insects > Digestive system > Gut ...
CGTACAATCAAGGAAAACAATGGTTGTCAAACGACATGGTATTATCAAGGTTTTTATAGCACCAAGCCTGCCGTTCAGCAGATTTTGCCTTTGGCTGTAATAAACAAAGTGCGTAACTCGTGTACTTTCAACTTCACAGTCACAGCTACTAATTCCCAAGGCACTAATAGTCAGTTAGTGACAATTGAAATAGCCACTCAGTCTGTTGCACCAATAATAACAGCCTACAACGCGCCAAATGGTACAGAAGGAACCAGCTACAATTTCCAATTTGAAGGTACAGGCTTTCCCTCGCCTGCATGGTCATATACTGGCAACTTACCAACTGGATTAACACTTAATCCACAAGGCTTACTCTACGGCACACCAACACAGCCAGGAAGCTTTATTTTCACCATAACCGCAAATAACAACACTATTCCCAACGATTCACGGGAAATCACAATTGAAATTGCCCCTGACCCAACCACCATTGCCCCACCGCCACCGCCCTCACTAACAATAACCATTATAAACGGCGGAAATGGAGCCACAGACACACAAGGACTCTACTATGCTCCAAACACAAACATTACTATATTTGCAGGCACTAGAGAAGGGTATGAATTTGTATATTGGACTATTCCTACAGGTTCGCCAAATGTAGATTTCAACAATATCAATAGCCCATTTGCGGTATTTACCATGCCCGATAGTAATGTAACCATCATTGCCAACTGGACGCAAATTGAGAATATCCAACCCCCACCCCTTCCACCGCCTTCCGATGATTATTTCTACAGCCCCAACGATATAGCAATAATAAACAGAATCATCACTAACAATAACCTTAACGCAACCGTTGCAGACCCACCAGACGGTTCCTTTATTCCTGCGGATTGGACTTTTGCAACATGGTCAGATGGAATTTCTCCAGTATTTGTGCAATATGTAAGTAGCATAACACCATTTGCGGCAATCGAATTACGAATTACAGAATTAAGTCTATCTTCCCGAAACTTAACAGGAAGTCTTGATATACGTGGACTAGACGGCCTAAATTACCTAAACGTCGCTAACAACACGCTTGAAGAAGTAAATGTAACCGAACTTCCAGTACTACACACTATCGACGCAAGGTATAACAACATGACATCCCGAGCGAATGTAATCGGCGTTTCATATCCGAATCCGCCTACCACGGTTTTCATGTTCGACCCGCAAAATCAAATGGAGATTCAGCCCCCTGTTTTGCCTCCAGATTCTCCACCTTCTACTGGCAGCGGCTGGAGTAATAACCGACCCACCAGATTCTTGCCAAATCGCTTGCCGCCACGTCGTCAAGCCGCAACCACTGACGAAAGCGGAATTGCATATAGCGATACAAACGATATTGGTATTCCTGAATACATTCCATCAGTCGAACCCGAGTTAATATATATCCCGCACCCATTATCTCAGAGCGCGCTAAACCAAATCTATGACGCAATATCTGCCGCACGGGTTGTGGAGCGGGCATTGGATTACCTATTGGATGACACTGGCTTTCTCACCGATACAAGCAACAGCATACTTGCCTTATTCGCAGAAATGGCCATTACTCAAGCGGCCAGCATTTACTTAGAAACAGATTTCATCATAGTTAACCTTCCTAATGTCGAATATCTACAGCAAATCGCCTTTACCACACGCGCCGAAATCATGGAAATGTTTAGTAATCGTGAATTCGAGCTTAACCGCGATATCAACGCAAATGTAGCCTTTATCACCACTTACTACGAACAGATTAATATTTTGGTAGAGCCTTCTGCCATATTCACGGATATTGACCGGGTATGGATTCGCACCCCTTACTATGATTTGTCCTTTACCCATAGCTTTATCCAGAATAATGCACAATCGCCTTTGCATATTTATGTTTCAAGTAGTGCTAACTCGCAACGTAACTACACCGTAACATTTAGCCAGCCGGTAACAGAATCCGTTCGGCTTTCTGTACCACCTATTCCCGGCGAGCCAGCCTATCAGACAGTAATGGGAGACTCTGGCCAGAACGCAGGTGGCAATCACAATCCCGTCACTGGACTACTGGAAGCAAGGGTAAACGAAAGTGGAACCTACACAGTGGTAGATAACCGCATTGATTTTGCCGACATACAAAACCGTTCTCAAGAAATGCAACGGGCAATCAGAAGTTTAGCCGCAAGCGGAATAATTGATGGCATGACCCCCACTGAATTCCGTCCAGATGACCCGCTTACTAGAGCGCAAGTAGCGGCATTGGTGACACGCGTATTAGGAATCAACAATCCCAATGCCGATGGCGGTTTCGTAGATGTTAATCGCAATGACTGGTTTTTCGTTGCGGTAAATACAGCCAACCGTCACAATATTATGACAGGAACTGGCGGCGGAATGTTCAGCCCGCACCAAAACACCCCACGTGACCAGCTTGTAGCCCTTTCCGCCCGAATCCTTCGCACGGAGATGCGCTATCGCAACCCGGTCAACCCAATGAACTACCTGCAAGAATTCACAGATATAGACGATTTCGCAGATTGGAGCCTAGTTGACCTATCCCTAGCTACCCGCGAAAATCTTGTAGTACGCCGCGCCGACGGACGCTTTATGCCTTCCAACACAATCACGCGCGGAGAGGCCGCAATTATTCTCTATCGCCTTTACAGACGCATTTGGTAATATTGCAATGAGACAGTCACATTTACAACCTCCCTGTTATCTGTCTTTGTGGTAGGTTACGCAAGCGCGGCAAGTTAAATTTCTTTACAAGATAACAAAGCAATCCCCAAAAGCTGTTGCAGGCATTAACGCTTGCGACAGCTTTTATTATGTGCCACGCATGTCGAGATGTTTTTGCTACTCAAGTCATAGAAGGAACCCACTCAATGCAAAAAAAACAGCCTAACGGCGTTCGGAATGGGCGAAAAAAATCCTCACAAAAATTTGGGAAGTTATTTTTTAGACATTCCTTAGCCACTAAGCTGTTCTAGCAGGAACCCATCTTGTTTATGGTAACAACATCAGGTTCACTATAGAAATCAATATTACAAATATCAACACACCAATTCCCCGTCTGAGATATTAAGACGTGTTCCCACTAAAAGAAAAAAGGCATACCAGAACTTTCAGCCCCGTCTTAGTAGTAATTCCAAGGCGGGGGTTCAGTTTCATATTGCCTTTTACACAGGCACTAATTGAAGCTGTAACTTCTCAATTCTGCTAACTGGAAGTTTGGTGATATCCGCCACCTCAGAGGGTGACATACCTCTTCCCAAAAGTGTTGTGGCTATTTCTAAAGCTACCTCTAAAGCCACTTCTAAAGCCTTTTCGGATACCGCATTAATAATTTCTTCTTCGTAATCCACCAATAACATATCTTCCAAAGCTGACTTCACCCCTTCTTCTTCAAATTCTTTGATATTGCCATAAAGGTGGTCATATAGCTTTTTTACAAGCCCTGCCAGTACATAAGCATCGTAACTGTCTATATGCCCCGCCTTTTCGTTCTCATCAATTGCTTTCAAAATGTTATCGTTTATTAAATCTTTAAGAGCTTGTGCATTTTTTCGCACTGTGCCTTGGTTTATAGCCTTTTCGATTCCACGCCGTAGTTTCAGCAAGTACAATGGTAGAAGTATAACCATACGCTGAGCGTTCAATTCGTCAATACTATACTCCAAAAACTTCACAGTGGGAACAGTAAAGTCAATCTTTCCCCTTAAACCAAAGTCCAACTCAAGTACAATCTCATTGGGTGAATTGCTGTTATGTTCAAGTAAGATAATTTTTGGTTGCGGAAACTTTAGCGTTATTTTATCCTTGCCCACTTCCCTATGCTTTAATGCGTCCCGATAGCCGTAATCGAAAACACTGCTTTGCTTTGCTACTCACCACCACGCAAAGCGCGAAAAAGGATAGAATAAAACGCAAAGGGGTTGCCATTATGACTATAACATGCGACAGCCTATATTATTCGTATTCGCACAAAAAAGGCAGTCATGGGAAATATCCATAAGACTGCCTTTCATTTTGCCCCAAAATCAGGGGACACAGATTCTAAACTACTGATAACCAATCACTCCATTATGATAAAACTTACGTCTGTTCTGCGGTTCAAAACGCGTCCGGCTTCTGTATCGTTGGAAGCAATCTGGCTATCAATGCCGTTGCCCACGACAACCATTCTGTTGGGGTTGATTCCCCTTAACTGCATTTGGCGGGCAACTTCTCTGGCGCGCTCATAGGAGAGTTGCAGAGCGAACGGTGTGTTATCTTCGTGCCCAGCGATATTGGCTACGTTGCCTTCTATAAGGATGATTGAACCGTTGATTAGTGTTGCCACGTCCACAAAGCTTTCGATTGAGGTGAAGCTTTCGTCATCCAGAATAATGGCGGTGTTTGGCTCGAAGCGTATATCTGCTCTCATTGTTAGCAAGCCCATTATTTCTTGTCTGCGCTCTCTTTGTTCGGCTTGCTCGCGTACTTGGACTCTTTCATTTTCTGTGAACATAGGCTCCGCAGAAGTTGCAAAAATGTCAACTGGCTCCATTTCAAGTCTGCCTACGATTCTGTTTGTAAAGGCAATATCTGCATTTTGTCTGCTTGCTATTTCGCCGCGATATGCCCATATATCGGACATTTCTGCGAACAATAATTGGTCTGTTCCGCGCATACTTTCAGCCATTTCCCGAGCGTTTAGCAGGGTGGCATCTCCAGCCATTTCAATTATAGAAGCGTCATTTTCTAGCGAAAACATTGGCATTGCTGCTCTGATAACCGAAAGTTCTGTCAAATACATGTCTTTTGCATCGATTGCTCCTTGCATTAGTAGCACCAGCAAATCTTCATTTGCTTGCACAAAGTCATAATCAAACACCAAGCCGCCTGTAATCAGATTTGTTGCGTGCGTTGTACAGAATAGCAAATGTGTACCAGGTGCTTCTTGCGCCTGACTTAAATATGGTTGCCACGTGACAGCCGCTTCCAAATGCCCGGCGAAAAACGCTCTTGCTGCATCATCTGGGCTATCAAACGGGACAAGATTCTCTTTCATGGAAGCACGTTGCTCGGCAGTCAAGCTTGACTGAGAGATTAACCAGTCCATCAGTGCCATAGCCTCACTAAATCTAGCCACGCCTATTCTTTGTCCGTATAGGGATTCAATGCTTGAAAATTGGTTTCTTGCGATAACGCCGTCCCCACCAGTGGAAGCGTATAATGTCCCAATATACACTGGAGTTAGGCCATTTTCCACAAACTGCTCAAACAAGAACGCATAACGGTTGATTGTATATCCCGCGCCATCAATGCTTCCTGCAATCAATGCGGAAGAAGAATGGTCAGCGTCATTGATGATTACGAATTCAATGTTGAGTCCAAGGTTATAATATATCGAACCCGGTTGAGTTCTAAGCCCGCCATTCGCGTCCAGCAAGTTTTTCCACCCGACCCATTCATCCAAGGAAATACGGAATGGTCTATAGTCCACTGCCGCCGAGTTGACACTTACCCCAGAAGCAAGTGTACCAGTATTACTTCCAGTATTGCTGACATATGCTGAAGGTGAAGGTGAAGATGAACCATTTGAATCAATCAAGCCATCAAACATACCAGCAAACCACAATCCTGTTGCTACTCCTCCAACGATGATAACAATTATCAAAGTCTTTGCCAAAGGCGTTAAACGATGTAGTAAATTCATAATAAGTCCCCTTTCCTGAACATATAATAGTCGATTATCCAGAATCTAGTTTTGCATCAAACGTAAAAGTGAAGTTGACTAGCGGTCTTTTGCCAGATTGAACACTAGTTTGGATTGCCATGTTTTGCCTTCAACTGCTTGATGAAATCATCACCTTCCAGTTTGGCAAGTCGCTTATCCAGTTTTGCTTCCCTTGTATCCAGCTTGTTCTCATACATTGCCCTGCCGCCGTCTGCACTTCTTTTGACAGAAGCAAGATTATCATTGAATTTTTCAAGAAGTTTGCCTGTCGCTGATACGTCAATACCATCCAATTGCTTGTATGTTTCCGACAAGACTTTTGCAGTTTCCATTTCTGCAAGCTTGAGGTCTTTTTGCTCTTTCAGCTTCCGAACCTCAGAATCAAGGAGCCTTTGCGCTGAAGCCGCTTCTTCCACACGGGGTTTTAGTTCAACTAGAATGTTGTTGAAAGATTCTTGCCTTTGCATAAGAGAAATTCTCTTCTCGTTTAGCAATTCCAAATCTTCATCACTGCCCTCTGCCATAACCAGTTTTTCCATTTTGGCTATAGTATCTTTCAGTTCCTTGTCTACAGCGTATTTGTTTGTACTCGCTTCCACCAGCCTGCCAGCTAGTTTCTGGTGCAAATCCGCTACTTGAGCGCGTTTTTTTTGTGCATCTTCAATTGCTGTCAAAAATACTGCCTTCGCCGCTTTTGGATTTGTCATTGCGTCTGCAAGAAAAAGGTTTTTCGCGCTTCTTACAATTGTCCTGCCCATTGGTGTAAGGGCTATCAATAAAAACAATGCCACACCGATTACAATGAAAATACCCGCCATCATTATCATCTCCTTTTAAGAAATTACATTCGACTTACGGCATACATTTTATGTTATATGCCCTTTTATTAACTTAAGTTTGTTTGATTCCTCATCAAATATTGCTAATTGACTTTCACATTTTGTTCGTTTATTAACAATGTCAACGCGCAATTCTTCAATTTCTTCTCTTTTCATTTCAATGATTTTTTCCATTCCCTGTATAGAAGCCGAACTTGCTAATACCACAGCTTCACGTTCGGATTGTAACACTTCGATACAACTGTCAGCATTGTCAACCAGCTCATCCAGACTGAGTTTTGCGGCGTTTTGTAAAAGGCTTAATAATGTTGTCTTTTTGGTTACGCTGTCCAGAGTTTTAGGAAGACTGTCGATATACGGTATAACATCATAAATCTTGTTTTCTGTCATTCCCCATTTTGCGTAAACTTCCTCTACGGTTGTCACCCCGTCAAAATGAGTAATTGTAGCCCCAATGTTTTCATAATACCCGTCATAACTCTCTGCATCACCCTCAATATCAGGAATGCTTGCAAGAATATCATCCAAATTCCTATTGCCCACAGGCTCATCCTCTTTGATGAATAAACGCATTAATGGCATTTTGTCCTCCCCTTTCTACATCCATCTACATCCTTAAAATCTTTCCCTGGCTTAACTTTTCAGCTTCTTCCATAGAATGTGTGACTATTATTATTTGATTATCCCTCTTGTTGAACTCCAGCAGAAAATCTTGTAACTGTTCTCTATTTTCGGGGTCTAACGCGCTCAAAGGTTCATCCATCAACAACACTGGCGGATTATGCAATATAACACTTGCCATAGCCAGCCTTTGATTCATTCCCCCGCTTAATTCATTAGGTAGTTTTTTTGCATCGTCAGCCAGTCCAAACCTTTCAAGAATATCCATTGCCTTGTTTTTATCTTGCGCGGTTACTTTCCTTTGCATTTTAATTGGGAATAGTGCGTTATCTATTACGGATAACCATGGGTAATTTTCATATCTTTGATACATAACGGCTATGCCTGCCGATGGCTTTTTCACTATTTCGTTATTAACGATTATTTGTCCGGCGTGAGGTTTTAGCAACCCGGCTATCACTCGTAACAATGAAGTCTTTCCGCAACCGCTTTTCCCCACTATGCAGTATATGTCTAACTCTGTAAACTTTACCGAAAAATCTTTGAGTACGACCTTATTTCCGAACTTGATTGTGATATTATCAACGACAACCATAACCATCACCTCACTTTATTATTTTTTCTCAATGCTTTCAAAATGCCATCTAAATACTTTCTTGATAATTAAATTCCCTACTATATCAATTATGGCACCAGTCAGTATAGTTACCAGTATCGCCGCGAAAACAATATTAGTGCGTCCTCTCGCGCTCCCAATTAGCATTAAATAGCCTAATCCGTATCGTGGATTCACAGTTTCTGCAATAATCATATATGTGAATCCCACGCTAAACATTGATAGAAATGATTTACATAATAGTGGTGCAGATGCTGGTATATATACATGAATCATCATTTTCCATTTATTAGCACCGCTTGTTAGTGCTTTTTCAATCAAATTTTTATTGATATTCTCCAAAATCAGCATAACAGAGGGGAAGAAAACAAAAAACGTGGCTACAAACAAAAACGCAATTCTCATTTCTTCATCTATGCCCAACCAAACAATCAACAGTGGATAGAAAGTGGTTACGGGAATATATCTCATAAAATTTGTAAACGGCGTGACAACTTCTTTTACGAACTTAAAGCTTTTGCTTAACAACCCAAGGGGAATGCTTATACTTACGCTAATCAATGTTGCTACCACTATCCTGTGCATTGAATGCCGCCAAGCGTTTATCATCAGACCGCTTTCTATCAATTCTCGCAACGCTTGTATGGTGCTTTCAAATGACGGTAGAATGACCGGGGGAAGTGAATCTCCAAGTAGTAGCCATACAATCAATATTAAAGTCGGTATGCTCAATGCTTTTAATTTTGACAATCCATGTAATATAAAACTCATTCGATTCATTCCCCCTCTGCAATATACTTTGTTTAATTCCGGGTAAAGCCCAGAATGACAGTACTTTTTTGTCAATGCAAATTGGAATATGCTTTAGATTGGTTCTAATCCATTATTTAATCCCATATAGAAACCTGCTATTTTGATATTTGACCTTTCGGAAAAATTTACGAAAGTACCGGCTATGTGTATATCTCTAAACTCAAAATCGGCGTTGTATCCATATTCGCTCACACTCCTGATTTTTATCAGCTTTATTTCTGCCAGAATGTCTTTGATTTCAACCTTTTCAGAATTGAAATACCATGCACCGGATTCTAAAAGCCTTTCCGACAATGTTTCCTTAAATTTTTGCGTCATTGATTCTAAACTGTCGTAGACCGCACCAAAATATTTTTCGCCATCAATTCTTCTGTCTATGCGAACATCCACTTCATGCCCATGAAAATTCACCATTCCTCTAAACCACCACTTTACTCTGCTGAACACCACTTCACCAAAGGAACCTTTCAAAATCATTTGACTTAAATATTTGTCAAATAACTTTTTCTCGTCGTTTTTGATTTCTAATCCTGTTTCCAGTAGTTCGGAATTGAATGACCTGCTATCAACAAGACCTCTTATGTTATTGACTATTGCACGTACTTTGATGACGGAGTGGGGTTCGATTTTTGACCATTTTCGCAATGTTTCGGCATCTTCTTTTTCGGAATCGGAGACTAAGCATATTTTTTTGGGATTATATCTGCAATCCACAAGTTCGCCGTCTTCTCCTTTGTATCCAATGAAGTAAACAAACATGCTCTTGGGATTACTTCTGGTAACGGAACTTCCATCTCCGACCAGCAATCTAAATTCGTGTGTTTCCCAGCCTTCCATAGCGGACATATCATGACCTTCGACTTTTAACAATAACTCGTTAAACTCGTCGGTTATATGGTCTTGCATGTGTTCGATTTTGCCTGCCATACTTATTACCAGATGCTTTTTGTCTGGCGATAAGTTCTCTGTGTCGATTTTTACGATTTTAGTAATGTCTAGTGCCAATGACCTTAATTTATTCGAATCTTGGTCGTTTAGTTCATATGCTAGAATAATCTTTTCTACCCAGCCAGAAGGAATAGGTTGCTTGCCTAGCTCCACCGTAGACAAATATGACTTTGTGCAGCCTAAAATATTGGCAGTGTCTTCTTGCTTTTCATCCCTTTTGGCTCTCAACGCTCTTAGGTACTTTCCGAACTCTGTTGTATTTGTTGATTTCAAGTTGCCACCTCTTTCTGGTAACAATATAACACATGTATTTTAATTAGTCAACAACTATTTTATTAAATTTTTCTAAAAAATATTTAGTCAACAAAAAGTGTTTCAAATGGCGGCTTAAAAGAGATGAACAGTTCCCTAGTACTGTTACTAATTATGGGCTGTAACCAGATAAAATTTATGGGAATATGATACAGGAGATTAATTGTGGAGGAGAGTCCATAGTGGCCGAATACCCCCGTATCAACCAGTCCCCATTTTTTAAGACATTTCCACGCCCACGCCGCAGTGCATTATTTCCACAAAACCCAACACATAGACCCGCCGCAAAAAATGCAGATGCTCCAAATAATTTGCAACATTATCCACTAATGCGTAGCGTTCTTGGACATGGGGAAGCACCACGTGCGCCGCATACGCCACATCCTCAGCATATGCCACATACGCCGCATATGTCCGAGGCACATGTGGCGGATACACATGCACCTACAACACCTGAATATGTTATGCCCAACATGCCAGATAAACCGCCTGTTTCAAACGCGCTTATATCGCCAAATGCAATGCAACAACAGGGTAGGCAACGCAATATGCTTGGTATGCCATTGCGGTCAGAACCATCCCAACCCCCGCCCCCTACCATTTCCCCGGCGGAACATTTTCAGAATGTTAATGCCAGGTTGCCGGATGGAGTTAGGTATGAGCCTTTGGATGATGATATTAAAACGGCAATGCTTGCATTAAACAGTGGAAGTCCACCAAAACCGCCACAGGTTGTTAACCAAGCTAACCAAATTAACCAGGCTAACCATATGCCGCCTCACCCAGAACCTGCACAACATGCTTCTCAACATGCAGTTGCAAATCCAACAGAACAATTAAGAAAAGTCAACAAAGGATTGCCGGATGGGATCAGGTATGAGCCATATGAAAAATATGATGAAGAAACTAAAGCGGCACTACAAGCTCTAAATAACGGAACACTTGGAAAACCGCATACTACCAACCATACGCCACCTGAACCCCCGCCCGTTAATCACGCTTTGCCGAACTCGAAAAATTCAACAAAAAATCCGTCTACCGACCATACACATACGCCATCAAAGTCATCCTCAATTCCCATTGCTTCGCCGGAAACGGAAAAATTGCTGGAGCGGCTAATACAAGATGAACGCAATGCCTCTGTATATTATCAATATCTAGCAGAAATCGCACCTAAAGGAGTTTTTCAAACCACACTAGTAGAATTTATAGAAGACTGCGGCACAAGGCTTAGTCAATATCAAAACATCCTCCAAAACCTGCACGGCAGAACATGGGAACCCAAAAACCCTCCTATCAATACCAATGTAGGCTTTGACCGCGGCGTAGAAATTGCGGTTATAGAGGAAAATAAAATCCTGCGTGCAATGGCAGAACTACTTGAGCGTATAGAAGATGACCCTAGTACACGTTCTATGCAGAAATTGCTAAACAAAAGGATTATCCAGTTGAATTGGTTGCAATGGGCATTGTTCCGCGTAAAAACTGAAGGTATGCGGCAGTCCTACTAGCACGTTGCCATAATAAAAACACTCACTAGTCAAAAGCTTGCAATAGCTACAAATAGAATCAAACAATAGAATCAATCACATGCTTAAAACGCCCGCAGACTTAGAAATCTGCGGGCGTTTTAGATTGTTTTGTAAATCAATTTAATTTTAAGAATTATGGCATGTCTCCACTAACAAAAAAACTAAAGCTTGAAATATGCAACCAACTGTTTAAGCATTTCAGCCTGTGAATTTAACTCTTCGGATGCCGCCGCCGTTTCTTCTGATACAGACGAATTACTCTGCGTCACCTTTGATATTTGTGTAATACCATCACTAAAATTGGCAATTGCTTCTTCTTGTTCTTTTGAAGCGGTGGAAATGCGATTAATAATCTCCAAAACTTCACCGGCACTTGCGACAATAGCATTTAATGATTCTGCGGTTGCTCCTGCCATATTTGAGCCATTTTCTACACGGTTTATTGAATCTTCAATTAGAGTTGTTGTTTCATCGGCGGCTTTTCGGCTTCGTCCTGCTAAAGTACGGACTTCCTCAGCTACAACAGCAAAACCTTTGCCATGCTCTCCCGCCCGTGCGGCTTCAACACTAGCATTTAAGGCAAGGAGATTTGTTTGGAACGCTATGTCTTGAATTGTCCTTACAATCCCAGCAATGCCATTAGAGGATTCTTTGATTTGCGTCATAGCTTCCACCATCTGCTTCATAGCAACTTTGCCTTCTTGGGCGGTGTTTGTAGACTTACCCGACAATTCATTGGCGTACACAGCATTATTGGAATTTTGTTGTGTCTGTTGGTTAATCAATTCTATGGCGGCTGTAAGTTCTTGCACAGAACTTGATTGCTCTTGCGCACCGTCTGCCAACTCTCCTGCACTGGTGGAGATTAGATTCGCTCCAGACAACACTTGGTCAGCGGCAACGTGAATTCCCATCATGGTTTTGTGTAGTGTATTTGAAATACTATTGAGAGATTCCTTTATGATACGAAAATCACCTACATATTCTCGTGTAATTTCCGTAGTTAAGTCACCGTCCGCAATCGCCGTTAACTCCTTCGAGATTTCATTGATATAAGACGCTAAAGTGGCGTAAGTTTCATCAAAAGTAACGGCAATATCTCTAAATACACCTCTCAGATTTTCTGTATCAGCATCAAGACCTTTTGCTTTGATTTTACGTTCAACATCCGCCAAATCAAGATTGCCCTCTTTCATCTCATCCATTGCCGCCGAGATAGCTTTAAGTGGCATATCAACAGCTCGAACGATACTATTAAGCCCAAGCATAAGGCGGCTCCAATCACCCTTGTATTGGTTTGCGTCAATTCGGAAGCCCAAGTCACCTTTAACCGCCGCCGCTTCAATCATTGCAGATATTTCTGCATTTACGCTTTTCAAATTGGTAATCAGACTGCTAAAGGCTTCAGGCACAAATCGCCAGCCGCCAGGCCATGCGTTAAAGTCTATATTTTTGTTAAAATCGCCATCGCTGATATTATTCATTGTATCAACAATATCTTCCAAATCAGATGTAACGCTCGTTAATAAGCCATTTACAAGCTCAACCATCTCCTTAAAGGAGTTTTGATATTTGCTGTCATCAATTTGATAACGAATATCTCCCACTTTGACAAACTGTGTATGCGCATTTGACAAATCATCAATCATATTGTGGATAACATCTATAAGAGAAAGCATATCTCTTGTGAGCGTACCTATTTCATCGGGTGGAATTTTTGAGTGGTCTATGTTTATGTCAATATTCCCTGCTGTTACTTTTTTGATTGTTTTTTTAAGGAGACCTAATGGTTTTATTGATTTGCCAATCAGAAAAATCATTGCAAAAGCAGAAAACATAAGCCCCAATAGACCAAAATAAACCATACTACGCGATAGTGTGGCAATTCTATCCCTTCCATACGCCTGAGAAATACCGATAAAAAGCATGGCATTAGGGGAGCCGTCCGCACCGGGCAAAGGTAAATAATATGCTCTGTAAGGCAAAACGCCTAGTACATTCAATTGAAGGGGCATAGATTCCCCTTGCTGTAAAACCCTTTCAATAATATCTACCCGCGCACGGGTTCCGGCTGTTGTTGTGCCTGTTTCAGGATTAATAAGGGACGTTGATACAGAATAGCCGTCACGATTAAAAACGGTAATATCAACGCCAAAAACGTCACCGAGTCTGTGTACAAAACTATCGCGCCCGACCACATAGTTGACAACCACAGCACCAAGAAATATATCCCCATCCATAATTGGGGCAGTAGAAGTCATTACCATACTTGCCGTAGGTGTAGGTGTATACAGCGTTAAAAATTCCCTGTTCAAAGCCGCTGTAACCGAAGGCACTCTGGAAATATCGTCTCCATAGGCAACAATCCCAGCCTCTGGGTTGTGAGTATGAAGTGGGACGTGGGAGCGCACCATGGTAAAACCATCAGCAGTGCTTATAATAATTTCATCTACCCCAAAATGCTGTTTTCTATCTACCGTGAATTGCCAAATGGCTTCTCTATTGTCCTCACCACTCATCAGCATTACCAATTCCGCGCTATCACCTATCGAAGAAGCGACCATAAATGTTTGCCGTTCCAACGCGCCGATATATGCTTGCACCGATGTAACCGCCGATACCATTCGATTAGTCTCATATTCTTCAATAAGCAACCTTGTTGTTCTTGCAACGTATGTGATAACCATTAATAGTGTAATAAGCATTACGCCAATGACAGGAATGGTTATCTGGCTCTTTAGTGAATTAAGTACACGATGAACTATACTATGTTTGTTATCGGAAAAAAGCAAATGAAACGCCAACACAACTAAAGTGGCCGCTATTGAGGTCGGGTCTATATTAATAGGCATAATCCCAATGCCATAAATTATATTGCCGATTATTATAGACACAATGGCACATATAACAAATATACCCGAATTGCGGTTTTCCTTTGATTCATTCACAGTCCATTTGACCATTAAACCAATGCTGATAAATATCAACGCAAAAGAATACAGCGCGTGAATCAAAAACCAAGCACCAACTGAGAACTCAATATCCCGTGGCCAAGGGACAAGCCTGTCGAAATTCATTAGAAGCGAATGAAAATTTGAAGTAAATGCAACAAAGGTAGTTATTGTGGGTATAATGAGAATTGAAATAACAAAACCTTTTGAAAGTTCTCGTTGCGGCATAGCGGCTTTGATTGCAAGCAAGAATATCGCTACAGAACCAAAACCAACGAAAGCCAATGCAATATTAGCAAGCAAGCTGTTAATAGCCACATTGGTTACAAATAGTACTGAAAAATCAGTTAATAACCCGCCAAGAATACAAACGCATAAAAACATCATTCTAGCGTTTTTATGCCCTCTTACAAAATTAATACGCACGGCAATAAATACCGCAATTGCTGTTAAAATCAGAATTGAATAGATAGCACCTACTATCATATTAACCGCACCTAGTATATTATCCACAGTTACTCCACCTTTTATGGGTTTATAGAATTACTTCCTAATCAGCTTGTACACATAATATTTGTTTCTACTATATTCTTTACTACAAACACCTCAAATGTTATGTCACAAATAAAAAAAACGAAAAGCGCGTCACCGCCAGCATCGTGGCTTGTTAATTCCTCCGAAATAATAACACCCGTCCAATTAGTGGGATATGACCAACCCCAAAAACTCATAGAACCACTCATTCCATCAATACAAAAACCAAATTCTTGATATATTGTTTCTGCTAATATTTTGGCAGCGTCTTCAAAAGATAAATTTGAGGGGGGCAATAATGCTTCTATGTAGTGTTCACTTTCCATAATCGCTGTACGGTCAATCATAGTAAATCTTCTGTTCGCGCTTTCAATTACACGAATTGGGAGATTGTCATATGGTTCTATTATTAACCCTTCTTCTCTATCTACAACAATCACAGGGCTATATACAACAATCACAGGGGGGGTGGCGGCAAAAACAAATCCTGCACCGATTGTGAGGACTACAGCCAAACAAACAACAACTATCCCAGCTTTTTTCCTGCGTGAATCCATGATAGAGATAATCCTACTTTTCACGCCTTCTTTGCTCATATAGAAATTGGTTGATAATGCTGTTTTCTGATTTGATTGATACTTCACTACACCTATCAATGCTTTGCAGTAGGATTGTCGTGTGTCTTTATCAGCATTTTGCATTACGACCGCATCACAAGATATCTCACATTGTATATGTATTACCCTTGCCATTAGGTGGACGATGGGATTAAACCAATGAACTGCTACTGCCGTTACCACAAAATATTTATACAACAAGTCCTTCCGTTTGTAGTGTACAAGTTCATGTTGAAAGATAAAACGTAGCTCATCATATGTTAACTCTTTTGTCGGTAAAAATATTCGTGGGTTGATAAGGCCAATCATCATTGGACTGCCAAATGGACATAAATAAAGTGGAATTCGCTTTTTGATTCCCACTTCTGATTTAATATTCTCATACAATGATAGTATTTGTATATCTGTAATTTCTTCGCTCCAACGCAACACTGTTTTCAAGAAACGATAATGTTTGATGATGTGGTGTGCAAAGAACACCATCATTCCACCCATCCATACCGCAAATCCAACTTGCCACCATGAAATATTATACATAATGCTGGGGGTTACAAGATTTTGAGTGTGTGGTATCTGCCGACGTGTGGATTCCCCAGAAATATTAAAAATGATTCCTTCGTAGTGATTAGCAAAGTAAACCCATGTGAGTGCTGGTGCCTCTACGCTAACAAGCGCGTTACCAAGCTGCGGACGAAAAGGAATAAGTAAGCCAACCACAATAACCATCCACGCATAATAACGCCACTTTTCAGAATATCGCTTTGAAAAGAACGGCGTACCTGCCATATACAAAAGCGCGATTGCCGACATCACAACTGAGCAAATCAACAACGCAATAATGAAATTCTGCATACTATCCCTTCCATTCTTTTACCAATTTTGACAGTTCATCAATGTCCTCATCATTTAATGCCGCACCATTGTGCATGGTATTAATAAACTTGAGAATTGAATTGTCGTGAAACTTTTCAATGAATTTCTCCGTTTCGAATTTCAAATAATCTTCTTTATTGACTAGAGGGAAAAATGTCCGTTCTTTACCTTTTTTTTCAGTACGCAAAAATCCCCGCTCAACAAGCCGGAGCAAGAGTGAAATTGCTGTTTGTAGTTTCCAACCTTCTTTGTTGCCATGCTGTTGCATGACAATACTTGTTGTAATGGGCGGCTCATTCGCCCACACAACTTTCATAATGTTAAACTCTGCATCTGGAAGCTTTCTCATTTTATCCATTATTGTTTACCTCCCTAACCGATTATAGGCATTCGCCTACAATCATAGTATACATTTGCCTACAATGATTGTCAATGAGTTAGTTTTTTTAGGGCGTGCTTCTAGTTATAGGCATGTCAACATGAAATGAAGCACGCCTTTTTTAGATATATAAGACCTCTTCTGAAGCTTACACAGGACAAAACATAAGCCTCTTCACGGCAATCAAGAACCTGTGAAGAGGCTTATGTTTATGTTAGCTATTGTGTATAAACAGCGGGCATTTTACGTTTATGTCCGCTAACTGCATGGTAGCGCGCAATAACATCTCTATCCGGCGAATCTCCATTAAGCAAAAACTCATCTATGCTGGAATAGGTAATACCCATTTCTTTTTCATCTGTTTGCCCTTCAAACAGCCCTGCTGAGGGTGGCTTGTTAATAATAAATTCTGGTGCGTTAAGATATCTTAAGAAATCATAAACTTCTGTTACGGTAAGGTCAGCAATGGGATTGAAATCATATGCACCATCCCCCCATTTTGTAAAATAGCCCATGTGAATTTCACTTCTATTACCTGTTCCTGCTACTAGCCTGTTTTCATTGGCGGCTATGGTGTATAAAGTGGTCATTCTAAGGCGGGGTGCAATATTACTTAAAGCCTGAGAATTTAACTGCATATCAATTGCTTGAATAAGTGCGTTTTTTGTTTCAGTCACATCAACAAACAGCGTGGCAGTGCCAGACCATTCCGCTAAAATCTCAGCATCTGTTTTATCTTCCTCAAAATTTCTTTTTACCTCACAAGGCATGATTATTCCTATTGTGTTGTCACAAGCTTTTTTACAAAGCATTCCCACTAATGCACAATCTTTGCCGCCGCTATTTCCAAATACCACGCCATCCGCACCTGCCGAAGATATTATTTCGCGTATGAACTTTACCCTATTTTGAATTTCTAAGGCATAATCGCGCTTTATCTGCATTTTTTTCATCCTTTTTTACATGAATTTTCAGGCGTGCTTCAAATTATAGGCGTTTCTGTTGACATGAAGCACGCCAATTTTCATTAGCATAAAAGATTCTATCATGAGACAAACTTTGGAACAAGCATTAACTCGCCTTTGTTAATTTCAACATCTATTAGTTAATTTCAACAACTATTCCCACAACTTTAAGGGCATTCGCTATAATCCAAGAAGATGATTCCGATACAGATATAAGCATCCAGAAATGAGTCAATTTGTGATATACTACTTTCTGTCACAAATCTTAAGTAGTATATTAATCCTAAATGGATAATAGGGAGGCGTTTATTAACATGGGTCTAATCAGAGCGGCGGCGAACGCAGTTGGTGGTGCATTAAGCGACCAATGGCTGGATTTTTTCTATCAAGACGCAATGCCAATGAATGTCCTTGTAACAAAGGGTCAGAGGAGAACAGATGGCAAAAGGAAATCGGCCAATAAAGGCAATGATAATATCATTTCAAATGGTAGTGGCATTGCTGTTGCAGACGGACAGTGCATGATGATTGTAGAACAAGGCAAAATCATGGATATAAGTGCCGAGCCTGGGTTATATACCTGGGATCAATCATCCGAGCCTAGTGTTTTTTCCGGTTCTTTAGGTACGAGTATAATGGACACATTTAGAACCATGGCGCGACGTTTTGCCCATGGCGGCGATACTGGCAAAGACCAGCGTGTATACTATTTCAATATTAAGGAATTGAAAAACAATAAATTTGGGACTTCCACGCCAATTCCTTTTCGGGTAGTTGACACCAATATCGGTTTGGACATTGATATCAGCCTTCGCGCAAATGGAGTTTTTTCTTTTAGAATGTCAGACCCCTTGCTTTTTTACACAAATGTTAGCGGAAATGTAGAACAGGAATTTACAGTGGAACAACTTGAAACCCAACTAAAAAGCGAATTTATTAGCGCGCTTATGCCCGCTTTTGCCAGATTATCTGCAATGGGACTTAGATATAGCGCGATTCCAGGTCATACCTTGGAGTTGACCGATGCCCTTAATCAGGCTCTATCGGAAAAATGGGGGACTTTACGCGGCTTGTCGGTTGTATCCGTGGCAATTAACTCCCTTTCAGCCCCTAGAGAAGACGAAGAAATGATAAGAAATCTACAACGCAATGCAGTAATGCGTGACCCTGGTATGGCAGGTGCGGCTCTTGTTGCGGCGCAAGCGGATGCAATGACAGCGGCGGCCTCAAATGAAGCAGGAGCCATGACAGGCTTTATGGGAATGGGAATGGCTCAACAGGCTGGCGGCATGAATGCCGGACAATTATTTGCTATGAACCAACAGAACCAAGTGCAAAACCAAGCCGCCGCGCCTCCTCCAGCCGCGACAGCGAATGGTTGGACTTGCTCTTGTGGAACTGTAAATACAGGACGGTTCTGCTCTGATTGTGCGTCTCCAAAACCAGCGGACTCAAACTGGATTTGCTCTTGCGGAACTGCAAATACAGGACGATTCTGTTCTGAATGTGCGTCTCCAAAACCTTCAAATGGAAGCTGGAAATGCTCTTGTGGCACGGATAACACAGGACGGTTTTGTTCGGAATGTGCCGCCGCAAAACCATAAGAAAGTGTGAAAAATAGCCGATAGCCTTCGCGCTCGTGGTGAAATTTTTCATAAACCATTTGTGCCGACGCGGCATGTTAAAAAGGGGGATTTAAGTCATGGCAGTAATGGAATATAAATGTCCTAACTGTGACGGGGCGGTAAATTTCGATTCAGGTACTCAGCAGATGAAATGTACCTTTTGCGATTCGACTTTTGATGTGACAGCACTGCAAGATTTGAATAATGCGGTCAATGAAGAAAGAGCCGAAGTCGAATGGAATACCCATGAGGACATGACATGGAGCGAAGGCGAACAAGAAGGAATGCGTGTGTATTCCTGCAATACTTGTGCTGGTGAGATAATGGCCGACGTATCCACAGCCGCCACAAGTTGTCCATATTGTAGCAATCCTGTCATAATGAAGGGAACGCTTTCCGGCAGTGCCAAACCAGACTTAATAATTCCTTTCAAGCTGGATAAAAAAGCGGCCACAAAAGCGTTATCCGACCATTTAAGCGGCAAACATTTATTACCCAAATGCTTCAAATCTGCAAGAAAACTGGAAGATGTTAAAGGCGTATATGTACCGTTTTGGGTGTTTAATGGGGATGTTACAGCCAATTTACGATTTAAGGCTACAACTGTACGCAACTGGAACGATAATAAATTTAATTTTATCGAAACCAAGTATTTTAATGTCACCCGTCAGGGTTGCATGGCATTTGACAATATTCCCGTTGGTGCCTCCGCCAAAATGCCAAATGATTTAATGGAGTCCATTGAGCCTTTTGATATAAAGGAGGCAGTAGACTTCAAAACTGCCTACCTATCAGGTTATCTTGCCGATAAATTCGATTTCTGCGAAAAGCACAGTGTAGAACGCGCTAACGAACGTATAAAGAAAAGCACTGAAGTTGCTTTCAAAAAAACAGTAACTGGATACGCCTCAGTTACGACAGAGCATAGAGGAATCCAACTTGATAATAGCACTGTAAAGTACATGCTTTTGCCAGTTTGGGTTTTGAACGCCACTTGGCGTGGAGAGCCATATTTGTTTGCTATGAATGGTCAAACTGGCAAATTTGTCGGCAATCTACCTACCGATTGGGGCATATTTTGGCGTTGGTACGCTATACTTACTGCAATAATCACAGTGGTAATGTTTTTTATTGTAGATGAGTTTCTTATTGGCTTATTAATCTCACTGGCTATTTCCACAGTAGTAATGCTAGTTGTAAGAAATATTAGTCTGAAATCAGTCCGTTTTGAAAATGTCGCCTGTAACTATGTTCGCCATAATAGTTTTAAGCTTACTGGTGAAAGTGACAAGTATCTATATAACAATATAAGAAAGACACCACGTTCGCAGAAGAATACTCAAAATAATACTCCAAATAGCACGCGAAACAATACACGAAACAATACACGAAATAGCACACGAAGCAGAAGGTAGTGTATTTGTCTCATGAAGAAAGCCGGGAGCATCATTGCCCCGGCTTTTTATGACCCATTATGGGTAATACAAACATTCTAATATATCAAAATAGCTCCTGTTTCCGAATTCCAGTTTACTTAGAGCCTGCCTAAAGGTAGCCAAACAAAGCATTGTGCCGTCTTCACTTGTCAAATATGTCCACATATATGTTTCCAAACTCAATCTCATTGATGCCCCATGCGTGGTCTTGGTGTCCTTGACGGTTTTCCAAGCGGATATATTGGTATTGTGAGGGTGCAAATACATAATCAACTGAGTTATTGAAAACGATGAAAGGTGTGTCCCAATCTTCTCCATCCAAAGAAACAGAAATTACTATGTTGTTAGAATACAAATTTGTGTTAGTTGTATTTAGTCGGATAAGATTATAATTCACAGGCTGAACGAACTGCAAAATTACATAATCCTCTTCTTGACGCGCTCCTTCGGTTTGCCACGCAGTTTGTCTGTCGCTGTCAATTATGAATAGCGCGTAATCCTCATTATTTGAAACAGTAATAGACTGTACCAACCTGTATGCTGTAGCATCAAAATGAGCAGGCTGTATTAAATATCGGTGCAAACCGCTTATTCTAAAGCCGTCTACCATGATGTAAAATACTTCTTCGTATCCATCAATTGCCCCTCTTGAACTTATATGTCCTCTCGTACCCATTACAATATAGTCTGGGGCAAACCTTCTATCACGAGTTGAGAGGCGGGCTTGATATTCAGGGGGGAGCATTGCGAAGCTCCCATGTGCTCCGACAACTCCCACTGTAATATGGGAACGATTGTCATTTCTCAACATTTCAAAGTATATATCTGTAATGCTCACCCCCCAATAATCCAACTCAAATTTTTCTTCTGCAAACTGCCTCCCGATGACATTGAAGTATACATACTGATATGGGTGATTAATTACAGTCCATGCAAGAGAATGAAGCAAAGAAATACCAACAATACATGCAAAACCAAACTCCATAACTTTACGCTTGATGGAGAGATATGAACTTATCCAATGCAAACCAAAGACAGCCAAAAACAAGAATGAGGGCACAATTCCATATGCGTGACGCCATCCTACATACATGCTTATCCTCAAGCCGATGAATCCAAGTATAGTAAATACAAACATAGCGGTAAAAAACATGTCATACAGATGTGGAAGCCCATATTCGATATTTTCATTTTCGGGTATAGCTCTGATTTTTTTGCAATTAGGCTTAATGTACTCTAAAAGTTTTGATAAAAATGGCTTGACTTTTCCTAATCCGAATCTTATTTTTATTGCAAATATGACAATGATGCCAACCAAGAACAATGCTTGATAAAGCAACGGGATTGTTAATCCAGCCCAAACCGGGATATAATGCCAAGGTACTTCTCTGCGTATCATTTCGCCTAGATAAAAATGTGTTCCGTCCCAAGGCTGAAACCACATATAATGAAAAAACATATCAATAGTATTTTTTAGTGGATTAGCCCATAAGAACGGTGTTACAATAACGAAGAACACGAATGTTAAGACACACAGCAATGTTGTATTTTTCATGTACTGGGCAAATTTGTCTACACGATAAAGACCTTGAATAAATGCAAATCCGCCTGCCAAGAGAAGAATAGAAATACCCAATATGCGTGTATTTGTAGCTATTGCAAGGGTAAATGCCGCTGGAATCATAAATGTTTTTTTCTCTTCATCTTCCAGCCAGCGCAACACAAAATAAGCGGATATAATTATCCATGAGAGGTATAACATATCTTTTATGTTATAGAATGACCCACCAAAAAAACGTGGATTGAGAATGAAAATCAAAACACCTAGCAAGGGGATATAAGTATTTCCAAATCGTCTTCTTAAAATTAAATAAAAAAAGATTCCAGCGGCAAAATAATTCAAAAACGTAAAGACGTGGCGCATCACGAATATTTCGCGAGTAGTCATTTCAAAGCCACGCATATGCTCTAAAAGCACCGTCACTGTTTGCAATGCAACGCCATAATAGCGGTCGCGCCAATCGTAGAGACGAGGCGCACTGCTTAATGCACGCTGAACCGATTCATTGTCGGAAGCGTTCATCAGTCTTTCCATGACATAGGCATAATTTGCTAAGCTCGTTTGGCGTTCTTGCGACTCATCCGTACTTATGCCGTAATCGCCAACAACTGCAAATCCTATTATAAGGTACACCACAAACAGCAGGATTGCCGCCCTTTGAGGTGGCATCCATTTCTGTATGCTTTTGATTATGTCCATTCGGTTAACACTCCCATTATTTGCCTGCACTGCAAATTGCACACACCGACAGTCCAAACGGTAGCGGCAATATCGAGTTCTTATTAAAGCTAAAGTCCAAATTAAGAACAGTTCTTACCAGATTAGTCAGTTTTGAATTTTCATCATGTTTCCACATGGAAATCTGATGTGCCATGCCGTTGTTTTTTTTAAGATTGGATATCGCAAACTGAAGCAAGCGCGGAACGTAAAGTGCCGTGTAAAAAAAGAATATACGCTCAACGTTAAATCCACATGAAACCAGTTCGTTGTACAGCTGCTTTTTGTTGTATCTTCTATGATGCTTCAAAAAGACATCGTGTTCAGAGAAAAGATGTTGAAAAGCGGGTACCGTGAAAATCGATATCCCCCCTCCCCGCATTTTTTTCGATAACAGGTGCAAGAACTCATCAGGCTTTTCTATATGTTCCAACACGTCCATCAAAATAGCTATATCAATACTGTCATCATCCATTTGCTCCAAGGATGACATTTTCACAATTTTATCGGTTGAGGAAAGTAAATTTGTAAAACCCGTGTCGATTGCGAAAATAGTGTGATCGAATATACCAGAAAGAATGTTTGCAAAGTACAAATCGCCGCATCCAATGTCAGCAATTGTTCTATGTTGGCTGGTGATTTTTGATTTTATTATGCTGAGAATGCAATCCCCTCTTGATAACTCCCAAGGGTGTCGGTTGCCGACTCCTGCTTCCAGTAAATCCATTATCTATTCTCCTATTCATTCAGTGTGGGCATTTTGAACCATTAGGGCGAACATGCCCTAGACGACTGTTCTTTAACGAGATACACAGGTCTCTGTTTTCCTTCCAAATAAACCTTTGCCAGATACTGTCCCAGAATTCCTGTGCAAAAAAGCTGAATACCACCCACAAACAACACAATTGTTACTGTAGAAGCCCACCCGTCAACGGGATCGCCAAACATCAGCCAACGCACAACTATGGATATAATGCCGGTGAAAGCCAAAATACAAAAAAGTATTCCAAATAGTGACGAAATAGCCAACGGCTTAACCGAGAAAGCTGTAATTCCATCTAGGGAGTAAAGAAACAATTTCCCAAAACTCCATTTTGTGATACCCGCAACCCGTGGTATGTTTTCAAAATCCAGCCATTTTGTTGAAAATCCAACCCAGCTAAACAAGCCTTTAGAAAATCTGTTATATTCTTTCAGAGACAAGATAGCATCCACCATCTGCCTTCTCATAAGCCTAAAATCTCGCGCGCCGTCCATCATCTGCGTATCTGAAATTTTGTTGACTATGCTGTAAAATTTTCTTGCGAAAAATGAGCGTATTGGTGGTTCTCCTTTACGAGAAACACGGCGTGTGGCTACACAATCATATCCATCATTTATAATTGCGAAATACATTTCCGGCAACATTCCGGGCGGGTCTTGCAAATCAGCATCCATCACCGCTATATAATCGCCTGTAGCGTTTTCCAGCCCTGCAAGCAATGCCGCTTCTTTTCCGAAATTACGAGAAAAAGAGATATAGCTTACTTTATTATTTTCTTCAGACAAACGGCGCAAAATATGCAACGTCTTATCGGTAGAACCGTCGTCTACGAAGATATATTCAAACATGACGCTCGGTATATTCGATGAAACCAGTAAAATCTGCTCCATGAACAAAGGAATACTGTCCTCTTCGTTGAAGCAGGGAACAACTATACTAATTGTTGGCAATTATTTGTCACCTTTCATTTCCTTGTCCCTCTACGCAGGGAATACTCTCAATGCAATCTCATCAAAGACAAACAGAGAATGACTAATGGAACAATTAAAGTATCCCCAAAAAAACGTCACGTAACCCCCGACGAACGCGCTATACTCATGAATCGAAACATTTTATGCATCGGTCGAGGCTTTTTGGTGCGAGACAAGGAAACCCACTATGTTCGCCATAATAGTTTTAAGCTTACTGGTGAAAGTGACAAGTATCTATATAACAATATAAGAAAGACACCACGTACGCAGAAGAATACACCAAATAACACGCAAAACAGTA